>OLOQ01002427.1_pt1 | contig 15318 bp, 13 predicted proteins | sample 1673101 | NCBI WGS metagenome assembly OLOQ01 (sample SAMEA3136754, study PRJEB25190) | human gut metagenome | biome: human gut; feature: human-associated habitat; material: faeces | place: Austria | collected 2013 | reverse complement strand
ACCTGCTGGGCAAGCGTGTTGACTACTCCGGCCGTTCCGTTATCGTCGTCGGCCCTGAGCTGAAGATGGATCAGTGCGGTCTGCCCAAGGAGATGGCTCTGGAGCTGTTCAAGCCCTTTGTCATGAAGGATCTAGTGGAGAAGGGCATTGCCAACAACATCAAGTCCGCCCGCAAGATGGTCGAGCGTGCAAAGCCCGAAGTCTGGGACAGCCTCGAGACCGTTATCAAGGGTCACCCCGTGCTGCTGAACCGTGCACCTACCCTGCACCGTCTGGGCATTCAGGCCTTCAACCCCGTGCTGGTCGAGGGCCGTGCCATCAAGCTGCACCCGCTGGCATGTACCGCATTCAACGCCGACTTCGACGGCGACCAGATGGCAGTTCACCTGCCCCTGAGCGAGGATGCCTGCCGTGAGGCCAAGATGCTGATGCTGGCTTCCGGCAACCTGCTGAAGCCCTCTGACGGCGCTCCCGTTACCGTGCCTACTCAGGATATGATCCTGGGCAGCTACTACCTGACCACCGTTCGTGAGAACGACGAGGGTGCCGGCAAGGTGTTCCGTGATGAGAACGAGGCCCTGATGGCCTACGCCGAGCACATCGTCACCCTGCACGCACCCATCAAGGTGCGCCGCACCATGACCATTGACGGCGTGGAGCACACCGGTCTGGTGGATGCCACCGTGGGCCGCATCATCTTCAACACTCCCGTGCCCCAGAACCTGGGCTATATCGACCGTACCGATCCGGAGCACTGGCTGGAGTATGAGGTCAGCTTCCGCGTGACCAAAAAGACCCTGCCCGACATCATCTCCCGCTGCATGACCCGCAACGGCACCCGTGCCTGCGCAAAGATGCTGGATGCCATCAAGGCACAGGGCTACAAGTACTCCACCCTGTCGGCTATCTCTGTCGCTGTGTGTGACGCCGTGATCCCGCCCCAGAAGAGCGAGATCATTGCCGACGCCGACAAGAAGGTCTCTCAGGTCAGCAAGCTGTTCAACCGCGGCCTGATCTCCGACAACGAGCGTTACAACCAGACCATTGCCATCTGGCAGGCAACCACCGATAAGGTCGCAAAGGCTCTGGCAGCCAACCTGCCGGAGGACAACGAGATCTATATGATGGCTGACTCTGGTGCGCGTGGTTCTATGAACCAGATCAAGCAGCTGGCCGGTATGCGCGGCCTGCTGGCAAATACCGCCGGTAAGACCATCGAGATGCCCATTCGTGCCAACTACCGTGAAGGTCTGAACATCCTGGAATATTTCGTTGCTGCCCGTGGTGCCCGTAAGGGTCTGGCCGATACCGCTCTGCGTACCGCCGACTCCGGTTACCTGACCCGCCGCATGGTGGACGTGTGCCAGGATGTGATCATCCGGGAGGATGACTGCGGCGTGCAGAAGGGCATCCTGGTGTCCGAGATCAGCGAAAACGGCCAGGTCATCGAGAAATTCTCCGAGCGCATCCGGGGCCGCTTCCCGGTGCACGACATCACCGACCCCAAGACCGGCGAGGTGCTGATCTCCAAGGATCACATGATGACCGAGAGCGACGCCGCCCTGCTGGAGAGCTTCGACATTCACTCCGCCGAGATCCGCACCGTGCTGACCTGCAAGGCCCACAGCGGCATCTGCGCCAAGTGCTACGGCATGAACCTGGCCACCTCCAAGCCCGTGGGCCCCGGCGAGGCCGTCGGTATCATCGCAGCCCAGTCCATCGGCGAGCCCGGTACCCAGCTGACCATGCGTACCTTCCACACCGGCGGCGTGGCCGGCGGCGACATCACCCAGGGTCTTCCCCGCGTGGAGGAGCTATTCGAGGCCCGCAAGCCCAAGAAGATGGCGACCCTGGCCGAGATCGGCGGCAAGGTCCGCTTCGAGGAGGCCGCCAAGGGCAGTCTGCTGAACATCATCGTCACCGCCGATGACGGCGACACCCGCACCTATTCCGTGCCCCACACCGGCCTGCAGGTCCGTGACGGCGACGTCATCGAAAAGGGCAAACAGCTGCAGGACGGCGCCCTGAACCCCCACGACGTGCTGCGGATCCGCGGCGCCTCCGCCGTGCACAACTACCTGATCCAGGAGGTCCTGAAGGTGTACCGCCAGCAGGGCGTGGACATCAACGATAAGCACATCGAGGTCATCGTGCGCCAGATGATGCGCAAGGTCCGGGTGGAGGACGCCAACGACACCGGCCTGCTGTCCGGCGCCATGGCCGACGTCCTGGAGGTGGAGGACGAGAACGAGCGCGTCCGCCAGCGCATCGCCAACGGCGAGGTCCGGGAGGACGGCGAGCCTCTGCAGGAGGCCACCTATACCCAGCTTCTGATGGGCATCACCAAGGCCTCTCTGGCCACGGATTCCTTCCTGTCCGCCGCGTCCTTCCAGGAGACCACCAAGGTCCTCACCGAGGCCGCCATCAAGGGCAAGGTGGACCACCTGGTGGGCCTGAAGGAGAACGTCATCATCGGCAAGCTGATCCCCGCCGGAACCGGCCTGAGCGCCTATCGGCACTTCGCCGAGGAGCTGGTCCCCGTGACGGAGGAGGAGCTCCAGGAGGAGCAGTCCGAAGAGCAGGCCACCGGCGTGGAGGCCCTGCAGGAGGACGCCGCCCAGGTGCTGGAGGAGACCCCCGGCCAGGACGACCAGCCCCAGGACGAGCAGGAGTAACCATCCCCCGGCGCAGATCGGCGGAATAGCCGCAGATCGGCCGCAATAACCGCAATACCGGAAGCCCTGGGACGCGTCAGCGCCCCGGGGCTTCCTGCGTCCCCCGGGGGTGCCCGCCCATCACCAATCCATGTATTTGGTCACGCGGTCGGGATTGGTGACCTGGGTCTGGGCCGGGGGCCTGCTCCAGCGCTCCCAGGACTCGGCACTGCGGCAGGCGGCCTTCCAGTCCCGCATGGGGGCCTTCCCTACCATCCAGCCCCGGGCCTGGTAAAAGTCGATGAAGGCCTGGGGCTCCACCGGCGAGCGTCTCTGCAAAACATAAGCCCGCACTTCATCCAGGGTGGGTGGGACAAAGCGCCCTCCGGCGCTGGAACACTCACCTTCCGTGCTGTTCCGTTCCGTTATGTTTTGTTCCGTTCCGTCCTGTTCCGTTACGTTCCGTTTAGTGGTTTCGATTTCCGAAACCGGGGTTTCGGTTTCGGAAACCGGGGTTTCGGCGGGGTTTTTCCGGGGACGCCCGCCCTTTTTCCCGACGGCGGCGTCGTTTTGGTTCCGGACGAACTGGGCGCGGAGCATCTGATAGACCACCCCGGCCCCGCCGGTGAGACCGGCCTCGGCGCCGCTCCGCATGAAGCGCATGGCGGCCAGCACCGCCTGGCCCACCTCCTGGTCCGTCAGCAGTTCCAGTATCTCCAGCTGGTCATCGAACAGGGGAATGTGTTTTCTCTTGGCCATCATGAACCACCTCCTGCCTCCCCCCGGAAAATCGCCGTCCGTTGCCCGTTTGCAGGCAACGCCCCATGAAAAAGCGCCGGTATCGTGCGATACCGGCGCTTTTGCTATAGGGTGGAAGGGGGAAATCAGCGAAGTCAGGCAGACCGCCTGGCGGTCCTGCTTCGATTCAGGAGTCTCGGAGGTGGCCCTGAATATAAATTCATTATACACGGTCGATATTGAAAAATCAACCTGAATTTTGAAAAAATTTCAAAATTTCTGTATGTCACCGCAGCACCGCGCACAGTAATGTCAGGTATCGCGGCAGCTTATCCCGCCGGGGCCACAGCAGCTCCCAGCCCAGCTCTCCCCGGGCGGCGGCACCCACGTCGCAGCCCAGGGACTCCAGGCTGTACCCTACCGCCTGCGGATGGCGGCAGGGCCGCCCCATGGGCCGGGTGCATTCCTCACACAGGGTGCACCCTCCGGTGGTCAGCACCGCCGCCCCGGGGTACTGCCGCCGCAGGGCCCGGTCCATCTGCCGGGCCTGCTCCGCCGTCAGCCGCCGGGTATATTCCGCCAGCTCCTCCGGGTCAAACCGCCGCTCCAGCATGGCCGGGGTGAAGTGGAACTGCATCCCCTCCAGCAGCACCGTGTCAAACCCCGCCCAGTAGTCCGCCGCCGGAACGTCATAGGGCGGGCACGTCCAGTACCGCCCATAGTCCGGGCAGGGGCGGCACCCGGCGGCAGGGTCCGCCAGGTCCACATACCGCTGCACAAAGTCCGCCGCCGCTATCCGGGCCTGCCCCCGCAGAATGGTGTATTCCTCCGTTTTCATCCTGTCTCCTCTGTGATCCAGCCGCTGAAATCGTATGCCGGGCCCATCCGGGTCTCGCCGTTCCTGACGGACAGCAGCAGCATCTCGCACCCGTCGGAGAGCCCCGCCTCATCCACGCCATAGAGCAGGGTATGGAAATCCTCCGCAAAGACCCGGACGCTCTCTGCCGCCGCGCCGTGGGCCAGATGCCGGGACCGCACCAGCCGCTCTCTGCCGCCGGTCAGGCTCAGCAGCTCATAGAGCTGCTCCTCCGCCGTCCGGCCATAGCGCAGAAGCTCCCACTGCCCGCCGTTCCGGTGCAGGAACAGGGCCTCATCCCCGTTCTGTCCCACCGGGCCGGAGGACCACACCTCCGTGCCGTCATACCGCAGCACCCGGAGTTCTCCGTTCTCTGCCGTAAGCCGCTCCGCCAGTCCGTCGCCGTCCATGTCCACATAGGTTATCGCCGCCGTTCCGTCGGGCCGGGACACCCCCAGCCCCAGCAGCACAGCATAACCCGGATGGTGTGCCAGATCCTCCGACACGGAAAAGGCTCGGGCCTTCAGCTCGTCATACCAGGTCTGCACGTCATACCCGTCATCGCCGGGATCCTCGCCCATGTCCACCAGAATATCCTGGCAGGCCATCCTCATGACCGCCTGCATCCCATACCCGCCGTTATACCGGCACTCCAGCATGGTGAAGCAGTACCGCAGGGTATCCGCCCCGCCGTCCAGCAGCCGCCGGTAATCCGGCAGCTGCCGCATAGCGGCCTCCACGGCCCCGGAAAAGCTGATGGCCGCCACGCTGTCGTCTCCGCTGACGCTGAGCAGCAGGCGATCCAGCTCCAGCACCCGCTCCGGCTCCAGCGGCACCGGCCGCAGCCGCAGCATCTCGAAAACTTCCCCGTCAGCCTGGTGATATTGCAGCAAATACAGCTGATCGTCCAGCCGCAGCAGCTGACAGCCATCCTCCAGCTGGAACAGCCACCGCTCCTGGTACCCGCTGATGTCCGGGCTAAACCCCTCCGGGAACCGGCTGTCCCATTCCTCCAGGCTGACGCTCTGACCGCCCTGGATGGGATACTGACTGTACTTCTCCGGGTCCAGTGCGGTGGTCAGCTGCCCGTCGGCGTTCTCCTGATACCGAGCCCAGTATTTCACGGCTTCATCCCGGAATTGCAGCAGCTCCGCCGACAGGGGAGACGGGCTGGGCATCTCCGGCGTCTGATACACGCACTCCGCCGTCAGATACGTCCCGTCCTCCGGGAATGTCTGCCCTCCCCCGACGATGCTCAGTCTCGTGGAGCCGCTTTCCGTGGGCTGCAGGGCGATCTGCCCGTCCCGGGCGTATACCAGCCAGCGCTCCTGGCCGCCCCACCGGGCCCTGGCGCACCAGATGCGGCCCACGGAGCCGGAAGCATCCCCCTCCGTCCGCATCAGGTCCGCATATGCCATGCCGCCCTGCCACGCCGCCGGGGTCCAGGAAAAGTCATCTCCCTGTATCACATCCGGCCCGTCGGCGCTCTCCTTTGTCATCATCCGGTACACTCCGGGCAGCCCCATCCGCAGGGCCAGCTCCGTCCCTGCCGGAACCACCTGCACGCCCCGGGTATACTCCAGAATGGTCTGTAGCAGCTCATCGCTGTTCACGCCGTAGAGCTTCCCCCGGTACAGCAGCATCAGCGGATACCCGCTGTCGCCGCCGTACAGAAGCTCCCGCTTTCCGGCAGTCCGCCCCATTTGCAGGCGGAAGGGCTCCCTCCCCTGGTCAAAGATATTGTATGCGCAGTTCTCCAGCAGAGGGAAGTCCTCCTCCGTCAGCCCGTTGAGCTGCTCCGCCAGCCGGGATGTCAGCCCCGACATTCCGGCCGGTGTCCGGGCAGAGTTCCCTTCCCACAGATACGTCACGTTCAGCCCCCCAGCCGTCACCCGGCTGGCCCACCCATAGGGGGTCCGGTCCCTGGGGTTGGTCAGCAGGCAGACCGCCGCCGCAGCGCACACCACCACAGCAGCCGCCGTCACCCACACGGCAGGCTTTTTATACCGCAGAGCCCGGCGGATGCGCCCCTTGACGCAGATCTCGCCGAAGGCCACCGGACACGCCGTCACCGCCCGCCGGGGTCCGGCGCAATTCAGAAGCGCCTGGGAATACGCCCGCTTGTCAGGCTCCTCCAGGTCCCGCAGCACCGCCTCGTCACAGGCGTATTCCATATCCCGGCACAGCAGGATATACGCCGCCCACAGCAGTGGGTTGAACCAGTACACCGCCAGCAGCAGAAACGCCAGGGGCTTCACCCAGTGGTCCCGGTGCCGGATGTGGGTCCGCTCATGGGCCAGCACATAGTCCCGGCTTCCCCGGTCCAGGCCGAAGGGCAGGTAGATGCGGGGCCGGATAAACCCCAGCACAAAGGGAGACGGGGCCAGTTCGCTTTCCCACACGCCGTCCTCCAGCCGCACCGCCGTCCGCAGCCGCACCCGCAGCCGCACATAGCTGCCTGCCAGATACAGCGCCATGGCCGCCATGCCCACAAGCCACACCACCGCGGCGATGTGGCCCAGGCTCTGCCCCGTCCGGGCCGCCGTCTCCGCTGCCGCCGCACCGGCGGGACTGCCGACGGCGGGAAGCCCGCCGGATACCGCTGTTCCCGCCGCCGTCAGCACGTCTCCGGAGATAGGCTCCGTGGTGGGCACCAGGCTGACGCCGGCCCGGGGCAGCAGCTCCCCCGGCCACAGCAGCCGCACCGCCACAATGGCCCACAGGCCGTAGTGCGCCGCCCGGGGCGCTTTTTTCAGCACCACCCGCAGCACCATCACCAGCAGCACCAGCCACCCGGCGGTAACCGCCCGGTTCAGAATGGTCAGAAAAAGCTGTTCCATGGTCAGTTCTCCTTTCCGTTGTCGTCAATAAGCTGCTGCAGCTGCCGGACCTCCTTTTCTGAAAGCCGCCGCCCCCGGGCAAAGGCCGCCACAAAGGCGGGCAGGGAGCCCTCAAAGGTCTTGTCCACCAGCTGGTCGATCTGGCTCTGCTGCACCTGCTCCTTGCTGACCAGGCTTGTGACCACGGCGTTCTCGTTTTTCACCACGCCCCGCTGGCTCAGCCGCCGGATCACGGTATAGGTGGTGGCCTTGGACCAGCCCAGCTTCTCCTGGCACAGGTGCACCAGCCGGGTGCTGTTCACCGGCTCGTGCTCCCATAGGATCAGGCAGAACCGGTATTCGCTCTCAAATATCTGGGGTACGCTCATGCGCTTCGCCTCCCTTCCGGTTGAACGCGTTCAACTCTAATATAAGTTTAACAGATTCAACCTATCCCTGTCAAGGCTTTTTATTGACGGAAAACCGGGGGTGTGGTACACTGATGGGACGATCACAAACAGCTTGGGGCGTGGGCCCTGCCCCGCCCGAACCTGACTCCCATCAACAGCCTTTTTCCACAAACCGACTATCATCAAGCGAGGGATCATCATGGAAGAAACCAGGAGCTTCGGCTATATCTGCCCCAAATGCGGACGGGCAGTCATGGCCCGGCGCAGCGCCTTTTCCCTGGCGGCGGCGGCCGCCCATATCGAGTGCCCCTGCGGCCAGTCTGACATGCTCATCGAGACCGACGGCTCCCGCTTCCGCCTGTGGGTGCCCTGCGGCCTGTGCGGCGAAACGCACCAGGCCGAGTGCAGCGCCGATGCGGTGTTGCGGGGCCGGGGCATCGGCCTGGCCTGCCCCAAAACCAGGCAGATCTGCTGCTATGTGGGCCAGGAGGACCAGGTGTCCGCCCAGATGGAGCAGCTGGCCGTCCGGGCCGCCAAGGAGAAGGCGGAGGACCCGGAGGCCTTCACCGACAACATCATCATGTATGAGGTGCTGTCAGAACTGAAGGACATCGCCGCCCGGGGCGGCATCCGCTGCCGCTGCGGCAGCACCCGCTATGGCATCCAGGTCCACCGGGACTCCGTGGACCTGTGCTGCCAGGACTGCGGCGGCAAGCTGCGTCTGCCCGCCGCCACCGACGAGGATCTGGACCGCCTGTGCTGCCAGATGACCCTGACCATTCCGGGGAGGGCGTGACATGATGGAGCTTCTTTCCCGCTGGTTCATCCGGGACCGGGACAACGTCACGGACCCCCGGGTCCGCCGGGCCTATGGCCAGCTGTGCGGCTTTGTGGGCATCGGACTGAACATCCTGCTGTTTGCCGGGAAGCTTTTCGCCGGTACCCTCAGCGGCTCCGTGGCCATCACCGCCGACGCCTTCAATAACCTGTCCGACGCCGGGTCCTCGGTGGTGACCCTGCTGGGCTTCCGCCTGGCCGGGAAAAAGCCGGACCCCCAGCACCCCTTCGGCCACGGGCGGCTGGAATATGTCTCGGGCCTGATCGTGGCGGGGCTGATTTTGCTGATGGGCGTGGAGCTGGCCAAGTCCTCGGTGGAGAAAATCCTCCACCCGGCGGCGGTGGATTTCAGCGTCGTCGCCCTGGTGATCCTGGCGGTGTCCATCTGCGTGAAGCTGTATATGTGCCTGTATAACCGGCGGATCGGCAAGAAAATCCGCTCCGCCGCCATGGAGGCCACCGCCGCCGACAGCCTGTCCGACACGGCGGCCACCGCCGCCGTGCTGCTGGCCATGCTCATCGCCAAGTGGACCGGCCTGGACATCGACGGCTGGGTGGGCCTGGTGGTGGCGGGCTTCATCCTGTTCTCCGGGGTCAAATCCGCCCGGGAGACCATCAGCCCTCTGCTGGGCCAGCCGCCGGAAAAGGAATTTGTGGACCGGATTCAGGCCATTGTCCTGTCCCATCCGGAGATTCTGGGCCTGCACGACCTGGTGGTCCACGACTACGGCCCCGGCCGGGTGATGGTGTCCCTCCATGCGGAGGTCCCGGCCCACGGGGACCTGCTGGAGCTGCACGACGTGGTGGACAACATCGAAATGGACCTGTCCCGCCAGCTGAACTGCCAGGCGGTGATCCATATGGACCCGGTGGTCACCGACGACGGCCTGACCGGCCCCCTGCGGAGCCGGGTGGCGGAGCTGGTGAAGCAGGTGGACCCCGCCATCACCATCCACGACTTCCGGGTGGTGGCCGGTCCCACCCACACCAATCTGGTGTTTGACGCGGTGGTGCCCTTTGACGAAAAGTTCACCGCCGCCCAGGCGGCGGAGAAAATCCGCGCTCTGGTCCGCACCATGGACGACGGCCGCTACTTCGCCGTGGTGAAGGTGGAAAACTCGTACATCTGACCCGGAACGTTATGGCGATTTCCGGCCGGTGAGATCAAAAAAATCAGCGGGACACCCGGCGCAGGGTGTCCCGCTTTGTCCCGGCACGGGGCCGGAGGTTATTTCAGAGGCTGGTCAGGGGTTCAGGTGCCGCTTGAAGTTGCCCCGGGTATGTACGCCCTCCTGCATCATGAAGAAGGCGTGGGAGTCAATTTTCTGGACCTCCTGCTGCAAAGTCTCGATCTCGTACTTGGACAGGCAGATGCAGAGGATCTGCACCTCATCGCCGGTGTAGGCGCCGTGGCCGGTCCAGTAGGTGATGCCCCGGTCCATCTTCCGCCCCAGCTCCCAGAAAGGCTCCAGGTCCCGGAGTTTGGTGACGATGAGCACCTGGGTGGTGATGTTCTGCTGGTGCACCCGGTCCACAAACAGGGCGTTGAACACCGTGTAAATGGCGGAATAGATGGCCGTGGGGGCGCTGAACAGAATCAGACACAGGGTATACAGGGCGGCGTTGAACAGCAGGGAGAACTTGCCCACCGTGAAGCCCCGGCCCTTTTTGGACAGATACAGCCCCAGAATGTCCAGTCCGCCGCAGGAGGCGCCGCAGGTCAGCACCAGGCCGTTGGAAAAGCCCGCCAGGATGCCGCCCACCAGGCAGCTGGTGAGCATATCCGGGATGATGGGCTCCGCCGGAATGGGGATGATGGAAAGAAACAGGGAGTTGGACACCGTGCAAAGGGCCAGCTTCACCACGAAGGTCCGGCCCATGGTCTTGTAGGCCAGCAGCAGCAGCGGCAGGTTCGCCAGCAGATACAGCGTGCCCGCCAGGTCAAAGTTGCTGAAGCGGATGCCCAGCTTGGTGTCCAGCAGGGTGCGGATCACCTGGCACAGGCCCAGCAGGCCGCTGGTGTACAGGTGCTGGGGCACAATGAACAGATTGATGGCCAGAGCCAGCAGCAGCGACCCGAACAGCGCCGCCCCCACCCGGGGCCAGCGATTGTGCACAAGCTTATCCAACATAATAGGAGATACCACCCTTTCTCGTCCGTCTTTTCCCTCTATCTCACAGGGGACCACCTGTCCGCCGGACAGACACAGGTCCCATATAAACCGCGCGTACAGTATAGGCATTATAAGGTTTTCCCCGGAAAAGTCAAGGCTTTTCCGGGGAAAATGTAAGAAATTTTACAGACTGTACCGCAGGCTGCGGTACAGCTTCCAGGTGCTGCGGGACAGGGTGCGGGAAACGGTGGCCTTGTTGATGCCCAGCTCCTGGGCAATACGGGTGACGGACATGTTCCGGGAATAGCGCATACGCATGATCTGCCGCTGACGGGGCGTCAGTTCCTCCTCCATGGCCAGGGGGAGGTTCCGCAGAAGCCGCTCGATCCGGGGGCGGTTGTCCTCCTGGTTCTCCTGCTTCCAGAGCTGCAGACTGGCCATGCTCAGCGGATCATAGGGCAGGCCTGCCAGATCAGATGCGGTATTTTTCACGTCTTATGTACCCCCTATCATAATAATGGGCGGTGTGCTCCGCCAGCTCCCGGGCCTCCTGCAGCAGGGGCCGCAGCTCCTGCTGTCTGCGGCGCAGGGCCTGGACCCGCTCCGGGTTCCCCTCCGTCAGCGCCTGTTGGCGCAGCTCCCGCAGCCGCCGGGACACGGCGTCCGCCTGCCGGGCATACTGCGGGGACAATTCCTGCATCGTCATATCAACTGCCTCCTCTCTCCTGTGTGCATGGGTGAATGTGGTGTCGGTGCCGGTTTATGTAAAAAATTCCCGCCGGAGGCGAAAATTTCTGTTGACAAATGGGGCGGAGTCTGGTAATATAATCTTCGCTGGTCAGACGCTGGTGTAGCTCAGCTGGTAGAGCAGCTGATTTGTAATCAGCAGGTCGGGGGTTCGAATCCGTCCACCAGCTCCAATTTCATATGGGGGATTTCCCGAGTGGCCAAAGGGGACAGACTGTAAATCTGCTGGCAACGCCTTCGGTGGTTCGAATCCACCATCCCCCACCAGGACTTCCGGATGCTTGCATCCGGAAGTCTTTTTTTGCCTCTACCTATACCTGGATTTTCTCAAATCGTTGCATAAATCCGGGCAACAACCGGAAAAATTTGTTGCACTGTCCCATTGCGCGGCCCTGCCGCCTGTGCTATAATGCCGGGGCATTCTGAGGAAAAAGGGCGATTTTTATGACCGATACGGTACTTTTCATACTGGAAATCGCGGGCACGGCGGTTTTTGCCGCCTCCGGGGCCCTGGCGGGGCTTCAGCGCCAGCTGGACGCCTTCGGCGTGGTGATCCTGGGCGTGTGCACCGCCTGCGGCGGCGGGGTTATCCGGGACCTGACCCTGGGCATCACCCCGCCGGTGATGTTCTGCCAGCCGGTGTATGCCCTGGTGGCCATGGGGGTGTCGGCCCTGGTGTTCCTGCCGGCGGTGCGGCACCTGCTGGCGGTGGAGAGCCGGGCCTATGAGCTGGTGATGCTGTGGCTGGACTCCATCGGTCTGGGGCTGTTCACGGTGGTGGGCGTTCAGTGCGCCTTTCAGCAGGCCCAGGACTATAACCTGTTTCTGCTGGTGTTCGTGGGCGTCATCACCGGCGTAGGCGGCGGTGTGCTGCGGGACGTGCTGTCCAACCAGAAGCCCTACATCTTCGTCAAGCATTTTTACGCCTGTCCCACTCTGATCGGGGCATTGCTGTGCGCCCTGTGCTGGCGGCACCTGGGGGATATCCCCTCCATGCTGCTGGGGGCGGCGGTGATCCTGGTGCTGCGGCTGTGCGCGGCCCATTTCCGCTGGGGCCTGCCCCACGCCGCTGACCTTCCGGAATGAGGGGATGATTTCCGGGAGTCGGCCGTAGGGGCCGCTTCGCGGGGGAACGGATTACCACGTCGGCCCTGCGTGCCTCCTCGCAATGACACGGCAAGGGGATTTGCCGGTCAACGGCGGGCGGACAGGTAGGCCATGCCCATACAGGCCCTCTCAGTCGGCTGCGCCGACAGCTCTCCCAGAGGGAGAGCCAAGTCCGTAGGGCCCGCTGCCCTCAGCGGGGAAATCGCCGAAGCGCCGCCGGTGGCGGAAGAAGCGAGGCGATTTCGAGGAAGTGCCCCGGTGGGCGGGCACGACGGTGGGCAGACATGGGCCCGCGCCCCCACAGAGTGCACACCGAATTTCATATGCGCCTGCCGCGGATGCGGCAGGTTTTTTTCGGCCTTGCTGCCAAGTAACTTGAGAATGACGCTACTATAGCACAAGAATCTTGTTATGTCAATCCTAAATTAACAAGATTCTTGTTAAAACTATTGACAAGAACCAACAAATATGGTACGCTATCGACAGCATGGGGCGAACCCCGTCGAAGGAGGGCGAAAGCATGAGCTTTGGCGAACAGCTGCGCAAGCGCCGGGAGGAGCTGGGCATCTCCCGGGCGGAGTTGGCAGGCCGGTTGGGAATTTCCCGGTCGGCGGTGGGAAACTATGAAACCGGCGTCAGCGCTCCAAAGGAGGAGGTGCTCCTGCGGCTGTTTGACGCCCTGGGGGTGGACCCCAACTATCTGTATCGGGACGCCTACCGGGCCGGCGGCGGCATCCGGTCCGACGAGGAGCAGGCCCTGCTGGAGGGGTATCGCCGGCTGAGCCTGGCGGGCCGGCAGACAGTCCACACCATGGTCCTGGCCCTGGAGGACCTGCAGCAGGAGACGGAGCATCTCCAGCCCCGGCAGGACCCCCGCACCATTCCCCTGTATGCCAGTCCCGCCGCCGCCGGGTATGCCGCCCCGGTGTTCAACGAGGACTATGAGACCATACCTGTTACCGGCCAGGTGCCCCGGGGAGCGGAGCTGGCGGTGCGGATCCAGGGGGATTCCATGGAGCCGTATATCCACGACGGCGGCGTGGTGTATGTGAACCACGACCCCCTGCACAACGGCGATGTGGGCATTTTCTGCGTGGACGGCGACATGGTGTGCAAGCAGTATTACCGGGACCCCCTGGGCATGGTGTATCTGTTCAGCCTGAACCGCCGCCGGTCCGACGCCGACGTACTGCTGCCCCCCAGCAGCGGACGGTCCCTGACCTGCTTCGGCCGGGTCATGCTCCATGGCCTGCCTCTGCCCCAGTGATTTTCCGGTGATTTTGACAAATTTCCGCGATTTGATTTGACTTTCTGCATAAAGGCTCTTACAATATAAGCCGCCCTTTGGATTGGAGGGCGGCTTTTGATTGTGAACGAAAAGGTGGAGCGCTATGAAAATCCTGCTGCAAATCGCATTGGTATTCGGCATTTACTGGGTCAGCCAGGGCATCGAGGCCATTCTGCCGGTGGCCTTTCCGGCCAGCGTCATCAGTCTGCTTTTGCTGCTGGTCCTGCTGCTGACGGGGATCGTGAAGATGGACCATGTGCGGGAGAAGTCCGACTTCCTGCTGGGGAACCTGGGCTTCTTCTTCATCCCGGTGTCCGTCAGCATCATCAACTATGTGGACCTGATCTGGCAGAACGCGGCGGCGTTTCTGACGGTGTGCGTGGTGTCCATGGTGCTGACCTATGGGGCCACGGTCTGGGCCGTGCATCTGACCCGGAGACTGATGGAGCGGGGAGGGAAGCGGAAATGAAGGAGATGACGGCGCAGCCGTATTTCGGCGTTATGCTGACGGTGGCGGCCTACTGGCTGGGGATGAAGGTCCAGAAAAAGACCCGCCTGGCCATCTGCAACGGGATGCTTATCGCGGTACTGCTGGTGATCGCGGTGCTGCTGGTGTTCCATATCCCCTATGAAAGCTACTGGCAGGGCGGGGAGCTGATCAACCTGTTTCTGGGCCCGGCCACGGCCTGTATGGCGGTGACCATCTATTCCCAGCGGAAGCTGCTGGCCAGGCACTGGCTGCCGGTGCTGGTGGGCTGCGTGGTGGGCGTGGTCACGGCCATGGGCAGCATCCTGGTGCTGTGCCGCCTGTTGGGCCTGGACCGGGCCATGACCATGTCCCTGCTGCCAAAATCCGTCACCATGCCCATTGCCACGGTGGTGGCCCAGGGCCACGGCGGCACCGTGGCCGTTACCGTGGCGGCGGTGGTGGTCACCGGTATGCTGGGGAACCTGTGCGCCCCGCTGCTGGTGAAGCTGTTCCGGGTGAAGGACCCCATGGCCGTGGGCCTGGGCATCGGCGCGTGCAGCCACGCCATGGGCACCGCCAAGGCCCTGGAGTTGGGGGAGACCGAGGGGGCCATGAGCGGCCTGGCCATCGGCCTGTGCGGCATCCTCACCACGGTGCTGGCGCTGCTGGCGGACTTTTTCGCGGGGTGAAAAAATATCTTTCCGGGGGTGCGGACGTGCCCCCGGTTTTTTGCCGCGAAAACTTGTCAAAAAGGTTTCAAATGTATGGAATATTTGGCGGATATTTTTGATTTTTTTGTTCCGGATGTTCAAAAGCGGCGGAAAGTTCCACAGAATCTTGTGCACCATTTTGCACAAAAACAGGAGACATGAACCAGGCTCATTTGGTATAATATAAACGGAACAAAAAGACCGCCCCCTGGGGGCGGATACAGAAAGGGAACGAATTATGGCTATCAAGATCGGTATCAATGGTTTCGGCCGCATCGGCCGGGTGGTGCTGCGGATCCTGGCGGAGCAGCCCGACAAGTACGAGGTCTGCGGCATCAACCTGCGCAAGGCCGACGTGGACTACATGGTGTATCTGCTGAAATACGACTCCGTGTTCCGCCGCTTCAACGGCACCGTGGAGCATGAGGGCGGCGACCTGGTGGTCAACGGCCACAAGATCCGGGTGTTCAGCCAGTCCGATGCCGCCATGATCCCCTGGAGTGAGTGCGGCGCGGAGTACATCATCGAGTCCACCGGCGCCAACAACACCACCGAGAAGGCCTCCCGCC
>OLOQ01002426.1_pt1 | contig 15324 bp, 14 predicted proteins | sample 1673101 | NCBI WGS metagenome assembly OLOQ01 (sample SAMEA3136754, study PRJEB25190) | human gut metagenome | biome: human gut; feature: human-associated habitat; material: faeces | place: Austria | collected 2013 | reverse complement strand
AATTGTGAACTGCCCATTCAGACCATCAACATCAATCAGTTTTTCAATCGGGCGATTGTGAATAGTCCATCCCCTGAGCTGTTCAATTTGCTTTAGCCGATCTTGCATGGAGCGCATTTCGGTCTGAATGCGCTCAAATTCTGCCGGAGGCAGCAGATTAGAGGGATCGGGAAGATCCGCTAAAAGTTCTTCTTCATCCGATTCGGACACTAATCGATTGCTTCTATACAGTTTCGTTAGCTGCTCGAATGTCAGCGGCAAAGGAGTATCCAGACGCACCTTGCCCGGAATATAAGACAAATCGTCCGCATGAGCTAACACGAACTCTGCAGCCTTAGATGGAGAAAATTCTTCTCCATTGTACACAATACAGCTGCATTCCTGATTCAGAATCGCAAAAATCTTACGCCGAACATTGGCAAGTTGGTCAATGACCTCCTTGCGCTCCCCGGCAAGGCGATTCATTTCGCGCTGCATCTCATGGGAAGTGGTCTTGGACATATAATCGGTGATGCCATCTACCGAACGTTCCATATCAAGGTTAGAATCATCCAGAATCGACACGCACAGGCTTTGCAGCCCCGGTGCAACTTTCTCTTTCAGAACACTCAAAGCCTTTTTGGTATGGCTCGTCACCAGAACACTTTTGCCCTGTGCGAGAAAATGCCCCATCAGGTTTGCAATGGTGTGAGTTTTGCCAGTACCCGGAGGCCCCTGCACCAGAACAGCATTGTATTGCTCGATACGGTGTGCGATTTCAAGCTGCTCTTTGTTGGCCTCTTTAGAAAGTAATACATCGACACTTTCACCACCAACAGCTGCAAGCTGCTCCTCAATGGATTCTTCGCCATCATCTTCTGGTAAATCAATTTTTCCACCGCTTACAATGTCAGAGATCGGCGCTGGAACAAACCCGGTCTGCTGGATGTTCTCGATAATTTTTTCGATAGCTTTCGGAGTGCCATCCAATCTCTTACGGACTATATAGCAGGGCTCAAGATACAGAAGCAACCGATTTTTCTTACTCCAACCAGCCGGAACACCCGCTGCGGAGAAAATGCTGTCCGATGAAAGCTGACGCACCAGTGCTTTTAGGAAGTCCGGCGTACTTGTTCTGTCCAACGGATGATAGTCGTTTGCGCGCAGATCATCGTTGAGGTGATTGATAGCATCCAAATTGATGCCTTCCATCATCTGAAACAATACAGAATAGAGTTCAGAAGAACTTTCTGTATCATGGATGGAGATAACATTCTCCATTGCGTCATACTCAAGCTGCACACGATGAGTCAGCACAGGATGTGCAATATCAGGGTTCTGCGCATCACGAAGCATACCGTTCGCTACAATGATTTCTTCGGTTTCGGCCTCTCGCTGCAACTCGAAATAGAGCTGGTACAAATCTGTAAACAGCTCTCGCGTTTTTTCAATGATATGTTGTCTGTCTGCCCATGCAGTGCGCAGAACTTGCCAATCTTGATAGGCGGTTACTCTTTCGGGACTATCCTCAAATCGTTCAACAGCAACGTCTTTTTCTGGAGATTCATCCTCATCAGGATTTTCAGCGGTAATGTTTTGTTCAGGCATTACCTCTGCCTCTGTATGATAATCGTCCCAGCCAGATATCAGCCAGTCCGCAAAAAGTTCATCTGGAATCGGACACTCTTCAAATTCAGGTTTGCGGATAGAAAGCAGTAAATCATCTGTTGTTTCGCTTTCTTCCTCTACCCGATCTCGATAGGAAACCTTGATGTACTCTGAAAAAACAGGAATATCGGAAATGGCAAGACGCCATGGATAATCTTTGATATTCAAAACGACTTTTTGTTTGAGTTTGTTTAATTCCTTGATGAACTCAAACAGAGAAATCGTCTTTTCCTGCTCCGATAATGTTTGGACTTCCTTGACCTCCAACACCAGCACCTCCGAACTGCTCTGTAAAATAACTCTCAAAAATAGTATACGCCCTTTACCCTGTAAGGACAAGTCATAAATCAGGTTGAAACAATTATAGTAACAAAAAACGGCACCCGCTTTTCAGCGAGTGCCGTTTCTATTACCCTATCATGCGCTTTGATTTTTGGCGTAAGTGGCGTAAGTTTGGCGTAAATCCGCTTTTGCGCGCTCCAAAAATCAAGGATTCATGCGGTTTTTAGGCAGTTATTAGTACATGCCGCCCATGTCACCGCCGGCAGGTGCGGCGGGAGCCGGGGGTTCCGGCAGGTCAGCGACAAGGCTCTCGGTGGTCAGGACCATCGCGGCGACGCTGGCGGCGTTCTCCAGAGCGGAACGGGTGACCTTGGTCGGGTCGACGATACCGGCCTCGATCATATCCTCGACGTACTCCTCCTTCTGGGCATCAAAGCCGTAGTTGGGCTTGTTGGCCTTCAGGATGTTGTCGATAACGACGCTGCCCTCGAGGCCAGCGTTGGCAGCGATCTGGCGCAGAGGAGCCTCCAGCGCTTTGCGGACGATCTTCGCACCGGTGCGCTCGTCGCCCTCCAGCTCGCCGACCAGCTTGTCGACAGCGGGAATGGCGTTGATGGTAGCCGTGCCGCCGCCAGCGACGATGCCTTCCTCAACAGCGGCCTTGGTCGCGTTCAGGGCATCCTCGATGCGCAGCTTCTTGTCCTTCATCTCGACCTCGGTAGCGGCACCGACCTTGATGACGGCAACGCCGCCGGCCATCTTGGCCAGGCGCTCCTGCAGCTTCTCGCGGTCAAAGTCAGAGGTCGCAACGGCGATCTGGCTGCGGATCTGGGCAACACGGTCTGCGATAGCCTGTTTGTCACCGGCACCGCCGACGATGGTGGTGTTCTCCTTGGTGACCTTGACCTGGCGGGCCTGGCCGAGCAGCTGCATGGTGGCGTCCTTCAGCTCATAGCCCAGGTCGCTGCTGATAACCGTGCCGCCGGTCAGGGTGGCGATATCCTGCAGCATCTCCTTGCGGCGGTCACCAAAGCCGGGTGCCTTGACAGCGACAACGTTCAGGCCGCCGCGCAGACGGTTGATGATGAGGTTGGACAGAGCGTCGCCCTCGACATCCTCTGCGATGATTAGCAGCTTGCGGCCGGACTGGATGACCTGCTCGAGCAGAGGAACCACATCCTGGAATACGCTGATCTTCTTGTCGGTGATCAGGACAGAGCAGTCGTCGTAGACGGTCTCCATCTTCTCGGTATCGGTGACCATGTAGGGGGTCACATAGCCGCGGTCAAACTGCATGCCCTCGACGACCTCAGTGTAGGTCTCGGCAGTGGTCTTGTTCTCCTCGATGGTGATAACGCCGTCAGCGGTGACCTTCTCCATTGCGTCAGCGATCAGCTGACCGATCTCGGCATCGCCTGCAGAGACAGTGCCGACACGGGCAATGTCCTTGCTGCCGTTTACCTTCTGGCTGTGCTGCTTGACAGCGTCGACAGCAGCGGCGACGGCCTTCTGCATGCCGCGCTTGATGTCCATCGGGTTTGCACCGGCGGTGACGTTCTTCATGCCCTCATTGACGAAGGCCTGTGCCAGAACGGTAGCGGTGGTCGTACCGTCACCGGCGGCGTCGTTCGTCTTGGTGGCGACCTCGCGAACGAGCTGTGCGCCCATGTTCTCGAACTCGTCCTTCAGCTCGATCTCCTTGGCGATGGTGACACCGTCATTGGTGATGAGCGGGCTGCCGAACTTCTTGCTCAGCACAACATTGCGGCCCTTGGGACCCAAGGTGACCTTAACGGTGTTGGCCAGCTGGTCGATACCTGCGCAAAGCGCCTTGCGGGCGTCCTCGCCCTGCTTGATCTGTTTAGCCATAATGAATCTCTCCTTTTATCTGAAAGAAATCGGTGAAATCAAATTTACTCGACGATTGCGAGGATGTCGCTCTGGCGGACAATGGTGCATTCCTCGCCGTCAACCTTGACCTCGGTGCCGGAGTACTTGCTGGTCAGGACCTTATCGCCGACCTTGACGATCATCTCAACGTCCTTACCATCCACATTGCCGCCGGGGCCGACTGCGATGACCTCGGCAACCTGGGGCTTCTCCTTGGCGGAGCCGGACAGGATCAGGCCGCCCTTGGTGGTTTCTTCTTCTTCGACCAGCTTAATGACAACGCGGTCTGCAAGAGGTTTGATTTTCATAGTGGAAGTTCCTCCCTATAAAAGATTTCTCTTTTGATTTTTAGTTTAGCACTCAATCTCTTTGAGTGCTAAATATATAATACTCACTTTACTGCAAAAAATCAAGTGTTTTCTATATAAAATTTTTGTGAACAAAAACACACCGGCGCATTCCTGCACCGGTGTGTTTGCACATTATTGCTGAGACGTCATATTTTTGTAGCGCGGGCGCATCATGCCGTGCTCGATGCGTGGCTCGCCCCCTGCCACCGTATCCGCATCGATGGTCACCTTTGTGATGGTGGCGTCCGACGGGATGTCGTACATGATCGGAATCAGCAGTTCTTCGACGACGCTGCGCAGACCGCGGGCACCGCTCTTGCGCTCCACCGTTTTCTTGGCGATGGCGTGCAGCGCGTCCTCGGTAAAGACGAGCTCGGCATTGTCGAGGTGGAACAGCTCCTTGTACTGGCGCACAATGCTGTTCTTCGGCTCGGTCAGAACTCGGACAAGAGCTTCCTCGTCCAGCGGGTCAAGCACCGTCACAACGGGCAGACGGCCGATCAGCTCGGGGATGAGACCGAACTTGACGAGGTCGTCAGGCTCGACCTTCTTCAGCAGCTTCTGGCGCGTCTCATCCTTGTCCAGCGTTGTGCGCAGCTGGCTGCCAAAGCCGAGGGAGGCGTTGTCGGTGCGCTTCTGAATGAGCTTTTCCAGCCCATCGAACGCGCCGCCGCAGATGAACAGGATATTCTTCGTGTTGATCTGGATGAACTCCTGCTGCGGGTGCTTGCGTCCGCCGTTGGGCGGCACGTTGCTGACCGTGCCCTCCACGATCTTCAGCAGCGCCTGCTGTACACCCTCACCGCCGACGTCACGGGTGATGGAGGGGTTCTCGCTCTTGCGGGTGATCTTGTCGATCTCATCGACGTAGATAATGCCGATCTCGGCGCGGGCGACGTCAAAATCCGCCGCCTGAATGAGCTTGAGCAGGATGTTCTCGACATCCTCGCCGACGTAGCCTGCCTCGGTGATCGTCGTGGCGTCCGCGATGGCGAACGGCACATTGAGCATCCTGGCCAGTGTCTGGGCCAGCAGCGTCTTGCCGGTGCCGGACGGGCCGAGCATCAGCACGTTGGACTTCTGCAGCTCCACGTCGCTGCTCTCGCGGGAGAGAATGCGCTTGTAGTGGTTGTAGACAGAGACAGCCAGCACCTTTTTGGCGGCATCCTGCCCGATAACATACTGATCCAGCCCCGCCTTGATCTCGGCGGGGGTCAGGATATTGATGCTCTCGAGCGGGTCATAGTCATAGTCTGCACCGGGCTGCGCGGCTGTGCGGCGGCGGTTCCGCGGCATACCGGCGCGCGGCGGGGCCGGGCGCTCGCCGTCCTTGTACAGGGCATTGTTGCACATATCCAGGCAGTCCTTGCAGATATTGACGCCGGGGCCAATGATCAGCTGCTCTACCTCATTTTGCGTCCGCCCGCAGAAGCTGCAGACGAGCTCGCGTCCTTTTCCGTCCTTGCCGGACGTTTGATTTGCCATGTTGTTCCCCCGAATCAGTGTTTATAGAGGATGTCGTCGATCAGGCCGTACTCCTTCGCCTGCTGCGCGGTCATATAGTTGTCGCGCTCGGTGTCGCGGGTGATGACGTCCAGCGGCTGGCCGGTGTACTGGCTGAGCAGCGTGTTCATCTTCTCGCGAATGCGCACGATGTGGTCGGCGTGGATCTTGATGTCGGTAGCCTGGCCGGAGATACCCTGCCCGCCGATAAGCGGCTGGTGGATCAGGATCTCGGAGTTCGGCAGGGCAAAGCGCTTGCCCTTGGTGCCGCTGGTCAGCAGGAAAGAGCCCATCGAGGCCGCCATGCCGACGCAGATGGTGGAGACATCGCACTTGATGTAGTTCATCGTGTCGTGGATGGCCATACCGTCAGAGATCGAGCCGCCGGGGCTGTTGATATAGAAGTAGATGTCCTTCTCCGGGTCCTGGCCCTCGAGGTACAGCAGCTGTGCCACGATGACGCTGGCAGAGGCGGAGTTGACGTCCTCGCTCAGCACAATGATGCGGTCATTGAGCAGGCGGGAGAAGATGTCATAGCTGCGCTCACCGCGCGCAGTCTGTTCGACAACATAAGGTACAAGGCTCATTCTGGTTTCCCTCCTTGGTGCTTTCGATAAAGTATGGGTGATGACAAAGGAACCGATACGGCGGCATAGCTGCGCAACCGTACCGGCCCTTTTACTCAATGTTTACGGATGCCCGCGGGGTGATTACTCGCCCCGGGTCTCCTCTTCCTTCGGCTCCTCGTCCTGCTTGGCGGCAGCCTTCTTGGTGGTCTTGCGGGTGGTCTTTTTGGCGGGCTTCTTCTCCTCGGCAGCACCGGCGACGATGTTGGCCTTGGACTTCACGAAGTCGATTGCCTTGTTGACAGCCAGATCCTTCTTGACGGCGGCAGCATCGACCAGGCTCTTGACCTTGTCGGCCTCCATCTGGTAAGCATCGGCAATGCGCTTGATCTCGGCCTCGAACTCCTCCTCGGTAGCCTCGATGGACTCCTTGGCGACGATAGCCTCCATGGCCAGGCGCATCTTGACCTGCTTGTCGGCCTGCTCACGGAACTGCTCCTTGAACTGCTCCATGGTCATGCCCATATACTGCAGGTACTGCTCGAGCTTGAGGCCCTGCTGGGAGATGCGGTACTGGAAGTCCTGCACCAGCTCCTCGATGCGGCTCTCGATCATGGCGTCGGGGATCTCGGCCTTCATGCCGCCCACGACCTGGTCGATCAGGTCGTTCTCGACCTTCTGGTCAGCCTGCTTCTCGTGGTTGGTCTCGATGCCCTTGCGGATGGAGTCCTTCAGCTCGTCGAGAGTGTCGTACTCGCTGACGTCCTTGGCAAAGTCGTCGTCCAGCTCGGGCAGCTCCTTGTACTGGACCTCATGCAGCTTGATCTTGAAGGTGGCGTCCTTGCCGGCCAGCTCCTCAGCCTGGTACTCCTCGGGGAACTTGACGTTGACGTCGAACTCCTCGCCGGCCTTGTGGCCGACGATCTGCTCCTCGAAGCCGGGGATGAAGGAGCCGGAGCCCAGCACCAGAGAGTAGTGCTCGGCCTTGCCGCCCTCGAAAGCAACACCGTCAACGAAGCCCTCAAAGTCGATGTCAACGGTGTCGCCGTTCTCGGCAGCACCCTCACGGGTCAGCAGACGGCCATTGCGGTCCTGCATGCGCTTGATCTCGGCGTCAACATCAGCCTCGTCAACAGTCTTGACATCTTTGTTGACGGTTAAACCGGTGTACTCGCCCAGCTCGACCTCGGGCTTGACGGCGACCTTGACCTTCAGGGTAGCGCCCTCGTCCTCGGACATGGAGACGACCTCGGGGTCAGGACGGCCAACGACCTCGATACCGGCCTCCTTGACGGCGGCCTCGTAGTTCTCGGGGAACAGGTCGTTGATGGCGTCATACTGGAACAGGTCCTTGCCATACATCTTCTCGATCATGGCCTTGGGAGCCTTGCCCTTGCGGAAGCCGGGGATGGCGTACTTCTTGCCCTCGCGCTTGAAAGCGGTATTGACAGCAGATTTGAAGGTCTCCGCGTCAATGGAGAACTGCAGTTCGACCATGCTCTTTTCGAGCTTTTCACAGGAAATCAGTTTCATTTATAAATTCCTCCAAAAATAGATGTACATAAAAATACAAGTTATTATACCATGCCTGTGCGGAAAATACCAGTCTTTTTTGAATTTTTTAACAAATCAGACGGTAATTTCTGATTTTTCACGGGAAAACACCGCCGCCAGACAGAAAACCAGCGGCAGACACCCCGCCACAGGCAGGAAATAGCGCATACAGTCATTGACCGGGGACGCAATGCAGGTCAGCCAGAAGATGCCAAGGCCGATAAAAACCGGCAGCACAGGCTTTGCTTTGCAGCGCGCCAGCCAGAGGCCAAGCACGGCAGTCAGCCACGCCATGAACCCGATGGACGTGGTAAGCCCCACGAGCGGCAGCTTTTCAAATGCCGAGAGCGCCTGTACAAAAGCATACCGCAGATAGCCGGATTTATCAAGATAGTGGACGTTCATTTCAGACATTTCCATGCAAATGTCATTATTGAACGTGTAGTAATCGTTGATGGCGCGGCATTTCGTGATGGTGTAATACCCGTGGGAGTTTGCGTGCGTTGCCTCAAAATAGCAGACCGGGTGCTTGAGCAGCATTTTGGCCCAGACCAGCATATAGCGGGCCAGGTCACCCTTGCCGGGATTTTTGTAGTACTGCTTGACGCCGTCGGACAGCTCCGGCATGTAGCTTTGGGCAATGGCGTCGCAGTCGAGGACCTTCTCGATGGCGGTGCGCTCGTCGTCGGTGACTTCATTGCCGTAGTCGCGGATATAGCGGGCGGTCTGCTGCATCGGGACCGAGAGCGCCTCCCCCACGCTGCCTGCGGGGATGTCGAGGACTTTTTCGGTGAACGTGTCAAACCCGAACGAGCCGATACAGACGGCCAGCAGCACCGCCAGCACGGGACGGCGCAGGCGCTTTTCACTCACGGTGAAGGCCGACGCCAGCAGCATCGGCACAACGGCATAGATGCCGTTTTTGCGCAGCAGGCAGCAGAGCACGCCGAGCACCGCATAAGCGGTCAGGCGCGGGCGGCTCCCCTGCCATTCCTGCGGAAAGAGCAGCAGGTCGGCGGTTTTCAGCACGAACAGGACGAACAGTCCCGTGTAGAGCGTATCCTTGACCTGCGTCTGTATGAACGCGCCCCAGATGGGGTCGAGCGCAAAGAACGCTGTGACCGCATACTGCACACCGCGGGAGCAGCCGAGCTTGGCGGCAAAGGCCGTTACCTGCCCGAACACCCACGCGCAGACGAGAAACTGCAATACTATGTAGAGAAACACACCGAGGTTGTCGCTGCCCAGCGCACGGCCCAGCCGGAACAGCCAGCCGTGCAGCCAGGTGGAGAGCACCGTATGGTGGGCGGTCATCTCCTGCACCCCAAGCACCTGCGAGATCTGCCCCCAGGAGTCCCAGTCCACGGAGCCTGGCCAGAACACGGCGACCCACGGCAGCCACGCCGCGCCGATGAGCAGCGACGACGCGCGGCCCGGTGCCTTGGCGAACCACGCTGCGAAGCGGGTCTGCGGGAAGTCCTCCCCGCCCGTCCGGCTGCGGCCCAGCAGGGCGTACAGCCCCCAGACCGCGTGGTAGAACAGCACCGCGTACCCGGCCATGCAGAACACGCCGACGCAGAGCTGATACGGATTTTTAAAGACAAACGCCCAGCTGCCCAGCTTGCAGATGCTCAGACCCAATACCTCCGCAATGCCAAAGACAATGCTCAGCACCAGCTCCGTGCGCTTGGGTTTCGCCTCACGCTGACCGCGCACCCAGCAGAGCAGCACAGCCAGCCCCGCGGCGGCAGGCCCCCAAGCCCAGCCGTCCAGCGGAAAATTCTGGTGCAGCATGACCAGCGCCGCAAGCCAGCCGGGCACGGCGTCAAAGTCGAGGCCCGTTGTCTCGTACTGCATGCCGATCAGCAGATCCGCGCGGGCGGTCTCCCAGTCCGGCACCGTAATGACGGCGGACAGCGTTACCGCGCATAAGACCCCCAGCAGCAGCGCCGTGACAATACTTTTTGTTTTCTGCTTCATCCGCATCACCTGATTTTATACGGGCAGAACGACAGACCGTCGGCGGAGATCAGCCGATAGGTGATGCCGTCGCGCTCACCCTGCGTTGCGTAGCGGATGGACTTGCCGTGCAGGTGGCCGTAGTAGCACTCGGTCACGCCGAACTCATTCAGCACATCCACCAGCTCCTGCGCCTGTGCGCCGGGGTAGATGGGCGGGTAGTGGAGAAAAGCGATTTTTTCTGCCGCATCCCCCGCCGCCTGCAAGGACATGCGCAGACGGCCCGCCTCCCGCGCCATGAGCTTTTCGCCCTGGGCGGCAACATCGTCAAACGGCCAGCCGCGGGTGCCGCACAGCGCCACATTGCCCACAGTGCAGGCGTTGTTGTGCAAAATATGCAGCGTGTCAAAGCCGTTGGCAGTCAGGAAGTTCTCCATCTTGCGGGTCGTCGTCCACCAGTAGTCATGGTTGCCCTTTAAGAGCCACTTTTGGCCCGGCAGGTTTTGGATAAAGGCAAAATCCGCTTTTGTGTCGTTCAGGTTCATGGCCCAGCTGGTGTCACCCGCCAGAACAACGGTGTCGTCCGGGCCGATCAGCTTGCGCCAGCTGGCTTCCAGTCGGGGCAGATACCCCTCCCACCCCGGGAAAACGTCCATGGGCTTGTCCGTTCCCAGCGAGAGGTGCATATCCCCGATTGCAAAGATGGCCATAGGGCCCTCACTTTCTAGTTGTTGCTTTTAACGAAGAGCCGCGGTGCGGATGTCGGCGGGCTGCAGCACGGTCTTGAACCGTACCTCGAGCTTATCCAACTCGCGCAGCGAGGCGGGAGCCTCGGCGCCGGTCTCGGCGGTCAGCGCGGCCATGGCGGCAAAGTCGCTGGCGGGGGCCTCCACGCCCAGAGCCGTCAGGACGTCGCGCGGGAACTTGAACGGGCTGGCCGTGGAGAGCACGACCATCGGCGCGTTGGTGCGCCGGGTCTCGGCCACGCGGAAGGCCACGGCGGTGTGGGTGTCGCAGAGGTAGTGGTCGCCGTCAAAGCGGGCCTTGATTTCAGCAGCACCGTCGGCATCGTCGGCGTAGCCTGCGGCGAAGCTCTGCTGGATTTTTGCCAGCGTCTCGGCGTCAACGATGTACTTGCCGGTGGCGGAAAGCTCCTGCATCCAGCCCGCGACCTTTTCGCTGCTGCCGCTGACGTGGTAGAGCAGACGCTCGAGGTTCGAGGAGATCAGGATGTCCATCGACGGCGAGGTCGTCTTGTAGAAGGTGCGGCGGGCGTCATAGGTGCCGGTGCGCAGGAAGTCGGTCAGGACATTGTTCCTGTTGGACGCGCAGACCAGCCTGCCCACGGGCAGACCCATCTGCTTGGCGTAGTAGCCCGCCAGAATGTCACCGAAGTTGCCGGTGGGCACGCAGAAATCCACAGGCTTGCCCCACTCGACTGCGCCCTGCTCAGCCAGACGGAAGTAGGCGTAGAAGTAGTAGACGATCTGCGGCACGAGGCGGCCCCAGTTGATGGAGTTGGCGCTGGACAGGCGGATGCCGCGCTTTTCCAGCTCGGCGGCGACGTCGGCGTCGGCAAAGACCTTCTTGACGCCGGTCTGGGCATCGTCAAAGTTTCCCTGCACGGCGTAGACCTGCACGTTTTCGCCCTTCTGGGTCGCCATCTGCAGATGCTGGATCTCGCTTGTGCCGTCGTTCGGGTAAAATACCTCAATTTCAATGCCGTCGAGGTCGGCGTAGCCCGCCAGCGCGGCCTTGCCGGTGTCGCCGGAGGTTGCCACCAGAATGCGGGTCGTCTCGGTGCGGCCCAGCATCTTCTTGGCCTCGACGAGCAGCTTCGGCATGAGCTGCAGGGCGTAGTCCTTGAAGGCGCAGGTCGGGCCGTGCCACAGCTCGAGAGAATACAAGCCGTCGCGGACCTTGACGGTCTCGCCCGCCTTGCCGCCAAAGGCAGCGCCGTAGGTAGATGCCGTTGCGGTGTGCAGGAAATCAGCGCTGTAATCGGTCAGAAAACCGGCCAGGACCTTCTCGGCCAGCTCGGGATAGGAGAGATTTTTCCATGCGTCCAAATCAGCCTGGGGGAAGGTCTCCGGCACGAACAGACCGCTCTGCGGTGCCAGACCGCGGACGATAGCCTCCTGTGCGGAAACGCGGAGTGCGGAATCTCTGGTGCTCAAATACTGCATACGTTTACACCCTTTCTCTTATTCTCTTTCCTCTATATGTATAAGCCTTTTTTGGCGCTATACCTTATATACTGTGCAGGCACATTTTGTAGGGGCGAGCATTGCTCGCCCGTGCCCGTCTGCCGAAGCCATACCGTAAACGGGTCATGCGGCAAGGTTAGCGGGCGAGCAATGCTCGCCCCTACATTCCATGCGTTGACAAAATTTTTCCCCAGTATTTTTTCAACACTCAAACGCGCCCGGGATGCAATGCACCTGCCAGCCGCGGGCGGCGGGCGTGACCTCCACCACATCAAAGCGGATGGCGGCATCGCGGTAGGGGCTGTGCTGCAGGTATTGCTGGGCCGCCAAAATCAGGCGGTTCTGCTTCCGGGCGTCCACCGCGGCGGCGGGGCGGTCCAGCATCGCGCCAGTGCGGGTCTTGACCTCGGCAAAGACGAGGGTGTTTTCCTTATACAAAATAAGGTCCAGCTCCCCCAGCCGCGTGCGGTAGTTGTGGTTCAGCAACAGCCAGCCGCGCTGCTGGTAGTACTTGGCGGCGACGGCCTCGCCCGTGTGGCCGACGTCAGTCATGCCAGTAGCCCTGCTTTTTCAGAAAGCTGCGGCGGTAAAACGGCTGGATGCCGTACTGCGCGATCAGCTCGTAGTGCAGCTTGGTCGGATAGCCCTTGTGCCTGGCAAGCTGGTACTGCGGGTACTGCTTGTCCAGCTCGAGCATATAGCGGTCACGGCTGACCTTTGCCAGAATCGACGCCGCCGCAATCGACGCACTGTTGGCGTCGCCCTTGACGACGGCCTCGGCGGGCTGTATCAGCCCCGGCGGGCAGCGGTTGCCGTCGATCAGCACATAGTCGGGCGTTATTTCCAGCCCCGCCACAGCCTGCGCCATGCCGTCCATCGTGGCCCACAGGATGTTGCGCTCGTCAATTTCCTGCGGCGAGATGAAGACAATTTTATACGCCAGTGCGCGCTTTGTGATTTCCTCATACAGCGCGTCGCGTCGCTTCTCGGTCAGCTTTTTGGAGTCGTTGACACCTTCGATGGGGTCATCAGGGTTCAGGATGACCGCCGCACAGCAGACCGGGCCGCACAGCGGGCCGCGGCCCGCCTCGTCCACGCCGCAGACAGTACCGTGTTCGGCGCGTTTGGCGGTGTCAAAGGCGTAGAGCGCCTCGTTACTGTTCGTCGTCCCAGTCGTCGTCCTGCGGGGCATCGTCCGTCACCTCTTCCCTATCTTCCTGAATGGCGCGCCGGGGCGGGCGCTCAAGGGAGAGCCGCCCCCACTTGCTGGCGCGGAACTCACCGACCAGCATCTTGGCGGCGCGTTCGGTATCGACCTCACCGCCGGAAATCAGCATACCACGCTTGGCGCCGATGGCCTGCAGGAGGTCATACGGCGGCAGCGTCAGTGCCTCGGCGTCCAGCTTGTAGCGGGCCAGCAGCTGCTGCGGATAAATGCCGCGCACGCTGGAGAGCAGACCGCAGGCCAGCTCCTCAATGTCGAGAATATCGTCGCGGATGGAGCCTATAAACGCAAGGTTCGACGCCGTTTCCAGCGAATCGAACTTTTTCCACAGCACGCCGGGCATGTCCATGAGGTCAAAGCTGTCAACCGAGATCCACTGCTTGCCGCGGGTCACGCCGGGCTTGTTGGCAGCCTTGGCGCGGGTCATGCCCGCAAACGAGTTGATGAAGGTGGACTTGCCGACGTTCGGGATGCCCACGATCATAACGCGGATGGCTGCGCCGACCATGCCGCGGCTGCGGCGGCGCTCCATCAGCGCGGAAAGCTCCTTTTCGATCAGGCCCTTCGTAGCCGTGGCGCGTCCGCGCTGCTTGGAGTCCATCGCAATGCAGCCCGCACCCGCACTCTTGAAGTAGGCCAGCCATTGCCTGGTGATCTCGGGGTCTGCCAAATCAGACTTATTCAATACGTACAGATGCGGTTTGCCCGCGGTGATGCGCTCGATCTCGGGGTTCAGGCTGGAAAGCGGGATGCGCGCGTCGAGAATCTGCAAAACGCAGTCGACGTTGCGGATCTCCTTTTCCATCAGGCGCAGGGTCTTGGTCATGTGCCCGGGGAACCACTGGATCTGGCGGCTGTTGATAATGTCACTCTGGCTCATTGGGCCGCTCCTATCTTGCCAAAGGGCAGTACGCGCAGCACAGCTGCGCCCATAATGTCACGTTCGTCCACGCAGCCCACGCGGGTATCGCGGCTGTCGGTGGAATTGTTGCGGTTGTCCCCCATCAGGAACAGGCAGCCATCCGGCACCGTGATGGGAAAGTCCACGCTTTCATATAAATACGTAGGCTCGGCGGTGTAGGGCTCGTCGAGGGCCTCGCCGTTGCGGTAGACGATACCGGCGGTAAAGTCAATATCGATGGTGTCCCCGCCCTTGCCGATGACCCGTTTGACGAGGGGCCTGCCGTATTCCGTGTAGCCGTCCACGACAACGATGTCGTCATAGTCGGGCTTTTTCAAAAGGTTGATAAGGATGCGTTCGCCGTTGGAGAGGGTCGGGTCCATTGAGTGGCCGTCCACCTTGACGATGCGCACGCCGAAGGTGAACACCAGCGCAATGACCGCCACGGCCATAGCGAGGGCGTCGTACCATTCCAGCGTTTCCTTATTGCGGCGGTAGCGGTCCTTGAAGGATGCTGCCATGTTTTCCACCACCCGTTTAAAAAAATACGAAAAAAGGGAGAACGCCAACCGTCCTCCCCTTTTCTAGTATGCTCAGATACGTGCCTTGACCTTGGCTGCCTTGCCGGTGCGCTCGCGCAGGTAGAACAGCTTCGCACGACGGACCTTGCCGCGGCGAACGACGTCAACCTTCTCGACGAACGGGCTGTTGACCGGGAACACACGCTCAACGCCAACACCGTAAGAGGTGCGGCGGACGGTGAAGGTCTCCGCAATGCCGCCATGCTTCTTGGCAATAACGGTGCCCTCAAAAGCCTGGATACGCTCCTTGTCGCCTTCCTTGATGCGGACGGAGACGCGAACGGTGTCGCCGACTTCGAACTGGGGCTTGTTCTCTTTGATCATACCCTCGGTAAAATGCTTCATTGCGTCCATGGTTTGAATTCCTCCATTTTATTGCGACGTTCATACACGATTGTTCGTCAGAGGACCGCCTGTATAATGATGTGTCATTATCCCGCCGATGGCTCGGCGGCACTAACGCTTTAGTATTATAGCATTGTGCAGCGCGTTTGGCAAGGGGGTTTTGACAGAAAAACGAAGATTTTTTCAGCTTTTGCCTTTCCCTGCGGGGAAGGTGGCGCTGCAGGGGCGGATGAGGGGCAAGTCCCCGGCAGTTACCCGTAAACGGGTTGTGCCCGGAAGGCCGCCCCTCATCCGCCCTCGGGCGGGGCCTCGGG
>OLOQ01002416.1_pt1 | contig 15372 bp, 11 predicted proteins | sample 1673101 | NCBI WGS metagenome assembly OLOQ01 (sample SAMEA3136754, study PRJEB25190) | human gut metagenome | biome: human gut; feature: human-associated habitat; material: faeces | place: Austria | collected 2013 | reverse complement strand
ATACCAACTGCGATCCCGACGAGATCGACTATCCCATCCCCGGCAACGATGACGCCATCCGCGCCATCCGCCTGATCTCCTCCATTATGGCCAACGCCATGATCGAAGGCCGCCAGGGCGAGCAGACCGAGGAAGCCGCCCAGGAAACCGCTGAGTAAGCGTATATTTTCAGGCTGTATCACCGCGTAACCACGGGGCAGGGTGTATGCCCTGCCCCTTTTACTGTATTATTATGAAATTGGAGGAACTAAGAATGTCTTTTACTGCTGCTGATGTGAAGACCCTGCGCGAGATGACCAGCGTGGGCATGATGGACTGCAAGAAGGCCCTGACCGAGTGCGACGGCGACATGGACAAGGCCGTTGAGTATCTGCGCGAGAAGGGCCTGGCCAAGGCCGCCAAGAAGGCCGGTCGTATTGCCGCCGAGGGTATGTCCTATGCCCTGGTGGAGAACGGCGTGGGCGCCCTGGTGGAAGTCAACTGCGAGACCGACTTCTGCGCCAAGAGCGACCTGTTTGTCGCCTTCGTCAAGGATATCGCCAAGGCCGTTCTGGATAACGACCCCGCCGATGTGGACGCCCTGATGAACTGCAAGTATCCCGGCACCGAGCTGACCGTGTCCGAGACCATGCCCGAGAAGGTCATGTCCATCGGCGAGAACCTGCAGATCCGCCGCTTCGTCCGCTTCGCCGAGAACACCAGCGTGGGCTATGTCCATGCCGGCGGCAAGATCGGCGTTCTGGTGAACCTGGCCGTGGAGGGCGTGGACGCCTCCGAGATCGGCAAGAACGTCGCCATGCAGATCGCCGCTCTGAATCCCCGCTTCTGGGATAAGTCCCAGGTCACCGAGGACGTCCTGGCCGAGGAGAAGAAGATCGCCCTGGCTCTGATGGACAGCGATCCCAAGATGGCCTCCAAGCCCGCCCAGGTCAAGGAGAAGATCGTCATGGGCAAGATGAACAAGTTCTATGAGGAAAATTGCCTGCTGCAGATGGAGTTCGTCCGCAGCGACCTGTTCCAGGGCACCGTGGAGCACTACATCGCCGACGCCGCCAAGAAGCTGGGCGGTTCCGTGAAGTTCGTCACCGCCGTTCGCTTCCAGACCGGCGAGGGCATCGAGAAGAAGCAGGAGGACTTCGCCGCCGAGGTCGCCGCTCAGATGAACATGGGCAAGTAAGCTCCCTCCCCTACCGTATAGAAAATCCCGCGTCGGTTCTCCGGCGCGGGATTTTTTCAGCTCTTTATCACTTTTTCAGCCGCTTGTCGCACTTCACGGCCAGCTTGGTGCCCACCGTCTGGAACAGCTGCACCAGCAGAATCAGCAGAATCACCGCCGCGAACATCACCAGGTATTTATACCGGTAATAGCCGTAGTCGATGGCGACCTTGCCCAGGCCGCCGCCGCCGATGATGCCGCTCATGGCGGAGTAGCCCAGAATGGTGGTCAGTGAGATGGTGACGTTCTGAATCAGGGACGGCACGCTTTCGGGAATCATCACCTTGCAGATGATCTGCATGGGCGTTGCGCCCATGCTCTGGGCCGCCTCGATGATGTTGGGGTCCACCTCCCGCAGGCTGCTCTCCACAAGCCTTGCCACAAAGGGGAATGCCGCCACCACCAGGGGGACGATGGTGGCCGTGGTACCCACGGCGGTGCCGATGATCAGCCGGGACAGGGGAAACACCATGATCATCAGAATCAGGAACGGGATGGACCGCAGCAGATTGATGATCACATTCAGCACCGACAGCACCGGCTTCGGCAGGGGCAGGACGCCGTCCTTCTCCCCCGCCACCAGCAGCACCCCCAGAGGCAGGCCCAGCAGGATGGCCAGGGCGGTGGACAGCACCGTCACATAGAAGGTCTCCCACAGTGCCATGGGAAACTGGGTCAGAAAGGCGGTTTTCAGCTCCGCCAGGGACTCCGCCGTAAACAGATCACTGTACATCCACGCTTACCTCCTCTGCCTGCAAATTGGGGATAGTCCGGAAAAACTGCCAGGCCCGGTCAAACTGGCTGTTGGGGATGCCCAGCAGCATACTGCCGTAAACCTCCTCCGACAGCTTCTGGGTGCTGGCGGAGATGACGTTGGCATAGATGTTCTCCTCCGCCGCCAGCCGGGCCACCATGGGGATGGCCGTGGTCTGGGCGCTGCGGAAGATCAGCCGGATGCGCCGCTCCTGGCTGGGGTCGGACACTGCCGCGTCGGCCCCGCCGGGGAATACCAGGTGCCGGGCCGCCTGGGACTTGGGGGCGGAGAACACCGCCGATACCAGGCCGTCCTCCACCACCTCGCCATCGTCCAGGATGGCCACGTGGGTGCAGATTTCCTTCACCACGCTCATCTGGTGGGTGATGACCACCACGGTGATGCCCAGCTTGCGGTTGATGTCCTGGATCAGCTCCAGGATCTGCCGGGTGGTTTTGGGGTCCAGGGCGCTGGTGGCCTCGTCGCACAGCAGCACCTTGGGATTGGTGGCCAGAGCCCGGGCGATGGCCACCCGCTGCTGCTGGCCGCCGGACAGCTGAGCGGGATAGGCCTGGGCCTTATCCGGCAACCCCACCAGCTCCAGCAGCTGCCGGGCCTTGGCCTGGGCCTCCTTCCGGCCCACCCCGGCCAGCTCCATGGGGAAGCAGATGTTCTGCAAACAGGTGCGCTGCATCAGCAGGTTGAACCGCTGGAAGATCATGGTGATCTCCCGTCGGGCCGCCCGCAGCTGGGCCGGGGTCATGGCGTCCAGCTGCTGGCCGTTGACGATGACCCGGCCCTCCGTGGGCCGCTCCAGCATATTGATGCAGCGGACCAGAGTGCTCTTGCCTGCGCCGCTCATGCCGATGATGCCATAGATATCCCCGTCGGCGATGGTCAGGGACACGTCCCGCAGGGCGTCCACCCGCCCGCCGGCGTTTTCAAAGGTCTTGCTGACATGCTGTAATTCGATCAAGGCTGCTGCCTCCCCTTCTGTTGTTGATAAACGGTTACTTGGAAGCCTTCAGAGCGTCCAGGCTGGTCTGCAGGCCGCCATACAGGCCCATGGGCTCCACATGGATGGCGCTGACGGACACGATGTGGGTGTTGTTCTCGGCGTTGAAGTCCTCCAGATAGGGCAGGTGCTGGAAATAGTTGGCGTCCAGGGTGCCGTCGTCCACCACGGTGTTGGGCACCACATAGTCGTTGTAAACCTGGATGTCCAGGGTGATGCCCTTGGCGGCCAGGATCTCCTTGGCGACCTCCAGGATCTCGGCGTGAGGCGTGGGGGAGGCGGCCACGGTGATGGTCTGGCCCTTCAGGGCGTCGTAATCCACGGAATCGTCATAGCCATTGCCGGGGTTGGTGACGGTGCTGACCACGGAGCCGTTATACTTGCTCTCGATGAAGCTGGCCACCTGCTGGCTCTCCAGGGCGGCCTTCAGGGCCAGGATCTTGGGGGAATTCTCGTTGCCCTCCTTCACGGCCAGGATGTTGGCATAGGCGGAGGAGGAGCCCTCGATGGCCAGGGAGTCCTTCACGGGGTTCAGCCCGGCGTTGATGGCGTAGTTGGAGTTGATGACGGCGTAGTCGGCGTCCTTCAGCATATCGGGCAGACGGGCGGCCTCGGCCTCTACGATCTCCACGTTATAGGGGTTCTCCACAATGTCGTTCTTGGTGGCGGTGATGCCTGCGCCGTCCCGCAGCTTGATAATGCCGTTCTCCTGCAGCAGCAGCAGGGCCCGGGCCTCGTTGGTGGTGTCGTTGGGAACAGCGATCTTCAGGGAGGTGCTCTTGGAGCCGCAGCCCGTCAGGGCCAGGGACAGGGACAGGATCAGCGCCAGAACCAGCGCCGTCAGCTTCACGGAAGTCTTTTTCATGATGTATTATCTCCTTGTTATCATTAATTCGGTGATTGGTTGGTTTTCAGAATGGATGGAACGTCCGGCGGCCCGGGGCCACATTCGGTCATCCAGCAGGTTCAGCAGGCCCGGCATCAGGCGCATGGTTTTTCAGCTCCTTTCTTATTCTGCCATGCTTTCGCACAGCAAAAAAACAGCGGAAGGTCATTGACCTTCCGCTGCCGCAAACGCTTCATTCAGGCAGGTGATGAAAGAGAATGACCATTTTTTCCACAGCAAAGCATGCACATGCCGCACATGTGCATCATGGTCATCATCATGCTGTTGTTGCAGAGCAGCTTCGTCATGGCGCATTCCCTTTCTCGCCGCAGGTGCGGCGGTTTTCGTTGACGGGTGCATATTAGCACCATCCGTGCCGTTTGTCAAGGCGTATTTTTCATATTTTTTCATCTTGATGCAAATATTTTCTCGCAGCCCGCCGGGAATAATCTTGCAAAAAAGACCGGTTTTTTCGATTTTCACCCGTCTGACAAGGGTTTTCTCTTGTCATAGGTTCACAAAATTTTTACAGATTCTTTCTTGCCGGAATGTGGGATTTATGGTATGATAAATACTAATGGTAGAGATTGCGTATCTGCCCGTCAGCCCGGACAGGTACGCTATCGTTTTGATGAACGGAATGGATGAAGGAGGAATCGTTTGTTGTCTCGCAAGAAACCTGATCTGTTGACCCAGCAGGCCCGCCTGCGCCGGAAGCACCGGGAAAAGGGCCAGGTCCTGGCCATTTTCCGCAAGCCCATGCGGGAGTCCCTGACCTCGGTGCTGCCCATCACGGCCATCGTCCTGCTGCTGTGCTTCACCGTGACCCCGGTGTCCAACAACGCCATAATGGCCTTCCTGGTGGGAAGCCTTCTGCTGATCGTGGGCATGGGGCTGTTTTCCCTGGGCTCCGAGATGTCCATGATCCCCCTGGGCGAGGCCGTGGGTAAGGAAATCACCCGCTCCAAGAAGGTGTGGATCATCGTGGCCATCAGCTTCCTGATCGGCGTGATCATCACCGTGGCGGAGCCGGACCTGCAGGTTCTGGCCAGTCAGGTTCCCGCCATTGAAAACAATGTCATCATCTGGTCCGTGGCCCTGGGCGTGGGCGTGTTCCTGGTCATCGCCCTGCTGCGTATCCTGCTGGGCATTCCCCTGTCCTATCTGCTCATCGGGTTTTATGCAGTGGTGTTCACCCTGGCCATGTTCGTGTCCCAGGACTTCTGGTCCATCGCCTTTGACTCCGGCGGCGTCACCACCGGCCCCATGACCGTGCCCTTTATCATGGCCCTGGGCGTGGGCGTCAGTGCCGTCCGCAACGACAAGCACGCCGGAGGCGACAGCTTCGGTCTGGTGGCCCTGTGCTCCATCGGCCCCATCCTGACGGTGCTGCTGCTGGGCCTTTTATACAAGCCCGACGGCAGCAACTACACCCCGGTGACCGTGCCCGACGCACAGGACACCGTGGAGATGTTCCGCTCCTATACCCACGCTCTGCCGGAGTATTTTAAGGAAATTCTGGTGTCCCTGGCCCCCATTGCCGGGTTCTTCCTGATCTTCCAGCTGCTGACCCGCCGCCTGAACCGCCGCCAGGTCATGAGCATGATCGTGGGCTTCCTGTATACTTATCTGGGCCTGGTGCTGTTCCTGACCGGCGTCAACGTGGGCTTCATGCCCGTGGGCAACTTCCTGGGCCAGAGCATCGCCTCCCTGGAGTGCAGCTGGGTGCTGATCCCCATCGCCATGGTCATCGGCTACTTCATCGTGGCGGCGGAGCCCGCCGTCCACATCCTCAACCGTCAGGTGGAGGAGATCACTGCCGGCTCCATCCCCGCCAGCGCCATGAATCTGGCTCTGTCCATCGGCGTGTCCGTGTCCCTGGCCCTGGCCATGATCCGGGTGCTGACGGGCATCTCCATCATGTGGTTCCTGCTGCCGGGCTATGCCCTGAGTCTGATCCTGTCCTTCGTGGTGCCGAAGATCTTCACCTCCATCGCCTTCGACTCCGGCGGCGTGGCCTCCGGTCCCATGACCGCCACCTTCCTGCTGCCCTTCGCCATGGGCGCCTGCGACGCCCTGGGCGGCAACGTGGTCACCGATGCCTTCGGCGTGGTGGCCATGGTGGCCATGACCCCCCTGGTGACCATCCAGCTGCTGGGCGTCAGCTATAAACGCCGCATCAAGCGCACCGCCCCCGTGGCCGTGGCCGAAGTGGAAGAGATCATCGAGCTGGCATAGGAGGAAACCCAATGAAACGACTGTATCTTATGATCACCATCACCAACCGGGTGGTTGGCTCCGGCCGGTTTGTGGATTTTTACCGGGCCTTCGGCGCGCCGGTGGTGTTCACGGCCCTGGGCCGGGGCACCGCCAGCGACGATGTGCTGAGCTATCTGGGCCTGGAGGCCACGGAGAAGGCCGTGCTGTTCTCCGTGGTGACGCCCGCCTGCAAGGAGATCCTGGTGAAGGAGCTGGTGTCCACCATGCACCTGACCGCCCCCGGCAGCGGCATCGCCGTTTGCCTGCCCCTGAGCAGCATCGGCGGCAAGTCCGCCATGAACTACCTGACCTCCGGCGACCCCTCCAAGGCCCCGGAAATCGACATTGAGGAGGACCATACTATGAAGGAAGCAGCCTATCAGCTGATCGTTGCCATCGCCAACCAGGGCTACACCGATAAGGTCATGGAGGCGGCCCGGTCCGCCGGAGCCCGTGGCGGCACCATTGTCCACACCCGCTCCACCGGCGCCGAGGACGCCGGGAAGTTCTTCGGCATGTCCATCGCCGAGGAGCGGGAGATGATCTTCATCGTGGCCCCCACCGGTGAGAAAAACGCCATCATGCAGGCCATCATGGCCCAGGCCGGCCCCAGCACCAAGGCCCAGGCCATCACCCTGAGCCTGGCCCTGGAGGACGTGGTGGGCCTGTTCACCACCAACCCGGACCAATAAGCGCACCCCATATCGCAAGAGAACCCCCTGCTTTCGCCGCGTGAAAGCAGGGGGTCTTTGACAGGCTGAAGCTGCCCTGCTTTGTACGCAGGGCAGCTTGAATTATACAGATCATACCAAAACCTGTTAAAAAGCTTGAAAAGCTTTTTATAGCACCGAAGGTGCGTCAGGTTTTGTATGAGACGTCACAGCGTGTTTTCACACGCTGTGCGTGCGCACAGCGCACGGGATTCTTGATTAAATTTTTTAATCAAGAATCAGTATCAGGGCGATTGGGTCAGATCTTGCGGAAGCTCTGGCAGTCGGTGCACTGGTCCATGGAGGGGTGATTCTCGTGGGTACCCACCTGGATGCTGGACAGGCCGCAGTTGTCCATATCCTGGCAGTGATGGGCGCAGCTGGTCACGGAGCACTTGATGGACATGTTGGGGGTGCAGCTGCACCCGTCGTTGGTGCAATTCTTGCTCATAACGAAGGTCCTCCTTGCAAAAAAATAAAGTCAGGCCGCAAGGCCTGACTTTATTCTGACCCGCCGGGGCGGGATTATACGCGTTTTTTTCAGCCGTTATCGGTGCGGTTGCGCCATTCAACCTCCTGGTCCAGCTCAAACTGCAGCTTCTTGTTCTCCTCCACCAGCTCGTCATAGTGGCGGCCCTGGATATAGTACTTCACGAAAATGAAGGTGGCCTCGTTGAACTCCTCCTCGGTGTATTCCGGCAGCAGGGAGCCGTTCTTCCGGCGCAGACCCTGAACGTTGATGACCACCAGGCGGCGGTGCTGCTCGGACAGCTGGAACAGCTTCAGCGTCTCGGGGATCTCCAGCCCCAGATCAAAATTATCATTGACCAGCTCCAGCAGGCGGCGCTGCTCGGGCTTGGCGGATACGATGACACCGTAGCGGGCAAACAGGCGCTTGAGATAATCGGCAGAGACCTCCTCACGGGTGATGGTGCCCTTGCCGATGCCGGTAAGCATGGTGTTGGACAGGTTCAGGCTGACGTATACTTCTTCGCCGGTTTTGGGATAGCTCATGGGGTACCTCCTATTAATGTTCCGATGATTCCTGCGCCGCCGGGCGGCGCGTCGCTTTCTATGGATAGGGTACCACAAGCGCCCGCCGATTGCAACAAAAACTTGTACCAAGAACGTTTATTTGTAGGATAAAACAGCCGTTTCCGTGATTTTGACAGGCTTTTATGTTTCCAAATGTACCAAACAACTCGTACAAGAGGGACGTATCCCGGGGGCGTTTCCGGCTATTTTTTCTCCCGGGTAAAGACGGCAGCGGTGATCAGGGCCGTCAGGGGGATGGACAGGATCACGCCCACGCTGCTGGCCGCGCCGCTGACCACCTCCATGGACACATACGCCGAGCACATCAGCTGGCGGAAGGGCAGGCCCAGGGAGTACAGATACAGGATCAGGGTGAACCCGCTGCCCAAAAAGGCCAGGATCAGGGTGTTGGTCATGGTGCCCACCATGTCCCGGCCGATGTTCATGCCGGAGCGGAACAGCTCCCGCCGGGACAGCTGGGGATTGGCGGCATGGACCTCCGCCAGGGAGGAGGCGATGCCCATGGTCACGTCCATCACCGCCCCCAGGGCGCTGATGACGATGCCGCCCACCAGCAGGCCCCGCAGGCCGATGGGAGTGCCGGTCTGGCGCAGCTGCAGCAGAGGCTCCACGTCGTCGATGCGCAGGCCGTCCACCCGGGTCAGGGCCTGGGCCAGCAGGCCGAACAGCAGGGCCAGGGCCGTGCCCGCCACGGCGCCCAGCATGGCGCACACGGTCTTTTTCCGCACGCCGCCCACGATGGTCAGGCTCACCACCGCCACATAGGCGCACACGATAAAGGTCATCAGCAGGGTATCGGCCCCCTTCATCAGCGCCGGCAGCAGCACGCCGAACAGACACACCAGCGTCACCGCTAAGGCCGCCAGCGACTTGGCCCCGGTGCGTCCGCCCACAATCACCGCCGCCGCGATAAACAGCGCCGCCACGATGGCCAGGGGGATCAGCCGGTCAAATTCGTACACCGTGGCGTTGACGGTGCCGTCGGAATAGCTGGAGATCAGGATGGCGGCCCGGTCCCCGGCGTGCAGCGGCCCGCCGTACAGGGGCCCCACATAGTTGTATACCTGCATCTGCTGGCCCCGATAGTCCCCGGACTTCACCGTCACCAGCAGGAGCTGCTCCCCCCGGTATCCGTTGTCGGAGGCGGGGTCCTTCTCCGTGGAGTCCGACAGGACCTGATCCACCACGGCGGACTCATAGTCCGCCCGGTTCTCCGGCTCATCGGCCTCCACCCGGGCCGGGGCCGCCAGCAGCCGCCCCGCCATCAGCAGCACCAGGGCCGCCGCCAGCACCGCGCAGGTCCATTTGTTCTCCCGCAGCCAGGCGGCAGGGTCTGCCTGATTCGTTTTTTTCTTCATAAACACCGTTCCTTTCGGCAAATGGGAAGTTGTCCCCCTCAGCATAGCAGCTTGCGCTCCCCTTGTCAAGCGGCGGCATTGTGCATTCGTCCATACTTTGTGCACATATTAGCAAAATTTGTGTCAAATCTGCAAATAAAGCTGGAAAGCGGCCCGGCGGTATGGTAAAATGAGAATACCTGTGGGGCGGAAGCTCCGGGGGAAATTAAAGGAGGTAATAGCTTGATGAAAACACCTGTTCGCACCAGACTTCTGTCTGCGCTGCTGTCACTGGTCATGCTGGTTTCCCTGCTGCCGGTGTCGGTATTCGCGGCAGAGCCTGCGTCCGGGACCTGGGAAAAGGTCACCGAGGCACAGGAGGACTGGTCCGGTCAATACCTGATCGTCTATGAAAAGGGCAGCCTGATCATGGACGGCTCCCTGTCCGCCCTGGACAAGGAGGGCAACAAGGTGGACGTGACCATCACCGACGGCAAGATCGTTGGTGATTACGCCAAGTACGCGTTCACCATCGCGCCCATGACCGGCGGCTGGTCCGTACAGTCCGCCAGCGGAAAGTACATTTCCGGCAAGTCCGGCAGCAACAAGATCATCACCGGCTCCACTCCGGAGCTCAACACCATCACCTTCGCTGATGGTAATGTGAAGATCGCCAGCAACAACACCACACTGCAGTATAACGCAGCCGCCACCAACGGCACCCGGTTCAGCTATTATAAGAGCGAGAATCAGCAGCCCGTGGCCCTGTATAAGCTCAGCACCGTTCCCGCCCGGGAAAGCGGCATCGTCACCGATCTGACCACCCTGCAGAACGGCGACAAGGTGGTGGTGTTCAACCCCGCCAACAAAAAGGCTCTGTCCTCCGTGTACAACGGCTTCTATAACACGGGCGTGGATGTGGAGCTGACCGGTGGCAAGCTCACCGGCTACACGGATGCAGAGCTGTGGACCGTGAACCGCACCGAGAGCGGCGCCTATACCTTCTCCACCGCCGAGGGCAAGAAGCTGTCCATGGACACCAGCTACAGCAGCACTCCCCTGGACAAGGCCAATGTGGATTGGGAGCTCAGCGCTGCCGCCACGGCGGACTGCTTCTACATCAAGAACGTGGGCCGCGGCAGCTATCTGGAGTGGTTCGCCGAGAAGAACAACTGGAGCTCCTACGGAACCATCGGCAGCAACGAGCCCCTGTTCGCCCAGCAGCTATATCTGGTGGCAGACACCCAGGAGCCTGACCAGCCCGATCAGCCCGAAGATCCCACCGCTCCCCTGAAGAACGGCGACCAGGTGGTCATCTACAACCCCGCAAACCTCAAGGCCCTGTCCAGCGAGTACACCGGCTTCTATAACAAGGGCACCGACGTGACCCTCACCGGCGGCAAGCTCTCCGGTTATACCAAGGCCGACATCTGGACCGTGGGCGTCAACGCCGACGGCAGCTACACCTTCTCCACCGCCGACGGCAAGAAGCTGTCTATGGACGAAAAATACTCCAGTACCCCCCTGGACAAGGCCCACACCGGCTGGAGCATCCTTCCCGCCGCCACGGAAAATTGCGTCTATATCCAGAACGTGGGCCGCAGCAGCTATCTGGAGTGGTATGCCGAGAAGAACAACTGGAGTGCCTTCGGCACCATCGGTAGCAACGAGGCTCTGTTTGCCCAGCAGCTCTATCTGGTAGGCGACGAGATGGACCAGCCCGCCGGCAGCCTGCCCCAGGAGGGTGCGCAGGTGGTGCTGTTCAACCAGAATGCCCAGGGCGTCCTGGCCCAGCAGAATGACAACACCGACAGCCCCGCCATCAATAGTGTCTCCGCCCAGATCACGGACGGCAAGGCCATCCCCGAAAACGGCGGCGTGGTGTTCACCGTGGAGCGCAGCGGCGAGTATTACCGCTTCCGCAACGAAACCTACGGCTATCTGTGCTCCAACGGCACCGGCAACAACGCCTTCTATTCCCAGACCGCCAGCGAGGACGCCGACTGGACCGTGGAGCCCTGCAGCGGCGGCGTGGGCGGCTATCAGATGGAAAGCCGCACCGCCAAGTTCAACGGCCGGTACAGCCAGTATCTGGAGTATTACAGCGACAGCTATAAGACCTACAGCATGTACAACGTCACCGACTACACCATCTACTCCTTCTTCTTCTATGGTGTGGCCGACAGCGTGAAGCTGGACGGCGGCGTGGTCAACGATCCCGCCGTGGTGTTCACCTCCGCCGACACCGTGAAGGCCGGTCAGGACTATACCCTGACCTTCACCGTCAACGATGTCAAGGCCGTTTCCAAGCTGGAGATCCTGGTGGACGGCAAGGCCGCCGGTGTCATCACCGACTACACCGCCGACGGCAAGAACTACACCGCCAATATCCCCGCCGCCATGCTGGCCGGTGCCGACAAGGTGACCCTCACCGTCCGCGTCACCAACGCCTCCGGCGCGTCCTATTCCGGCAGCCTGGTGCTCACCGTGGTGGACGAGCCCTCCATTGGGGCTGTGACCCCCCTGAAGGGCAGCCAGACCGGCAGCGACAAGCGGCCCGTGATTTCCGCCGAGATCATCAACGCCGGTGAGAATCCCACCCTGGAGATGACCGTCAACGGCCAGAAGGTCAACGCCGTGTACGCCGATGGCAGGCTCACCTATACCCCCGCCGCCGACATGACCGACGGCCGCACCAATGTTACCGTCACCGTCACCCGCGCCGACGGCAAGACCGCCTCCTTCAACTGGTTCTTCACCGTGGGTGAGTCCCAGTATCAGCTGTACTTCGGCCAGCTCCACAGCCACACCCAGTATTCCGACGGCGCAGGCTCCCTGGACGCCGCCCTGGACTATGTGAAGAACCTGCCCGAAAGCGCCAATGTCCAGTTCGTGGCCTTCACCGACCACTCCAACTACTTTGACACCACCGGCGCCGCCAACCCCGAGGGCGCCCTGTACGACATGAGCCTGGCCAGCGCCTCCAGCCAGGAGACCTGGAACAGCTATCGTTCCTCCGTGGCCGCCTTCAACGAGGCCAACGCCGGTTCCCTGGTGGCTCTGGCGGGCTTCGAGATGACCTGGTCCGGCGGCCCCGGCCACATCAACACCTTCAATACCCCCGGTATCGTCTCCCGCAACAACTCCACCCTGAACAACAAGACCGACTATGCCGGTATGCGCGCCTACTATGCCCTGCTGAGCCAGCAGGAGGGCGCAGACAGCCTCAGCCAGTTCAACCACCCCGGCAACACCTTCGGCACCTTCGGTGACTTCGCCTTCTGGGATCCCGTCATCGACAGCCGCATGTACATGGTGGAGGCCGGCAACGGCGAGGGCCAGATCGGCGCCGGCGGCTATTATCCCAGCTATGAGTATTACACCATGGCGCTGGATAAGGGCTGGCACCTGGCCCCCACCAACAACCAGGATAACCACAAGGGCCGCTGGGGCAACGCCAACGACGCCCGCGACGTGATCCTCACCGACGACTTCAGCGAGCAGGGCATCTATGACGCGCTACGGGCCATGCGTATGTACGCCACCGAGGACAAGAACCTGGAGATCGGCTACACCGTCAACGGTATGCTCCTGGGCAGCAGTCTCACCGAGGTCCCCGAGAAGCTGAACATCCACGTCACCGTCAACGACCCCGACGCCAGCGATTCCATCTCCAAGGTGGAGGTCATTGTCAACTCCGGCAAGACCGCCTATACCTGGGATGATCCCGCCGTCCTGGCCACCGGCGACCTCAGCGTCACCCTGGACCCCGACTACAGCTACTATTACATCCGCGTCACCCAGGGTGACGGCGACCTGGCGGTCACCGCTCCCGTGTGGGTGGGTGAGACCCTGAAGCTGGGCATCTCCGATGTGACCTGCGGCACCTCCACCCCCGTCACCGGCGAGGCCATGACCGTCACCACCACCCTGTTCAACAGCGAGAGCACCGACGCCAATATCAAGTCCATCACCTACGCCGTGGGCAGTCAGGTCCTGGCCTCCGCCACCGATGTGGGCACCGTTCTCGCCAGCGGCACCCTGGCCCTGAGCTATGACGTCTCCTTCGACACCGCCCGTGTCTACAAGGTCACCGCCACCGTGGTGCTGGAGCAGGACGGCAAGGAGTATGTGTTCACCAAGGACATCACCCTGGATGTCCAGAACGCCGACGACCTGGTGTATATCGGCATCGACGCCTCCCACTACAACGAGTATGTGGCCGGTAACTATAAGGATTCCATGGGCAACTTCGGCAGCCTGGCGGGCCAGTACAGCGTCCGCACCGTGGAGCTGAAGACCAGCGACGAGCTCATCGCCGCCTGCTCCAATCCCAAGTTCAAGGCCCTGATCCTCACCGCTCCCTCCCGCCGCCTGGCGGACGCCCAGACCGATCCCCGGACCTACAGCGCCCAGGAGCTGGCGGCCATTGCGGCCTTCAACGCCGGCGGCGGCACCGTGATCCTGGCCGGCTGGAGCGACAACTACGAAAACTATGACGTGATCCAGAACAACCCCGCCATCAAGCACATGGCCGCCACCCAGAACGAGGTGCTCCAGGCCCTGGGCTCCAGCCTGCGCATCAGCGACGACGCCACCTATGACGACGTCCGCAGCGCGGCCGACGGCGTGGACAAGTGGCGTCTGTACTTCAACACCTATGGCCAGAGCTTCCTGACCGACGGTGTCATCGTGGACGCCGAGCACCCCTATGACCGGCTGTATACCGAGGTATTCAGCCACTATGGCGGCGCCTCCGTGTATGCCGTGGACGCCGATGGCAAGCCCACCTCCACCCTGCCCGCCACCGTCTCCCCGGTGGTATACGCCCACAGCACCACCTATTCCGTGGACGTGGATAAGGACGGCCTGGGCGGCGCCAACGTGCCCAAGTACGCCTATGCCGAAAACGACAGCCGTCTGCTGGCCATGGCCAGCGAGCAGCTGGAGGGCAAGGGCCTGATCATCGTGTCCGGCGCGGCCTTCATGTCCAACTTCGAGGTCCAGGCCACCATCAGCGACAACGGCTCCGAGAAGAACTACTCCAACTATAAGATCTGCGAGAACCTGCTGCGGGCCATCAACCCCGTGAAGGTCACCGACATCGCCACCGTCCAGGCCCAGACCGAGGCCGGTCACAAGTACACCATCGAGGGTGTTGTGACCTCCAACGCCTCCGGCTATGACAAGGCCACCGCCTTCTTCGACTGCATCTATGTCCAGGATGAGACCGGCGGCATCAACTGCTTCCCCGTGGCCGGTGAGTTCAAGATCGGCGACGTGGTCCGCATCACCGGCGTGACGGAGACCTATCAGGGCGAGAACGAGCTGCAGGTTTCCTCCATTGAGAAGATCGGCGAAACCACTCCCGTCACCCCCAAGACCGTCACCTCCACCCAGATCAACGACGGCTCCGTCATGGGCCAGCTGGTGACCCTGAAGGGCTTCGTGGTGGGCTATGAGATGGCAGACGGCCTGGTGCAGACCATCCTGGTCCGCGACAGCGAGGGTAAGATCGCCCGGGTGTTCATCGACGGCTACATCACCACCTCCTATGACGTGAAGAACCTGGAGATCGGCTGCGAGATCTCCGCCACCGGCCTGGCCTCCTACGACAACACCTTCGTCCTGGCCGACGGCACCGAGATGGCCCCCCGTATCCGCATCCGCGACCGCAGCGACGTGGTCTGCACCGCCCATGAGCACACCTTCGGCGAATGGGTGGTCACCACCGCCCCCACCTGCACCCAGGACGGCCTGGAGACCCGCACCTGCTCCGCCTGCGGCGAAGTGGAGACCCGGGTCATCCCCGCTGCCGGTCACGACTATAAGGACGGCAAGTGCACCGTCTGCGGCGAGACCGATCCCAACTACAAGCCCGATCAGCCCACTCAGCCGGAGAACCCCGGCGTCAAGACCGGCGACGACAGCAACACCACCATGTGGGTCATCGTCCTGATCTGCGCCGCGGCCCTGGCCGTGGTCCTGGTGGTCCTGTCCCGCAAAAAGCGCAACAGCTAATACTGATTCTTGATTCAAAAATTGAATCAAGAATCCCGTGCGCTGCGCGCACGCACAGCGTGGGAAAACACGCTGTGGCGTCTCATACAAAACCTGACGCACCTTCGGTGCTATAAAA
>OLOQ01002404.1_pt1 | contig 15419 bp, 19 predicted proteins | sample 1673101 | NCBI WGS metagenome assembly OLOQ01 (sample SAMEA3136754, study PRJEB25190) | human gut metagenome | biome: human gut; feature: human-associated habitat; material: faeces | place: Austria | collected 2013 | reverse complement strand
TCTCTAATAACTTTTTCGATCATTTCTAACATATTTTTTCTCCTTTTTTGCGAGGCATTTAACATTTGATTTGTTGTATTGGTTCCCATATATGGAGCAATTCTAGGTTCTACAATTCCATATCCATGTTTTCCGGTAATAGTTGGTAAAGGCTCTTTGATATCGTTTTGTCTACGCTCTCAAGGAAGCTCCTTAAGAGCTCCCCTCATTAAATTCTTTCAGCATATCATCAATTGTTACGCAGAAAAAATCTGCAATTATAATCGCATATCCTAATTTCGGTGCTGTATAACCAAGTTCAGTACGTCTAAGTGATTCGGCAGTTATTCCCGTATCTTTTGCCAAGTCTTTTAATGACAAACCACAATCTTTTCGATAGTACTTTTGCCATTTTCCAAAATTTTTATCGCTCTTCAAATGAACGCGCTTCCTTTCGTTCTGTATTTTGAGGAGATGGGAGAAAATCGAACAGATCCATTTGTCCATCTACTTCATAATGTTCCATTACTGGATTTGTATATATGGTTTTATTATTTTCAGTTTGCTCATTCATTATCTTCATATCTATAATATAGCATGGAATTGTTTGCAAAACTTAGTCAACTACTCCTGACGATGTCAGGAGCCTCTCCGTAAGGGGTGCTTCTCATAAAGAGACGCGGAATACACCTATAGGAAAGCTTACCCAGATACAGCAGGCTCGCCTGTTTTCCCACGGGAAAGCAGGTGGAGGCTCGCCAGTTAGAGGACGGTTACCATAGTGAGTTGTCAAACTATGGGTTCTTATATTTTTTACACAGTCTCGGGAAGGTAGATCATCTTCCCGAAATTTTTTATGTTGACTGCAGAGTTCTCATCCCTGTTATGATGCATGCCGCATTCCGGACAGGTCCATTCACGGATATTCAGATCGAGATGTTCACTGTCTTTCATCACATGGCCGCAGCTGCTGCATGTCTGTGTCGTGTTCTTTGACGGCCCTTTTTGTCAAAATTCAAGAAAAATAAGATAATCTTGATTAGCTTTTATAATTTTTTCAGTAACACTTATTCTTCGTCCAAATGTTTTAAATTCACCTGGTCCTGTTAAGGTATGCAGTCCATTAGTCTTCCCGAGATAATCACCAAAACTTTTTGCATAAATAGTAACCAATTCTGGGAATGTCTTGTCCGGCCATGTTATATCCATTCTGCTTATCTTTCTCCAACAGGGACGAATTTTAATGGATATAAGTTTTTTACATCGAAAAAGCAAAAAGGAATCAACCGGAAAACCACCCATAAGATCTGGTTCTATCTGCATCTGATAATAGCTCCCACTATGCGTCTCCCATACGATAAATTGTTCTAATTTTCTGTAGACAACTTTTGAGGTCTCTCTCCGGCAAATTTTTTTGCCACATATTTCCACAGTTCCACGATCTATATCAATTCTCATTTCTTTGTTTTTTCCTCTTTTCCCTTAAAAGCTTTTTCCGATCATGTCTGTTTATGTACTCGAGAATTTCCCTAACAGACCATTCAACGGTAAACTGCTTGTGATAATATTCTGTCTGGTTCATTCGAAATTCATAATTTTTGTGGTACAAAGTAACCTTTCCACTGATTTTAGGCTTAAAATACCATTTCCCGGCATTGGTCGTAATGTAAATATTTTCATTTTTCTTCTCACATTTCATTCCATATTTTGATCCGTAAGTTACAGCCTGCGAGAAGAGGTAATCGAAATCTTCATTCTTTATCATCATTTCAATATTTTTGTCCAGCTGCCCCGATTTATCATATTCTTCCATCGAATTAAAAAATGTGTCCTCATTTTTATTATCTTCTGATTTAATTTCTATAGTTTTATTCTTGTTTTCAGTTTGTTCACCATATGTATCATTGTTGTACTTGTCTTTTGTAATTCTCTGATTTGTCTTTCCCAGAGATTCACCAAAACATTTTATTACTTTTTTGTTTTTCATTTCATTGATATAATCATCTAAAAGTATACGAATTAGTCCCATATCACATTTTCTCCATTTCCTTAGCACAGAATAGTCACAAACACAGATAAAAAGTCAACCCAATTTAACAAAATCTCATTGCATTATAAAAAAATAATGATATAATGTAGATATAATTTTTAATGTTTTTAACAGAAAACAACGTTTTCTGTGTTTTAGGATCTGATCCTCTGCATTTATTGTGCAGAGGTTTTTTATTTTTCAGATGCTATTTTTTACGGGTCTATTGCTGATCCGGGAATGGAGGTTTATATGAGTAACAAAGAAGATGTAATAGCATTTATGCTTATTACTTACGGGTCCCTTTTTTGTGGCTGGGGCCTGGATGTAGCATGTAGGAAAATGATGGGTTTCACAAAAAAGAAAATCCAGGCCCTATATGCCACAAAGAAAAAACGCGAATTCTATCGTTCGCAGATGAAACTGCTTCGTAGGCAAAAGAAAGAACTCCAGAAAAAAAATCTGGCATCTATTCTTTGGGCAGTTTTAAAGGGATAGGCTTATACCTATCCCTTAACATTTTTATATCCTCATATATTTTTTTATAATATTTTTGTACTCTTACACATTTATTTTGTATTATTTTTGTATATATCAATATATTTTTCCATTCGGCTCCATTCGTAGCTTCCCCACATTTGTTCACATATGTGAATGGTTCTCCTCATTGCTTCTACGGATTTCTTCCAGGTCTTTAAATCCATATTAAAAGTATCTTCTTTATGATTAATCATTTTTTTAAGATCCGGAATGATACCATTGCAAAACGTATAAAAGTTCTGTATATCAATTGAAATCGGGTAGTTTTTAGCCGTATTGCACTTAATTTTTATCTGGTAAACCGGACATCTGCCGTCTTCTCCTCTTTGTCTTACCTGGGACTTAAATCCGGAATCATAAATCAAAAAAATATCGCCATTTAAAACAGGTGAGCCGATCAGCTTCCCCTCTTCAAATAATTCTATTGCATTTTTAATTGCATCATATTGTTTTTGGTTGTTCTTATATTGTCCAATACGATCTGCCAGCCAATTCTCACTATTTTTCAATTGCGCAAGATTATCGGGATTTTCCTGCAATACCTGTGCAGGACTCTTCCCTTTAAACTTTCCAAACTCAATCAACACGTTATATGCCACCTGACCCGCCGGATCATCTTTGTTTGTGTTGCTATTTCCTTTATGACGACATTTTAAAATTTGATCAAAAGCATACCTTGTTTCCTCTTCTATTTCATAAAAATCAGCAAGCGGAATATTTGCATTACAAAAGGTGCTGGATGCACCATCCACTATAGTTACAAGAAAACGTGATTCATCTGAAAATATCTCCAAGGGATTCGGAAGATGAATAATTCCATCTTTGGAAACTTCCCCATCTTCCCTTTGTTTGAAAAGATACTGTTCTAATGAGTACGTCTTTCTGGAATCAGCAATGGATGTAAATTCATGTACAATCTCCCGCGGATGGTCTATTTTATATTTCATTTGTCTAACCTCCTACAATTTAGTTAAATCAAATAATGTATATTGGCCAGTTACACTTTTGTTTTTTTTCACATTTGGATCAATCATAGAAAGATATAATTTAGGTGTCACATTTACCGCTACATTAGGTTTTTTCTTCTTTTTCATTGCTAATTTAGAAGCTGTAACCTTCTTTCTTTTCTTTATCCCTTTCTCCTGAAGGACTTTGTTGCATTTTTTAATTGCACTTTTAATCAAATTATCAGGTATTTCATATTCAATGTAATGCTTTTCACCTTCATAATCAAGATAATAAAGAGAAAGCCCATTTTCCTTCTTAATATAATAATTTTTATTAAGGATTCCATAATTATACTGAAAGCCGAAGCAATCAGGTTCATAATTTTCCTTATCTATGTTTTTTGCTACTGCAACTACCATTTCTGGCAAATTTTTAACCATCATCCAAAACGATACTTCATTCTTTTCTTTATAAATTTCAAAATTATCTATTCCTGTTATGACAACCGTACTTACCATATTTATCCCCCTTTTGTCTTTTTTTAGGGCTACCTCTTTTGTATATACTATAATGCCATATTATAAAAATTGCAAGCAAAAATTTAAATTTATATAAATTCTTATAAAATAGGCTTTTTCAGCTTGACTATTTTATCTCCTTTAATGGATAATCTAAACTATAATCACGAGATCAAATTTCTGGAGGAATTAACTATATGAACAAAGTATTATCTTATATCGGAATGTGTAAATTAGAATCAGGTTCTGTTGTGATAGCAGATCCTTACATCAATAGAATCATCTCATTATATGAAAAAATTCCACGATTACGCCAAAGATCCCTTTTAATTGATGGAGTGAAAAAAGGAAACTACTACGCATATCATCTTCTTAATCCGGAGAGTTGGGATGTAATTGATTTTCTTATGATTCATGAAGATTACAGTTATGAATCACTCGAAGAACTTGGAGTATCAGAAGTCGGAAAAGTAAGTACAACCCTTGGAGAGTCTGTCCTTTATGTTGATAAAGATAAATATTTGCAGACAAATAACTGTTATTATGCTTTTGACGAACAAATATTATATGATTGTAACAGAATTATGGAGGATATTCCCCAAATGCCCTACACGCAAAATCAAAAAGAAAAAATAACTGCACTGGTTAAATCCTGCTTAAAGGAGGGGCTCTGTGCAATTCCTGGACAGAAAATTACAAATATTGTTGGTGCAACACCTGTTTGGAATGGATTTCGGGATTATAATGACTGCAGCACGCAGTTCTCTTACGAGATTATAAATTCTCTTTGCGGTTCTTTCCGGAACGCGGTCGTGATCAGTGGTGGAATAGCAAGCAATGTCTCGTCTCCTTCTGTTCCAATTTATGAATATCGTGAAAAGAGCACCTCAAAAGTATGTGCAATCTGTTCAATCATTGCATAATAAAAAAGGCATATACAGATTTTTATCCGTATATGCCTTTTTATTGCCGAATATGATCTTATTCGTTTGATAAATATTTTTTCTTAAATAATTCTGCCTTCTGCTCCTGCTTCGCATTACGAATTTCCTCATCAAGAGCAGATATTGTCCTTATATCATAAGAGCAACACTCCCTTGGTGACTGCTTATCTTCTATTACAGGTGCGGTATCCGAATTTCCAGTCATTGCACAATATGATGCATCTGAAAAATGAAGCGGTCTCCTCTCCCACCTTATCCGGTTCCTAAGGTGCTCACAGGCATAACAATTAGGTATAATCTCAATTTTATCACTCATTTAAAACTCCTCATCGGCATAACGTTATATAGATGGGTTTCTACTCTATGTTACCATTCTTCTATCCTACATGCAAATGTCCTTTTCAGAGATTTTCGCATTTGGAATGGCTCTGTATGAGATTATTTCATCGTCTACCCTATCTTTTACACGTAATGACACTCCAAAAACGCAAAAATCCTGTATAGAACAATTCAATACATCAGCAATGATGACAAGATTCTCCACATTTGTGGGTTTAACCATACTCTCAATAGATCGTATTGTGTTCACTGATAATCCGCTTTTGGAAGAAAGAGTCCTTAAGCTATAACCTTTCTCTTTTCTCTTTTCCCTGACCTTTTTCCATCGAATACCTTTTCTGATCTTTTTAAATATACATCCATATTTTCGGTCCTCCTACCCGAAAAATATCGAATATGTTAGACTTTGTAAATGAAAATGAGACAAAACTTTTAGATTCGCCTTTTGACATACGAATCCATTTGTATTAAAATACGAGTAGATAACATAATTTGTACGAAAGGAGGAAAAGAATTGTGGAAGAAACCGAAAACCCATTAGAGTTAGGAAAAGTAGATGCCAATCCAGATCTTGAAAGTGACACTTTTTCAAATGATGATATATCCATTGAAGGTAAAGAGGTCTACTGGACAACCGGACAGGTTGGTAATGCACTTGGAATAAGTAGCGATATGGCTCGTATTCACATTAACAACTTCGCAGAGTATTTTGAATTAAAATTCAGCAAACCCGGTAAAAATGGAAGGCTCTATTTCCCTTCTGAAAGCATTGATCTGCTAAAAAAGATTGTCAATTTGCGTAAAACCAAGTCAATTGACGAAGTAAAGGAAATTCTGGACAATCCAGATCTATCTGGTTTGTTTGGAAAATCTCAGGACTTTGAACAGCATCTGGCAATGATGTTTAGCAAAAGCAATCAAATGCTTATGGAACAGCTTGAAAAAATGATTCAGCAGCATTTGAAGCCAGATAATCAGCTTCTTGAAGACAACAAAGCATTGATTGACCAAAACAATAAACTGCAAGAAAAAATCAACGCACTACAATCTTCATACGATATGCTCCAGAATACCTCCATTAAAAACGAGCAACTTTTGCAGGATCTAACTAAATCAAACGAGGAATTAAAAGAAAAAATTATAGAATCCTTGGATAAACCAAAGAAAAAAGGATTTTTTTCATTCTTCAAATAAAACGGGCGTTTCGCCCGTTTTATGTTTTAGTGATTTGCTAATTCTAATTCTCTCTCGTAATTTCTTAACGTCTGTGCTCCCATTATCGTTTTCTATTCTATAAGATACGTTTCAGAATTATTTCAGTTTGTATTCTATCGGTTTTATAGTTCAAATTGGTGGCAAAATATTTTTTCTAATATCTATTCGTTTTTTATTTTTCCGTAACACCCATATTTTAAGCCTTTTTGTTGTGTATATTTTTTATTTTCTAATCGCTATTCGATTTGTAAACCAAATTCCCTATTTTCTATTTTATTAGTTTTGTAATCTTTTCTATTAGATTAGTCTTATATATTCGTATTTGTATTTATTTAGGTTATATTATTCTATAATATTCTTGTATATTTTTAAATATATGCATATATGACAGTATAATATCAAAACATTTCAGCATTTTTGTATCTTATATTTATATATTTTTGTAGTCTATTTCTACATTTAATTCATTTTTTTGTATTTTATTTGTATTTTAATAAATTATTCTTGTATTCATTTGTATTCTCAAATGTTTAGAATATATTTTTATTGACAATTATATTGTTCTGGTTTATTCTAATATATATTCATAGAAAGAAAGGGGCATTTAATATATGGAAGAGAACTCTAAAATAATGACAAGCGGTGAAAAGAAAAAAAAACGAGTTATCGTTGCAATCGATACAGGTTTTGACGGTGGGAAAATATGTGTTAATAAACACGTCCTCAATATTCCTTTCATGATCCAGGATATTACTGAAACAAAAGATAAATTTCAGCTTAGGCGAAATGATCAGGAGTTTATTCGTTGCGTCAAAGATGGACGTACTTATCTTTTAGGTGCTGTAGCCAAAACATTTATCATGGACGAAGGAAGAAGAGCAGAGCGTCAGTCAGAATTAGAATCCTTTTATACATTGGAACGGTACAACATGTCGCTGTTTGAAACAGCATTAGATGCATTTATTGCCTATGCTTTATACAGATATGAAGATATAAGTAAAAACAGTTCTAACCCGTTCAAATTAAGTGAAATAGGAGAGTGGGTTATAGACGTGGCTGTAGCACTTCCTCACGGATATCTTGATGTATACGGACCTATTGTTAGAGACTATCTCAAAAAACCTCAGGAACTTGAATTATTGATTGGTGACATCTCAACCGGTGTTATTACATATGAAATTGGATCTAAATACATAAATTCCCAGATCATATGTGCCCTCATCAATCAGTCTTCGGATGAATTTGGCAATGATATTGACGGATCACCATATGATTATCTACCAGCCTTAATTGTAGATGGTGGATATAAGACAGTAGGATTATTTGGCTTCGCACGTGACCAGTCAATTACGAATGACAAATCCGATACAGACTTTGCCATGATGAACATCAATGATCAACTTGCTGCATCTATTTCCGCCCAAACAGGCAAGCAATATACTGGATATCTGGTTGAGCTCCTTGCAAAAAATGGTGAGCCAATCAATTATATTGATCCTGAAACCAATAAAGTTGTCTCCATTGATGTAAGAGCCGAAAAAGAAAAAGTAATTGCACAAATGGCTGAAAAATTTATTAAAATGCTTAATTCAGATTACGGTGATCTTTTAGATATTCGCTATATTCTTATGGCCGGCGGAACCGGTGAAGCTTATTATCCATTCATTAAAGAATACTGTGAAAAATATCGGCCATATATCAAAGTAGTTCTTGCAGGCGAAGATATGAAGATGGGAGAGGACAACATAGGACCTGTTAATGCAATCGTATGTGGTCTTTTCAAAGGTGTCATTATAAACGAAGCAGCATAGTGATTATCTTGGAAAGGAAATAAACTATGGCTTATTCATTAGTAAATCTCAAGCCATCGGATTTGAAAATTGCCGTTTGGGCAATTAAAATCAGAGAGTCATGGCGTGGTGGAATGTCTATTATGGCGCGAAAGGCCATTAAAAATTATATAAGATATGAAAAATTTGACTGCATAGGAAAAGTATGCATTAAAGGTCTGGATGTAAACAAAATAATGGAGATGCAGCCGCGAATCATGATTTCTTATAATGGAGATGATGAGATTACAAACTGGGTATCTGCATTATCAGATGAAGGTATCCAGATCTCACCCATATTCAGGGAAATACTCAGAGGCAGCATTATTGAAGTAGATTCATCTGACGAAGAGTGGATTCCAAGTTGTTTGGAAGCAGCTTCAGATGATTCTATTTTGAAGAAATTGCATAACCTTGGTCTCACGGGGTCACAGTTTCAGGCTAAAGATAGAGTCTCATCTCCAAAGACTATTTCACAAACTGAAACCGCAAATAATGATAATGAAGCTCCTGTTTCCTCCACTTCATTGCCAATTTCCACTAAAAGCAGCGAACCTATGACTAAAAAACCACAAACAAAACCTTCAAATCATGCTTCAGATGAAAATCAAAAGTCGCCACATACACAAAAAAAATCAAGAGCAGCTGCTTTAACAGCTGGAATGCGTATGGACTAAATTACGCAAACACAGACCGGGCATTTTAGCCCGGTCTTTTTTATTGTTCATCATATTTTATTATTTCTTAATTTAATTATTTCTTTTTATTCCATGTTTTTAGTATATATCAATTAAATAGAATTTAATTTTAATTCTTTTTTGGCTTGACTTTTCTCATATGTTTATGGGTAAAATCCGCAATATGAAAAAAGGAGGGCAAAAATTTGAAGAATTTAAACATCTCTTTCATCCTGATGACAGCAGCCATGGTTGTTACGGCAATCATCCTGTTTCGTATTCTTCGCAGGATCTTAGAGCCAAAAACAACAAGTAACCTGATTAAAGAGTATTCAAGTGATTATATCCCTGAAAAGAAGAAAAAGTATCCCGAGGTAATTGCATATATCGTAATTTCAGTAATTGTCTGCGGAATAAATTATCTGATTTTCTTAAAATTTTAACAAAGGAGTACACCAAATGAGAAGATTTTCTCGAGCAACCAAGAAAAAATCAACTACCATACTCATCTGCGTTCTTGTAATTGGCATCGCATTTGGTCTTGCATTCTTTTTTTCCGTCCGCCAGATCAAAAATCGTTATGAGGCGGAAAACCTTGCGATCCAGAATCAGCTTGATTCTGTCCAGAACATGGTATATGTGGCTACTAAAGATATTCCTGCTGGTGGTGTTATTGATCAGGATAGTGTCTCTAAAACAGCAATTTCAACAAGCATTGACACTTCCCTTTACATTACTGATGACGATCTCGGAAAAATAGCAGTAGTTAACATCAGCCAAGGACAATCTGTTTTTTCAAACATGGTTGGAACAGACTATGCTGCTTACTTACGAGAATGTGAATATGCACTTATCACTCTGAATTCTAACCTTAAAAAGAATGATCTTATTGATGTTCGAATTATGTACACTAATGGAGAAAACTACACAATCTTACCCAAAAAATGTATTAAGGGCATCAATTTTGATACCAATGAGATCTACCTTTGGAATAACGAGAAAGACATAATGCTCATGTCTGCAGCCATTGTTGATACCTACATGAATGAGGGCGCCATCATATATACAACCAAATATATAGAAGATGGCCAGAAAGCAACTACAGTGAACTACCAGCCGTCCAGTGATGTAATGGCAGCAATGGCAAATGATCCAAACCTGCTTACAGAAGCTACAAATTCTCTGAATGCAAGCATGAGAGAGTCAATTGAATCACGACTCAATAACGGAAAGTCAGACGAAAACTCGACGAAAAAAGATGTAAACCTTACTGGCACTATTACATCCGGAAACGGGACATCTGACCCAGAAGCCACATCGGGATCATCTGCAGACGATTCATCAATGAACAATACAGATTCTTCTGATACTTCCTCTGAGAGTTCAGGAAATACAGATTCTTCTGATACTTCTGGAAATGACAGTAGTAACACTGACAATGGAGAAAACACATACTCTGACAAATCAACAGGATCATATGAAGATGAAGGTAACAAAATGAATGAAGACGGAGGAAGCCATTATGAGTATTAACATCGCCTTTTATGGATCAAAATGCTTTGATCTCCTTCATTACGTTTCCCGGGTGCTGAAAGCTTGTAATATTTCATCAATAATGATTGACTGGTCTGTTGACCAATCACTTTATAAGTCGATTCCTAACCCCGGAATTCAGGAAAATGAGGTTATTGATTATAGAGGTGTGGATGTATCTACCAACTATAGAAAAAGTATGTCTTTTGATTACGATGTTATTTTTTATTACATCGGACACAGAATATCAACCGAACTTGAACATTTTTATGCGAATTACGGATTTATTGTGACATCAACCGAACTGCAGGAAGTAGAACAGGCAAAATCCCAGTCTATAAATTTTTCAAAATTAGGCTACTTAAAAGACGATTCGGAATGCGAAGAAGATGAGCCGGTAGAAGAGGTTTTCGAAAGAAACCACACGTATCTCTTAATCCTTGGTTTTCTCGCGGACAAGAAGAAAAAATTCATTAGCTCTGAGCTTGAATTTTCACTTCGTGACACAATAGCTGTCCCATATGATGCAGAAACGGCAGAATGTCGTATCAATTGTATGTATGATAATGTAATTCGATTTTCCGGAATTTCCCCTGAATTTCAGGAGTTGATTGACCGTTTATGTTTAACAGTTTTAAAAGACTGTGGAATCGAATTGACACCACGTGAATACCGCAAATTATACAAATTGGCAGAAAGGGGGAAATAATTCCATGAAGGTAGCATTTTGGTCTAATGTACATGGGCAGACTGGAGTAACCAGTAATGTGATTGCACTTGCACTTATGGCCGCAATTGAAAAGAAGAAAGTGGCATTGCTGCAGAGTCATTTCGTTCTCAACAACATGTCTAAACCCCTTGTTGGCACAGATGTCAATCCAGAAGAATTCAGGGACACGGGAATTGATGCGTTGATCCGGGACTATAAATCACGTGCACTGTCTGAGGATGTGATCAGGACAGATGCCATCACTGTTCCAAACTTAAACAGACGATGTGATCTGTACATAGGTACTGGCCGTCAGAATGAAGCGGATTACGAAAGAGAACTTTTAACAGTATTTGAGGACATTTACGATTCTGTTGATAAGTTTCACAATCTTTCATTCATTGACGTAAGAAGCGGATACCGGGAAGTGTCACAATCCTTACTTTCATGCGCGGATGTAGTAGTAGTGTGTCTTAACCAAAATACACATGTAATTGATCGTTATTTTGCAAAACCGGTTGATGCAACTAACGTTTACTATCTGTTTGGAAATTACGATGAAAATTCGAAATTCACACTAAAAAACCTACAGAAAAAATATCCTGCATTACGAAAACGTTCAGCAATGATTGCGCATAACGCGGAATTTATGGATGCTCAGAACGACGGACAGGCAGTACAGTTCATGTTGAAAAATTATAACTGTGCTTATGGAAGTGCAAACTACGAGTTCGTTGATTCCCTTAAAACTTGTCTGGATAAGTTTGGACTTTTGAGGAAGGAGGAATCCTAATGGAATTTAACACCATTATGATTGTTCTTATCATTTTGGTAATGGCTGCCTTAATATTCTTTACATTTTTCCGGAAAGCCCCATCTGTCCAGGCTTCACTCGATGAAGATATTTTTTCCTTTGATTATCTGGTAGATGCAGTGTGGAACGACATCTATAATGCGCAACGGCAACGTCCGGAAGATATGAACCTGAACAAGTATGAAACGGAAAAGCAGAAAAAACAGAAAACCAATCTAATGCGGAACCTGGAAACATGTTCTGCAGGCGATTATGGAGCAAAAATGTTTGTCATTGATTATATCTCATCCTTATTACAAGGAAAACATGGAATTGACGCACTTACAATCAACCGTCCTATCAAATTTCATGATGAAGAACAGCTTTCTTCGGATGAGAAATATGATATTCTGCTCTGCTATTACACCCGTGAATATGGAATGCATGATGCAATGCATGAGTTTATCTGCCAAAACCACTTTGATGAACTCCGAAATGAGCAATATTATGTAGACGAACAAGACATAAAAGAAGTTTATCACAGGCTTTTACCTAAAATGAATCTTTCTTTTACAGACAAAATGGATGTGCTGGCACACCGTATTTATCAGACACGTTCCGGTCACGGATGCGCTGACCGTACAAGGGATCTGAATGTATCTGGTGTAAGCCTTGGCGTTTCTGGAATTTCCGCAGATACTTTTTCTTTTGCCGGAGCCTCCAAAAGCCAGGCAAATAACAAAACGGCATATCGCTTTAGCTATGACAGTTTTTGGATGAATTTCGAAGGTAAGCAATTTTATATGTCATGCACAGGATGCCATTCCCAGAAAGAGCTGATTCGTGTTTGCAAAAACCTTTACAGATACCATGCCCCAAAGAATGCAAGTGCAAATGACGGAAGAGTCCTGAACGATATGAAAGATGGCAGCCGTGTTACTGTTGCCAGACCAAATTTCTGCGGTTCCTGGAGCGCAATTGTAAGAAAGCATTCCGGTGGAAAAATACTTACCCTGGAAGAACAGCTCACAGATCCAGGCGCAGAAAATGTAATCGCACTTCTGAAATACATCATTTTGGGAGAGCAGCCGTTGGAAATCACCGGTGGGCAAAGCTGTGGTAAAACAACTGTTTTACGCCGGGCAGCAACCTTTATTCGAAAATACAAAACGATTCGAAGCGAAGAAACTATTTTCGAGTTGGAACTAAATGAGGTAATGCAGGATCGTAACATTGTAACTTTCCGGGAAACAGACCTTATATCTGGTCAGGAGGCCTTGAATTTCATTAAGAAGACAGACTGTGACGTCCTTATCTTTGGAGAAACCGTAGATCCTGCTGTTGCGGCATGGAAAATCCAGGCATCCCAAACAGGTGGTCCATTCAACATGGAAACAAACCACGCAGAAACTACAGAAAAACTGCTTAAATGGTATCGAAATGCACTCCTTATGTGTGCAGGGTTTTCAAACGAATTGATCGCTATGGAACAGGTGGTAGATGCTCTTAAATTTGATATGCATATGGCTAAAACACCATCTGGTCACTTTTACTGTGAAAGAATAACAGAAATCATCCCAGTAGAAGATGATAAAAAGCCGTACAAACTTGTCAACATTATTGTATTTAATAAGAAAGAAAACCGGTACGAAGTTAAGCAATTTAATGCAGTATCTGGATTATCCAGTAAACATTGATGGGCTGGTTATCAAACCAGAAGATTATTTCTATGTAAACTTCGATTATTCCGTAATTAAAGATGGCAACTATAGGGTTACTTACCAGTATAACGATGATGGGAGTATCAAAATGGTGTTCTACACCAGTCAGTAGTTTCTGCCATATGATCATGCGGAACATGTAATTATCAAAACAAAAAACACCGTAAGCAGGAGGAACACATTGGTAGACAAGTTTTTTGCAATAATTGTTGGAACTTTTATACTTTTTAGCATATCAATGTCTGTAGTATCAGAACAGACAGACCATGTGGCCCAGGAAAATGTTGACATTGCCACAACTAAATTTGTGGACAACATCCGCGAAAGCGGCTATATGTCCAAAAGAATGTACGAAGACTTTATTAAAAAGCTTCAAATTACAGGAAATCTTTATGACATTACTATGACATGTGAGCATGTCAGCTACATTCCGGTTTACACGGATGATGGGGTTTTTAAAAATGACTATCAGGAATCATATATCAAAACCTACAAGAAAGATATTCTTAAATCAATCTATGACGATGGCGAGGATTTCAAAATGTCTGAAGGTGACTATTTCTATGTAAAAGTTTCTTCCAAAAATGTAACTTTAGCCACAAAAGTACGCAACTTCATATTCCACACAGGTTCCCCAACAGGGACAATAACATCATATTATGGGGGAAGTATAAGAAATGAGGTTTTGTAATTACGTTACATGTGCTGCAATCTTAGTTGCAGCACTATTAATTCCACTGAAGATACAGTCTAGCGAGGTGGATACCATTACAGATGTAAAACAGTCTTACTCGAATGCCATGGAAACCGCTATAGATGATGCCATGGAAAGTGCCGTGGAATCCGATCACGGAGATGATGTGGACTTAAATAAAGACCACATCATTGACAAATTTTACCACACTCTTTTTATTAACCTTGGCTGTCCAAACGACACAATTAAACAGAATGCCGTTAAAGCATATATTCCCGTAACTGTTCTTGTTGCCAGAGACGGTTTTTATGTAAACTATTCTACAACTGTGACAACCAGCAACGGTGATAAAATCATAACAAAAAACTGGTCAAAAAAAATACCGTTTACATATACAGAAGCGAATAGTGGGAGGGTTTTCACCTTTTCTTTGGATGATAACATTAAAATTTATGACCCCCACACTAATTCTGTATCAGGTGGTGACTACCATGATTATGCCAAAATATCATCTTTTAAATTAGATGATCCAGACAATGACTGCTATCGCAGTTCCCTTTTATGTGATGGTAATTTTGATACCATTCGCAGGACAACCATAATCAATAAGATTACCGAAACAATGGAATATTACATTAACCAGCATAACAAAATTGCCCGACAGTATGGAATATCCTACAAATTTTCGCTTCCATTTATTTCAGAAGATGACTGGGCACGAACAATTAACGATATAAGTCTGTTCTCTGTTTTTCAGGGATATCCTTATGTCAGTACAAACCCTAAACTGGGATTTTTAAATATTTATGCGATCGGAGGTGCCAGAATCGTCAAACCGGATGCTTATTACATCACGGAAGAAAGCAGGAAAAAGTTATATCACAAGTCCTCGTGCAAAAAAATTGTAAATGCAACCCCAGAAGTAAAATCTCAGGTTTACAGTTCAAGACA
>OLOQ01002403.1_pt1 | contig 15419 bp, 19 predicted proteins | sample 1673101 | NCBI WGS metagenome assembly OLOQ01 (sample SAMEA3136754, study PRJEB25190) | human gut metagenome | biome: human gut; feature: human-associated habitat; material: faeces | place: Austria | collected 2013 | reverse complement strand
GGCTCGGAGCTGTTCAAGGGTTTTCGGTTTTGTCATTGTGATTGACCTCCTTTTTGAAAATGGGGATAAAAAAAGACCGCTGATTTCTCACACGGCGGTGTAGATCAACGGTCGATTTCTTATTGTTATATCAAGAATTAAAAAAGTTCAGTGTTCTATTTAGCCCAATGTCCACGGCAAATCCACAAAAAACATAAGGTCAAAATGCGGCTCAGGAAAATTCGGTGCACCGCATGGATCGTTTTCATGTCCACAGTATACCGATCCCCAATCATACCGGATAGAATCGTGTGGGTGAGGATCATTCAACATATTCCCTGCAACACGATAATTGAATTGATAAAGATGTCCATGTTCGGTGGGAGACAGTTCGCATACATAGGTAGGCTTTTCTGGTAATGCACCAAAAATCGACAGTAACTCTATTACGGCAAATGGAAGCTGTTTCCGCTTGGCTAATGCTAAAAATTTCTGGCAGTCACCACATTCACAGTCCCAGCCTTCAGAGTTTTCATACCAATCTGCTGTGACTGTTTTATCGAATTCAACTAAAAAATCTCCAATATTATAGCTTTGCATTTTTTCAACTCCCTTCATGTTTTTTATTATTAAAACTTGCTGGCGGCGAACAGCATTTTATACTGTTTGCGGACGGCAAGTACACAGGGGATAGTCGCTTTAGCGGCACAAGGTGGTGTAGCCACCTTGACGGAACGAAGTGACGCAACATTCTCGGTCGGGCAGTTTTCTTCTGCTGACCGGGAATGAAGTGACCCAGGACGCACATACTCCCGATAGGAGAGTATAGAAGTGCACCCTTTAGTTCCTAAAGGGATTTTATCAGTTCGCCAAACTGGAATTCGTATTATTGGTTATTATATTTGGCAGCTTGTTCTTTCCAGTATGCCATAATATTTTCAACCATTGTAATACACTCATTTTTAGCAGTGGTTTCATTATATTCTTGCATATTGCTGAAAATATGTCCGCACGGTTCTAAATCATCATCTTCAAAACCACCACAAACGCCAACAAGCCATTTACCAAGCAACGACGCTTTGAATTTGAAAATGTAATAATGCATTTCATTAAAATCAAATTCACCTGCACATTCAATTTTGAAAGGCTTTTTTCCTAATTCATGAGGGTCAGATAACCATTCAATCATTGCTGTTTGTGCTGCGTATAGCTGTTCCTTACCGTATATTATGATGCATGGACCTATGACAACCATGACGATCCGATTTTGTCGCTGGTTTATGCTGCCAGTCAAAGTGGGCAGAAAGCTGATTTAAGCGATAGTCCATCTCATGTACTCGAAGCAGCTGCCGCCGTCTTTGATGCGTTTACAGGGAAGAATTTAACCTCCCTGGTCAAAGGCCTTGGAAAGGTGGAAATCAAGGATCGCCTTTCAGAGATCAGGGATACAGAAGAACTGAAAAGCAAGATACACGAGTTTATCGACACGCTCACCGCAGAAAAGGCAAACCAGTTAGTGTTTTTTATTGATGAACTGGACCGATGCAAACCCGACTATGCGATACGCTTTTTGGAGCGTATCAAGCATTATTTCGACGATGAGCGTATCACCTTTGTATTTTCAGTAAGCCTTACGCAACTGCAATGGACGATACGGAATTATTATGGCAATGGATTTGATGCTACAAAATATTTGGACAAGTTTTTTGACCTTCGTGTTTCAATTCCAAATGCCGACTACGAAAGATTCCTTCGAGATCGACTGGAGATTGGCTCGGATGAAACCGCAGGCATTGTTTGCCATGAGGTTGTACGGCAGTTTAACTTTTCGCTTCGGCAAGCTGAGCGATATGCACGGCTGATAAAAATTGCTGAACCACAATTTGATTGGCTGCGTAGGAGCACAAGTTTTGACCTTGATAGAGCCTTTACGGCAAGTTATATTATTCCAATCATCATAGGACTTCAGATGTATGATTTGGATATGTACCACCGATTCGTAACGGGAAACGACTCCACCCCAATGAAAAAAATCCTTATGGGAATAGGCATACTTGAATGTACTCCGTTCTTAGCCAGGGAAGAATCTCTCATCCATAATGGTGAAGATATCGAGATACGCGATGAATCGGGCGTAAACCTTGTGAAAGTTGCAGATAGACTGGAGGAAATCTATCAGGCAATATTCGGAAGAAAAGATGTCTTTGGAGATCGAACAAAGTATATAGGAATGATGCGATTTACAGACAGAACAAGATCATATGTCGAGGGCATCACAGCAATGCTTTTCCCTGGTGCGAATTATAACTAAAAGACACATAATGAGAACTCCCAAACTCGCTTGTAAAGTGAGCTTGGGAGTTCTCGCTATAACTTAAGTTGGGTCACAAAAGAAGTGTGATATACTTTCAGCAAAGGCAAAACCTATCGTTTTATCTCTGAGCCAGCAAATGTGTTTTCAGCAGCGCGTTTTGCAGCGCTCTATGATCCTCATGCGACTGCCACCAGCAGGGCTGGAGAAAGTCAAGCGCCTTTTCCGCCCACCGGTAATCCTCGCACCGAAGGTCACCCCTCGCGGCGCTGCGCTGGAATTTTCGATTCTGCTCCCGCACGGCGCGATCAACGCTGTCGCGGTTTAGGTACAAATCCAAAAAGCCGCACACGATCGCGGCCTCCTCTGTCGTATAAAACATTCTTCTTCCTCCAATCACAAACGCGTTCCATTGTAGCATGACGTACGCACTTTTGAAACTGACTGTTTCCACAAGATTCCTCACAAAAGTTTTATACAAACAGTTGTTCGATTTATGGCGTTGTGCTATACTGATAGACACTAAGAGCGAGGAGGTGCACCATGCGGCGGACATATATTGCAATTGACTTAAAATCGTATTATGCGTCTGTCGAGTGCATGGAGCGCGGCCTTGACCCGATGACGACCAATCTGGTCGTAGCAGATCTTAGCCGCACGGAGAAAACCATTTGTCTCGCGGTATCGCCTTCTCTGAAGGCCTACGGCATCCCCGGCAGAGCGCGGCTTTTCGAAGTGGTTGAGCGCGTCAAGGAGGTCAACGCCGAACGGCGGCGCAAAGCAGGCGGCAATCTTTTTGAAAAGAGCTGCGATGCCAATGAGCTGGCAGCTGACCCGTCGCGCGCGGTGGGCTATCTTGTCGCGCCGCCGCAGATGGCGAAATACATTCAGATCAGCACGCAGATCTACAACGTCTATCTCAAATACATCGCACCCGAGGACATCCACGTCTACTCCATCGATGAAGTGATGATGGATGTGACCAGCTATCTCGAGACGTATCACATGACCGCCCGCGAGTTGGCAAAGACCATGATCCTCGATGTGCTGCACACCACGGGCATCACGGCCACGGCGGGCGTCGGAACGAATCTCTACCTCTGCAAGGTCGCCATGGACATCATGGCAAAGCACGTCGCGCCGGATGAAAATGGCGCCCGCATCGCGGAGCTTGACGAAATGAGCTACCGCAGGCAGCTCTGGGCGCACCGTCCGCTGACGGACTTTTGGCGCGTCGGAAGGGGTTACGCCAAAAAGCTCGAGGCCATCGGTATCTACACCATGGGCGACATTGCAAAATGCTCCATCGGCAAGCCGAGCGAATACTACAACGAAGAGCTGCTCTACCAGATGTTCGGCATCAACGCAGAGCTGCTCATCGACCATGCATGGGGCTGGGAACCATGCCGGATGGAGGACATCAAAGCGTACCGGCCGGAGACGAACAGTATCAGCTCCGGGCAGGTTTTGCAGTGTCCGTACTCTTATGATAAGGCGCGCCTTGTTGTGCGCGAGATGGCGGATGCCGTCGCAATGGATCTGCTTGAAAAACGCCTCGTAACTGACCAGCTCACGCTGACGGTCGGCTACGACATTGAAAACACCGCAGGCGGCAATTTCCGCGGCGAGATCGTGATGGACCGCTACGGCAGGGAAATCCCCAAGCATGCACACGGTACAGCGAATTTACCGCGCAAGACGTCCTCTGCGCGCAGCATCATGGATGCCGTTCTCAGCATTTATGACGAAAAGGTCAACCCCAAGCTGTCCGTCCGCAGGATCACCATCACGGCGAACAAAATCGTGAGCGAGGATGATGTTCCGCAGGAAGCCGGAATGCCGGTACAGTTCAACCTGTTCGACGATATCGCGGCGCAGGAACAGCAGCACAAGGATGAAGAAATCAGATTGGAGCGCGAACGCAAGATACAGGAAGCGATGCTGGGCATCAAGAAAAAATTCGGCAAGAACGCGATTTTGAACGGCGGGAGCTATTTAGACGGCGCGACCGCCCGAGAGCGCAACGGCCAGATCGGAGGGCACAAGGCATGAGCGGCAAATACGACGATATCTGCTGGCGACGGCGGCAGAGGACGCGCCGGAGACCTTCGATGGCACGGAGAAGGCCGTGCAGGGCTGGGTGGACTGCTTCCCCCGCTGCGCGCTGGCAGGCACGGTGTTTGCAGGCGGCGTTAACGGTGTGGGCGAGATCGCCGGGCATCCCGCTCTGGAACAGGCCTATCAGATGGGCAAAGAAGTCAAATAAGACAACATCTGACGTACTTCCCTCAACCGCGCAAATATAGCAAGTCCCCAAGCCGTTTTGACGCAAACGGCTTGGGGACTTTTTTCGGTTGGAAGAGACAGCTTCACTCAATACTTGAGTATGACCGTCCTGCATTCCTCGCAGATGGAGGCCGGAACTCTCGTCCGGTGGCTTGCCTTGAGGTCTGTGATTTTCACAAAGCCATCGGCATTCTTCGCGTTCTCAAACACACCCGGCACCTCGTTTGCAAAGCTGAACGCGCCGTCCTTGCTGCAAAAGAGATATCCCTCCCGCATTTCTTTTCCACATTCGGGACATTTCATGATCGCACCTTCTTTTATTCGTTGGATTTCTGACCTGCACGCAGGGCCTTCTGCATCCGCTCCTCAAAGACCTCCGCCTTGATGAGCGCGATGCCCTGCTCCTCGTCGCCGAGGACAACCAGGCGGTCGCCTTCGCTCAAGCGAAAGGTATCCCGCGCCGCCTTGGGGATGACGATCTGACCCTTGGCACCCATCGCCACCGTTCCCCACAGGTGCTTGCCCACCGGGGCAGGCGCCACCCGCGCCTTGCCGACCTCCTTATCCTGATGGACGAGGGCATCGATGGAGACCCCGTAGAATTTTGCCAATCGGTCGCATTTTTCAATGTCGGGGATCGTTTCGCCCTGCTCCCATTTGGAATAGGACTGGCGCGAGATGCCGATGACCTCCGCCACCTCCTCCTGCGTCATGCCGCGGATGTTTCGCAGGAGCGCCAGATTCTCTGCCAGCATACTGACCACCTCCTTGTCTGTGCCATCATTATACGGCGCGAAAAGGAAAGTTTCCACCATACAAACTTGTCAGAAAAGTGCTTTTTGTGTTCGTTTTGCCTGCGCGATTTTTCTCCCGCGCACTGACAGTCGAATCAAGCATCTATCCGCTTTTAACGTTGCGTGCCCCATCATCGTTCAAATATCCAAGAGCTCAATATCGTGCGTCAGTACATCCGCATATTGCAGCGCATGGCGCTTCGACTGCCCGGACGAGTATTCCTCCACCTGAAAGATATGCCGGTAGACGCCCGTGATCTTCACCGGAACATTGTTCAAATGCAGCCTCGGCTGCCGGAGGGAAACATTGATGCGGATGTTGGGATCGCTCCGGTAACGCTCCGAAATGCGCTGCCGGATCTGTTGAAGCTCATAAATATCATTCATCATACCCACGCTTTCTATCACAAACCCGCCTGACTTCCATCAGGCGGGTTTGGCGTTAGTTGAAGTATTCGCTTACGTCAGCTTTGTCGTTATACTGCTTGCGGACGCGGACCAGCACAGAGCCGTCGGCCTGTTCGGTTTCCTCGGTGATCTGATACCGGGTGCGGCTTCTGCCCATCGTCGCCTTGTAGCGGATCACATCGTCATGGTTGAGCTCACGGGTCAGACCGCAATCGTCATTCTGGGCAAACACCAGCGTTTGCAGGATGCACGCTGCTTTCACATGCTTCATTGATTTCACCTCCCTCAGCCTCCGCCCGGTCAGAACGGATGCCCTGATTCAGAGAGATGATCAGTGAACAAACAGCCTGTGCGCGCCAGTCTGCCGCCAACGCCCACCGCACCGGATGCACTCTCGTGATACCTTTGGTATACTTATATTTTAACGAGTTTCAAAACGAATTTCAAACGTTTTTTCTGGAAAGCTTTCAATACAGCTCCGCGATGATGTCCACGCACTTGTCGATGCCGATAACGCCGCTGTCCAGCGTCAGGTGGTAGTTCTGGGCATGACCCCACTTCATGTTGGTGTAGAAGCGATGATACGCCGCACGGCGTTTGTCCTTATCCCGCAAACGCTCCTCCGGGGACTGCTCCCGCTCGCCGTAGACCTCCACGATGCGCTTGACACGGAACGCCATGTCCGCATGGATACCGTAAAATCGTTGGTCGCGCCCAAGGCGGTGACACTGGCCAGTGTGATGTTCTCCCTGCGCGCAAGCTCCTTCACCTGCTCGAGGATCTCCTCGCCTCTGTCGATCCGCGCCACGATTTTATCGTCAAATCTTCTGTATTCCATCGTAAAACACTCCTTGTGTTTCGATTTTTCCTGTGGTATTTTTTATCATAGTACTTGCTCTTGGCTTTCTGTCAAGACGCATTTGAAAATTTTGAGGGTTTTGTGTACCTGATCGGGCGGGGGAGAGATGTTCAGTCTACCCATCTTTGCACTGCTCACGTTGACTCTGTCAATGTGTTACACGATTCAGATCATGAATTTTGCGTTCTCCTGCTATACTCAACGATGAGTACAGAAGTGAAATGCATATCTCTGGATATTTGCTAATAGGGAAGAAGCAGAAAGCAGAGGATCAAAAGAGTAACAATGAAAAGCAATAACGGATTTCACAAATACGTGCCGTCCATGCTGCTGTTCCTGCTGTTTGAAGCAGTAGCGGTCACGCTGTGGCTCACAAAGGACAATTTATTCTACCTGCTGAATTTCAGCTACATCGGAGCCTGCCTTGGACTCGGAACGGCACTCTTTACCGCCGGGAAGCGCTATGCCCGCCATTTCGTGCAGCTGGCGGTGGGCAGCTATATGCTGCTCTACCTCGGCGTCATCTCCCGCGAGAATATGCAGATCGAGGGCTTCTGGTACTATCTGTTTCTCGGCGTTTTTGAAGCGGCGACTATTCACTATGCAGTGGCAAAAATATTTGGCCCGCTGCTGTTCGGGCGAGGCTGGTGCGGCTATGCCTGCTGGACGGCCATGGTGCTGGATTTTTTGCCCTACAAGCAGCCGCAGAAGCCACGTAGGGAAAAACTGGGCGTTCTGCGCTATGTAATGTTCGTCCTGTCACTGGCACTGGTTTCGGGGCTGTTTCTGATGAAAGTTGCGCACTTGGAGCAAATCATGTTTTGGCTGTTCCTCGCCGGAAACGCGCTCTATTACCTTGCGGGCATTGCGCTGGCGTTTGCCTTCAAGGATAACCGGGCGTTCTGCAAGTATCTGTGTCCGATCACGGTATTCCTCAAGCCTATGAGTTACTTTTCTCTGCTGCGCGTCCACTGCGATGAGGACAAATGCGTCCACTGCGGCAAGTGCCTGCGGGTCTGCCCGATGAATGTGGAGGTCAACAAGGAATCCCGCAAGCGGAAAAACGGAACAGAGTGTATTCTCTGCTACGAGTGCACAAAGGCCTGTTCCACAAAGGCGCTGCATTGATCTCCCGCCACCCATGCCACAGAACAAAGGAGCTTTCGCGTAAGCGAAAGCTCCTTTGTTCTTATCTGCCGGTAGAGCGTGACTTGAAACACGGTGCCGTTCGCTGCGGAGCTGAATGCCAAAATTTCCCCGCCCGGCTTTCTGCCAGTTCCTTGGCTGCTTATGAATGAAGAAAGCGAGTATCTGCATCCTGCTCTACATGGTGCTGGCGACCAGCTTGAAAAAGCCTATGTTCGTCACCACGGCGAGCTGCTGTAAGAGAAGGTACACAATGAACCGGAAGAATATTTGGATGGCGCTGTTCGGAACAGTGGGCTTGTTCGGACTCAACATGGTTTTTTGGGTGTCCATGGCGGCGGTCACGCTGACCATGGTCGTGATGAATGTAGCCTTTTTGGCATGAAGCCCCGGAAGAAAGTGACCGAAGAGATCAAAAACGCTTGACCGGGCGGCAGCATGGACAATTTATCTTGCGGGATCTTCTCAGTCAAACCGGGCGTTATGCGAATCATAAGATTCTCTTGATCTCGTCAAGATTCTCGGCAAAATAGATGCCCGCCTGCCGCTCTTCGGACGACAGTCCCTTTTCAATCATGCGATGCAAAAGCGCTTTCAGGTCGTTGTAGTAGCCGTCTAAGTTATAGAGAATGCACGGCGCGCTCAGGTGCTTCAAGGACACTTTCGACATGACCTCTGCAATTTCCTCCAATGTTCCCGTGCCGCCGGGGAAGGCGATGAAAGCGTCGCCCAGTTCGATCATTTTCTTCTTGCGCTCCGACATATCCTCGGTCACGATCAGGCGAGTCAAGCCCTCGTGCTGAAATTCATTTTCGATGAAGAACCGCGGCTCGACGCCGGTGACTTCGCCGCCGGATCTCAGAACGCTGTCCGCGATCGCGCCCATCAGCCCGGATTTGGAGCCGCCATAGACCAGCGCGTTCCCACTGCTTCCTATCCATGCGCCCAATTCCTCGACCGCTTTTCGTAAGAGCGGGTCATTTCCTTCATTTGCACCAAGATAGACGGTGATATTCATGCAAGACTTCCTCCACTTTATCAAATTACCCACATACTAACACATTGCCTCTATCAAATCAATTATTTGTGAGGTGACCTGTTTGGTGCATACTCAGCTGTCGTCGATTGCGTGCAAAAAGACCCCATTCATGGAACGATGAGCGGGGCCTTGATTCGTTTTATTCAGCCGGTTGTCGCGTTGAGCATTAAGCGCGCCTTTATCATTTTTTAGAGGCCTCCTTGCCGATGACATTCTTTCTCGTAAGCTATTGCTCCAATACCGCCGCAAGCTCTGCCATCATGGCGAGCTCTGCGCGGTCGCCCCACTGGCCGACGCGCCAGACAAGACTGTCGACGAGGATCTCGCCCGTGCCGCCGCGGGTGGCGGCTCTGTGCGACGGATACGCGCGGAAGCCGAGAAAAGAGACGAACCGGGGCCGGCAGGTCATTGACCCACCGGCCCCGGCTCGATATGAGAAAGAGAGAGAAAAGCAAAATCAGTCGATCGGGCAGGTCCAGCCGAAGGGATCAGGCTTTGTGCCCCACTGGATGCCGGTCAGCTCGTCATAGAGCCTGCGGGAAAGCGCACCGATCTTGTTGCCGTTGATCGGATAGTCCCTGCCGTCCCAGCTCAGCGTGCCGATGGGGGAGACAACGGCGGCAGTGCCGACGCACCACGCCTCCTCCAGCGCGCCGCTTTCGGCGGCCTTGAACAGCTCATCTACGCTCAAAAGACGCTCTTCGACCGGAACGCCCCAGCTCTTGAGAAGCTCAATGGATGACTTGCGCGTGATACCGCGCAAGATGGAGCCGGTCAGCGCCGGGGTGACGACGGTGCCGCCGATTTTGAACATGACGTTCATGCCGCCGCCCTCCTCCACGTACTTGCGCTCCACGCCGTCAAGCCATAAGACCTGCGAATAGCCTTTGGCCTCGGCACGCTCACCGGCACGGGTGGACGCACCGTAGTTGCCGCCGCATTTGGCTTCGCCTGTGCCGCCGCGCACCGCGCGCACGTCCTCCGTTTCGACCATGATGGGCACGGGCTTCAAGCCGTCGGAGAAATAGCTGCCGGAGGGAGAGAGAATGATGGCGAATGTCGCCTCATGCACGCCGTGCAGGGCGAGCGTCGGGTCGGTGCCAAATAGGAAGGGGCGGATATAAAGGGACGTACCGGGTGCGTCCGGCACCCACGCCTTGTCGACCTTGACCGCCAACTTGATGGCCTGCAGCGCATCATCGGGGTCAAGCTGCGGCAGACCCAGACGCTCGCAGGAGCGATTCAGACGGGCAACGTTTTCCCAGGGACGGAAGAGCTGCACGCCGCCGTCGGGACGGCGATAGGCCTTCAGCCCCTCAAAAACCTCCGTGCCGTAGTGCAGCACGCTTGCCGCAGGGGACATGGTGATGGGCCCGTAGGGCACGATGCGCGCATTGTGCCAGCCTTTATCAGAGTTGTAGTCCATGAGGAACATATGGTCGGTGAACACGGTGCCGAAGCCGAGACGGTCGGACGGGGGCAGCGTGCCGGGGTGAGTCGTTTGGGTGATCGAGATATTCATAATGATAGCCTCCTTGCGCGCTCGGCGCAGATTAGATTTCCTTGAGATGTTCCATGTTGCGGCGAATACCCTCGCAGCAGGCATGGAAGGATGCCTGCTCACTTTCTGTCAGCGGCAGCTCGACGACCTGCTCGACGCCGTTTTCACCGATGACGCAGGGAACGCCTGCAAAAAGCCCTTCCTCGCCGTACTCGCCGCACAGCTCCGCGCTTGCCGGAAGAATGACCTTCTCATCGTGCAGCACGGCGTAGGCCATGCGCGCGGCGGTCGTGGCAATGCCGTATTCGGTGCAGAATTTGCCGGCAAAGGTGACCCAGCCGCCGCCGATGGACTCCTTTTGCAGCGCCTCCCGATCAAAGCGGAAGCGCTCGTCCGTCTTGGCCCATGTATCGAGCGGCACGCCGCGGAAGCTGACGCAGGACCAGGGGGCAAACTGCTGGTTGCCGTGTTCGCCCAGCATGTAACAGGTGATGGACTTGTGGTCAAGACCGGTCTGGCGCGCGAGCGCGCTCAGAAGGCGCGAGGTGTCGAGGCCCGTGCCGGTGCCGAACACACGGCCGCGGGGGAGTCCCAGATGCAGCGCCAGCTCGCGCGTGACGATGTCACAGGGGTTGGTGATGTTGATGAGCACACCGTCAAAACCGCTGGCCTTGATCTTTTCGGCGTAACCGCGCACGGCGGGGATCGTGAAGTCCATCTCGGTCAGGCGGTCATGCGTGCCGCGCAGCAAGTCGATCTTGCCAACGCTGTTGACGATGACGTCGCAGACGCCGAGGTCGGAGAAGTCTCCGCCGCGCACCGTGACGCGATGGGGCATGTAAGCGACCGCGTCGCGCAGATCCTGCACCTCGCTTGCAAGCTTCTGTTCATTCTGGTCGACGAGCACCAGCTCGTCTGCGATGCCCTGAATCGCCAGCGCGTAAGCCACATGTGCGCCGACATGCCCCATGCCGACCACACCGAGAACTCTTTTCTTTGCCATAAGAATACTTCCTTTCTCAAAAACGGAATGATTGTCGTTGGAATACCTGAAGGGGATTGCCTGTTATGCTCCGAAATAGGGGAAGAGCACGCAGGTATAGAGCATGGCAAGCGCCATGTACAAAACAAGAATGATGGCGAAGGCCTTGAAGGTCTTTTTCATGACTTCGCTTTCGTTGCCGACCTGATCGACCGTTGCGCAGGCGGCGACGGTGTTGTTCGGGCAGATGAGGTTGCCGAGCGAAGCGCCCGCATTTTGACCGGCAAAGACCGTGATTGGGTTCATGCCGAGAGAGGCAGCCGCGTCAATGTGTATCTGGGCAAACATGATGTTGGAGCCGAGGCCCGTGCCGGTGATGAACGCGCCGCTTGAACCGATGAGCACGGCTGCGGCGGGGTAGAAGCTGCCGACAACAGCGGCAATGTCAGAGGCGAGAAGGTTCATCATGCCGGTGGAGGGGGATTGCATGATGTAGGCGACGATGAGAAGGCTGCCCATTGTGATGAGCACCGGCAGCACGCTGCTCACTGTGCGAAGGCAGACTGCCTTGTAGGTTTTGAAGCGCACGCCAAGCGTCAGCGCGCCGAGGATACCGCAGAGAATGATGACCAGATCGACCCAGAAGATGTAGCCGAAGGTACACATGATGGCAAAACCGTTTTTCACCACGGCGGGGAAGCCGTAGCGCACGAGGGGGAGAATGACGAGCATGTAAACATAGGGGGAGAGTGCCTTGAAGGAGCTGTATTTGCGCTGCTGCGCGGCGCTCTTGTGGCGAAATTCCTCCGGCGTCTTTACGCCGACGAGCTTGACATAGGCAACGGAGAGCAGAATGGAGATGAGCCCCGTGCCCATGGAGGTGACCTCCGCGCCGACAAAGTTGGAAAGAACGAACATCGTAAGGCACGTGCTCACGCCCGCAAAGCTCAGGTAGGGGAGAATGCCCCGGTAGCCCTTTTTGCCGAAGGCCATGCCGACCATGATGAAGGGAATGATAAGCACGCCGAACATGTGGAAGCGGCCGACCATGGCAGAATTCTGTGCGACGGTGGAAAGACCTGCGTCGACAAGCGCCGCGCCGCCGTTGATGGTCGTGAGGCCCGCGCCGCCCCAGGAGGCGGGCGTCGCGTCACCGAGCAGCGCGACAGCGATGGCAGTGGCGGGCTGAAAGCCGAGCGCCACAAGGAAGGGGGCGGCGATGGCGGCGGGCGCGCCCGCGCCCGCTGCGCCCTCAAGGAAGATCAGCAGCATCATGCCGATGATGACCACCTGTACGCGCCGGTCGTCGCTGATCTGAGCAATGGTGGACTTGACGTCCTCAATGGCGCCTGTTTCGCGCAGAAGGTTCAGAATGGTAAATGCGCCGAAGACCATCAGCACGATCTTGAGGCCATCCTTGATGCCCTTCCAGACCAGCGGATCAAGCACCTTGACATTTTCGGCAAATGTTGCGCCGCCGAGGTTGAAGTAGGTGAAGGCGAGAAACAGTGTCCACAAAAGCGCGGCGGGGGAAACGGTTTTCGCGGATTTTTTGAAGCCCAGAATGCCGACAAGGACAACGACGATTGGGCTGAGCGCCATGAGGAAGTTTACGAAGTCCATAGGAGTAGTCTCTCTTTCTGAAAAAATGTGGAACATGATGGGTGGGGTCTATTTCCGCTTTTTTCGCCGACCGAACGAGAAAAGTGAAATGCAAAGGGAAGAGGCTCCGTCTGATCGACGGAGCCTCTTTTATGATCTTTCTCTATCTCGTGCGGGAAATCGGGAGAGAAGGTAAAAAATGCGTCGTGATCCGGACGGAATGTTCAGTTTTCTTTCCTGCAAGATCTGCCAGAAGCAGAACAAAAAAGGACGCCAGCAGAATAAGGCTGGCGTCCAGAATAATCATGCTGTTGTGCGCGGCGCAGGAGAAAGCGGCACAGTCTGCCTGTGCAAAGGAAAACACTGCTGTATCAGCAAAAAACTTGGTCATCGTGGCTTTCTCCTTTCTTGAAGATGGGTGAAGTGTAGCACATATTATTTCTGATCGCAAGAAGAAATTGGGCTAATTATGCAGGATTGGACGAACGAACAAAAATAAAAACCGTCAGGTTTTCCGTGTTGTGGAAATGCGATAACGATCGGACGGCGAGAGAGTAACAGTGCTCACCGAGATGGTACTTTGATGCGAGAGATATTTGAAGATGTCATTCCCTTCTGACGGTATTCCTCGACAAGATACCATTTTGACTTGCAGGCGCTGGTGAGGCTGCAGGGGTTGTCCTTATTGCGGCGATAGAGGTTGCCATTGAAACAGGATAGGTACAAACAGAAATGGCAGCAAAGTTTTTTTCGCTCGTCTCTTGCAAAAAAGAAAGAAGCGTGATATAACATGACCAAAAGAACCAAAGCGGTCATATTTAAGGGGGGCACAGCCTTGGCTTTTACCGATTACGAAACCGAGCAGCTCCGCAAGGCATTGCTGAGGGAAACGAGACACTGCGCTGTCACGCTGGGCATGAAGAAAACCTCCGTGGAACAGCTGACGAAGGCGGTCGGCATTGCGAAGGGCTCGTTCTATAAATTCTACGAATCCAAGGAAATGCTATTTTTCGCAGTCTTGGAGGACATTCACTCCGAGCTTTACGGGGTGGCTGACCATGCACTGAGCGAAGCTGACGGCTTGCCGCCGTCGGAACGTGCGGCAAAGGCGGTTCTTGCCGTCTGTCAGCGGCTGTCTGATACCGGCGATATGATTTTCATTGAAAACGATGCAAAGCTGCTTTTGCAAAGGCTACCGGAGGATGTGAAAAACATCCATTACCACGACGGCGAAACGCATATCCGTCAGCTTTTGGAAAAGTATGACCTCGTTCCTGCGCGCGGATCGTCTCTGGTGGCCGCTACGGTGCGGGGACTGATATTGACCGTCTCCCACAAGGAGCAGATCGGGGAACTGTATCCGCAGGTGCTGGAAACGCTGGTGTACGGTGCTTGCAGGGAGTTATTTGGATAAGCGGAAGGCCGCAGAGATGCGGCTTTCCAAGAAATGCGAGTTAGCCTCATCTAACTGCATAATGCGTGCACTTCAGTTAGATTGATCTAACTTATAAGAGGGGCGATAGCCATGCGAAAACACAAGAACTTCTGGGACAAAAATGCCGGTCGGTACGACCGCTTTATGCGAAAGGATCGGGCGGCGTATGAGGAGATGTATGCGCTGATCCGGCCGGTGGTGAAAGCCAAAACGGTGCTGGAGCTGGCAAGCGGCACGGGGCTGATTGCCAAAAACATCGTGAACGCGGCGGCGCACATCGAGGCGACGGACGCCTCCGCGGAGATGATTCTTGAAGCAAAGCGGGACAACCGCTCTGCCAAGCTGCACTTTTCCGTGCAGGATATGTTCCGCCTGCCCTATGCGGATAAGTCCTTTGATGTGGTGATCGTGTCCAATGCGCTACACATCGTGCCGCAGCCGGAAAAAGCCCTGCAAGAAATCAAGCGGGTGCTGAAAGAGGACGGCGTGCTCATTGCGCCGACCTTCACCCACGCGGGGAACTCGTTTTCCGGCAAGGTCAAGGCATTTTTCATGAAGCTGGCGGGCTTCCCTCTCCACAGCAGATGGACGAGCGAGGAATACCTGCGTTTCCTGCGGCAAAACGACTGGACGGTGCGGAAAAGCGCTGTCCTGAAAGCCTCGTTCCCATTAACCTATGCCGAATGTGTGAAATCGGAGGGATAAGATACAATCAAGCCATACAAGAGATACGAGGGAGGCAAGGAACATGTACGATATCTGTCTTACCGTTTCAGCATGGTGTATCATCGGCCTATTGGGTGTTCTGTTTATAAGATCATTGGGATTCCGAGAGTTTCATCAAGAGAAAATTATCCCTTGGCTCGTGGGGATTGCTATGATTTTCTTCCTGATAGCACTCATGTTTAACTAGAACTGAAAGCAGTTGAATACGGCCTGAAAGGTCGCATTGTTGTGGCAAACCTGCTACAGGGAGAAGGAACGTCAGAAGCGCGCAGCGCGGCCCTCGGTTTAGGCGAACCGTTCTGGATACAATAAAACATATAATAAATAAGCAGCGCCCGCCGGGAGATCTCC
>OLOQ01002400.1_pt1 | contig 15439 bp, 15 predicted proteins | sample 1673101 | NCBI WGS metagenome assembly OLOQ01 (sample SAMEA3136754, study PRJEB25190) | human gut metagenome | biome: human gut; feature: human-associated habitat; material: faeces | place: Austria | collected 2013 | reverse complement strand
TCCTCGGTCTTCTCCTCGGTCTTCTCCTCGGTCTTCTCCTCGGTCTTCTCCTCGGTCTTCTCCTCGGTCTTCTCCTCGGCGGATGCCGAGTCGAGAATGGCATGGATTGCCTCCACGGCTTTGGAGTACTCATCGAGCTTGGCGTTCAGCTCGATCTGTTTCTTGTTCAGCTCTTCGAGTTCGGCTTTGACAGAATCGATCTGCTTGCTCAGAACCTGAGCCTGACGCTTCTTGATTTCCACGTCCTTGTCCGGCATCTCCTTGCCATAACGAGACATGAATTTCTCCAGTCGGTCGTTCAGGTCTTCGGGAACTCGGGTGAAGTACGAGAGCGCATCCTTGTTGAATGCGATGTGGTACAGGCAGAGATCCTCCGTGATGTTCCTCGGGGTGAGGATCTTGCTGAACTCTTTGTTGATCGGGTCGTGGAGCAGAGTACCTGCTCGGAGTTCGTAATCGGGGTGTGCTACGTTTTTCATTTGTTGTTCTGTTATTCGTCTTAATGCTAAGTCGGCTTCGATCAGGCAGAAGCCGCATCGGGAAACTGACTTATTCAAAAAGTACCGAGAAAGTTCATCTACTTCTCGATGGAGAGCGGGATTCTTTTCCAATTCCAATGTATGGGCCCGATAGGCTTCGCCTTTCAGGGACCCATACTTGGATTGGTAAGCTCTCAGTCTTTCGAGCATGTCAGTCATGAGTGCTACGGTTTAGACGTTCCGCCAGTCAGAAGCCCGTTTACCATGAGGTCTGTGGTCTTCTCATCCGTGCTGAAGAGGCTCATCGGGAGCGAACCTTCCTGAGCGATGGTACCGTTGGCCAGAGTTACCTGGTAAGCGACGCCGTCGGTCATTTCGGTAGTGACAGTGATTTCGGTGAGCTCCAGACCCGAGTCCCAGCCATACACCTCGTACTTGGTGTCCCCGTGGTCTCCGGTGTCGTTGTTCTCGACGATAGCGATGACGCGGGCATTGGTCAGGCCGTTTACGAACTTCTTGGCTGCTTCTGACTTCTTGAAGATTCGGACGACCACGTTGTGCTGGTGGGTCTTGAGATACGTGCCAGCATTGATGGTGTCCGAGCCAACTGTTGCGTTGGGCAGCGAGTCGACTTCGTAACCGGTGGCACCGGCCTTGAGGATGAGCGAAGAGATAACGTTGTCAGTTACAGCAGACTTCGATTTGTCGACGTCCGAGTAGCTGAGGAGAATCACCCTGGCGGTGGTGCCGGCGATTGCCGGCTTACCACACTTCTGGTTGGTGAATCCTGTTTTGATTTTAGAACAATCAAGTCCTGCCATTTTCTTAGATTTTTGAGGATTAGATACCTACCGAGAACAGATCCGGGTTAGTGAGCTTGGCATCCGCCCGACCCATGAGTTCTACGTAGACTACGCGGTCTTTGTACTCGTACCAGATCCGCATCTTCTCGAAGCTGTCGATTGCATCAACACCTATGCCGAGCACGCTCTTCGAGGTGAAGAGAATTCGATGGGGATTGTTGAGCTTCGTGCCAGTGTCTTCCGACGTAGCGATGATCTTGTCCCAGATGGGCATTGCGATGACAGGGATGCCATTGAAGCTGAGAGCCTCCATGCCATTCAGCAGAGCCAAGCGAGCCGACTCGAGGCAGCAAGCGTCCATAAGAGACTGCTGATAGGCATCGTATACAGACTGGGTAACAAGGATAAATTTGTCAGACTGCTGACGGAGCAGAAGCGGGGCACTGAACACGACCGACTGAATGTATTCCTTGGCCTTGGCCGGAGTAAGCTTCTGAGCTGCGTAAGATGTCCCGGCATTTTCCGTAATTGTTGCTCCGTGCTGGGACAGATTGGTTCTAGCCTGTGTGGTAATCTGTTTCCAGAAACCGTCGATGATGGTGAAGAATTTCAGGTCGAGCCCATTCGTAATGATACCGCTGTCGGTAACGTTCTTGGCGTCTTTGTCGTTGAACCAGAACAGGCGGTACCAGAAGTCCATAATGGAGCGCTCCAGAACCTCAATGACGATGTTCATGTAGTCCGTATCCGTGAAGTCCGGAATGTCGACGCCGGTGCGGAGAGAGTAGATAGTTGCCGACTGCTGAAGGTCAGTGTAACACTGGGACAGGAGGATCTCCCAGATGCCGGGCTCCCATTTCAGCTTGCGGGTGTTGATGTTCCACGGCTGAGGAGTCGGGTTACACCCGGTGTTGACCACGCCGACCATGCCGCCCTCGCCGATGTAACCCACCTCGGTGTTAGTGACGATGTCGGGGAAGACTGTGTGAATGGAGTTGATGTCAGGACCCTGAATGGTGTCCTCCATAATCATCTCCGAGATTGCCTGAATGACACGTCCACAAAAAGTGAACTTGTCCATGTCAAGAAATCCGACATTTTTAGCTGCCATAGTTCTTAAAGTTTTTGAGTTTGACTACTTGAGAATCTTTTTGGCAGCGTTGACCTTCTGGAGCTTTTCGCGAGCTTCGTTCTTGAGGTCAGCTGCCGAGGGTTCGGGCTTCTTGCCTCCGGGCAGAACCGTCTTGCGGTTCTTCGGGCGGTAGTTGCTACCACGGAGGTTGCGGAGTTCGTTCTCCTGCTCCTCGATGAGGTTCGTTGCCTCGTCGAGCATCGCCTCCAGTGCTGCAACGCGGTCCTCGAGAGACTCGGTGTCCTCCATCTCGATGCTGGTGACGATGTTGTCCTCGACAGTAACCACCCGGCCGTCTTCCAGAACGACAGTGCCCGACGTCTCGCCGTTGGCGAGAGTTGCCTCTACACCTTCGGCCAGATTGTCCTCTTCACCTACGGTCTGGAGAACGACCTGACCCTCAGCATCCAGATAGTCGAAGTTGGCGGGAGAGCCTTTCTTGCCATTCCGGAATGCCTTGACTTTGCTCATGAATTTTTCATAAGCGCTTTTTTCGTTTTTTGCCATAGCATTAAAAATTTGGTTTGTGTTGTATGAATTGATTTTGGAAATGAATCCCAAGTCAAGAAGTGATTTGGCATCATGGATGCGCTCCTCATGCATGACATTGCGGAGCCGTTCCCGGTCCTGACCTGTTCTCTCGACATACACGTCAAGAATAGCCTCCTCCTCCAGAGCAAGCTCCTCGGCAATGCTACGAGCATCGTCGGAAGTGAGCCAATCCCCGACCGGCATGTATACCCGATGGATGAGTGCCCGGCAATTCCTGTTTGCCGACCGGTTCTCTGCCGGAGCTGCCAACAGGATGCACACTGCCATCGAGTGGCATCCCCCTACAATGTTTGTATAGAGTGTTTTTCCGCTCATGCGAAGAAAGTCGTAAATCTTGAAGCCCTCCTCAACAGAGCCACCGTCACAGTCAATGTTGATGCACACCTCCTGTTCGTCGGGGTGTTCATCAAGTACCCGGCGGAAGGTCTCCACAGAACAGATCTCTGAGGGCCCGTCCCAAAGCTCCATCATGATCCGATTCTCTTCGGAGTCAATTGCGCCTTTTAAGTTGATGAATATCATGTGCCAAATTATTTCGATACAAATATAATTATTCCTGATAGATATTGAAATACTATTTGTGCTGGACTATTTAAAAATTAGCCCGGTCCTGAATCTGCACGTAGTTAGCATCTTCCCTCCGAATATCTTCGATTGTAGCAATCACTCTCACCTGGCCAAATGCTTTCTGAATCGCTCTCTCCATGTCAAGCCGATTCATAGGTTCCGACGCCTCAGCGAATGATCGGATAGCATATCCCCCGTCCGATCCAACTTTAGTGAACGGTACTCCGCCACCGAGTTCGTTTATGGCTGACAGAAGAGGCAGGAACATGCGGCTTGACTTCTTATTAATGATGGTCTCTCCTCCTTCCGCCTCAATGTGCACTCCTCCAGCGGCATGACTGGGTCCCTCAATGTATTTACCTCTTGCGGCTTTCGGCAGAGGAGCTGCCCAAAGAGCTGCCATCTGAACTGCTCCCAAAGCCGCAGCTGCTGCAATGAACGGGATAGCCAAAGGGAATCCCATTTTAGCCGATGCCATGATGGAGATGGCAGTATTGATGCCAATCTCGAAGGATCCCATTGCCCTCTCCCGGATAGCTTGTTCCCGTTTGATTTTGGCCAACTCCTTCTCCTTCTGTTTCTCCATCTTGATTTTCTTCTCGTTGTACTGGGCCTCCGTGATTTGACCATTAGCGTACATGTTTGCCAATGCCTGCTCCTCCCGGCTGTATTGTTCTTCTACCTCCTGAGCCCGACGCTCCCCGAGAGCACTGGCCAAATCGTTGAAAGCAGTGGCGAAGCTCGATGCTATTCCGGCATACTCCTGGAGCTTCTCGATTCGCTCCTCCCATAAAGACTCCTCGTTCTCGGCCATCTCGAGTTGGATCTGAGCAATGGCGTCCTCGTTTCCTTGAGCTGCTGCCAACTCGGCCTCCAGATACCTTTTCCGGATCTCATACTTGGACTTGTGATTTAACTCAGCTTGAGCGAGTTCCTTGTCGAGGTCCATTTGTTGGAGACGAAGATTGTTGGCTCGGAGCTGGGCCTCCTGCTCATAGGTTTTCTCCCCGGCAGCTTTCCTGGCTTCGATTTGTTTCTGGATCATCTCATTCTCGAGCTCCAGCTTCTTCCTTTCGTTGTCCGCTGCTTTCGAGAGGTCCTCGGCATACTGTTCGTTTAGAGTTTGGTTGAACCGGTCAAGTTGCTGTTTGGTAGCGTCCTCGCGGATCTTTTTGATTTCATCCTGGAGGTTCTGCTGAATCTGTTTCTCGAGTTCGGCTCTGTTGACCAGGAACTGCTCATAAGCGGCATACTCTTTCTGGTATTCCTCCTCGCTCATACCTCTCACGAACTGAGGAGACTGAATGTTGGCCAGCTCCTTCATGGCGTCCTGGTACTTCTGAGTAACCTGGGCAATCTGCATGTCGACTGTGCCTCCGGAGGCTACAGCCAATATGTTGGCTCTCACCCCAGCAAGGTAGTCATTAAGCTGTTTGGCTTGGTTCTCGTAGAACTGCTTGTCGGACCGAGCCATGGCATTCAGAGCCGTCTGATACTCCTTGTTAGTGATTTTACCGTGAGCTTTTTGGAGAGCGAGACGCTCCCGGGCTCCATCCTGAGCTGCCTTGTAGAGTTTCCTTTCATACTCCATCCGGATGGCGATGCTCGTAGACTGGAATGTTGTTTGGAACCTGAGATCGTCTTCCCGGATCTTCTGCATGGCTTCCGAGTTCTTCAAAGCAACCTCCAGAGCCTTATCGGCAATGGCCTGCTGAGCCTCCAGAGCCTTATCGGCAATGGCCTGCTGAGCCTCCCGGTTGGCTATTGCAGTCTCAAGAGCCAAATTGGCAACTGCAGCTCCTTCATTCTCGATTGTCCGGAACAGTTCTTGGTATCGACCTTTCAAGTCGTCGAGTTCCTTTTTGGCCTCCTTGTATTTGTTCAAGCTTCCTGACCACGTGTTGAGCTCCTCCTCCTTGGCTGCAATCACCTTCTTCAAGGAGTCGAACTCATCCATTGCAGCCATCTGTCTTTGACGAGCTGCACTCATCTCAATCTCGCGGAGCTTGTTGGCTGTTTTAAGCTGAGCTTCGGCGATCTGTTCCGACGTGGCATGATTGGCTTTGAGGTTCTCGATCTCCCGTTTGCCCCGGATCTCCTCGGCTTTGGACAGAGTGTTCCGCTTGGTCTCGATCTGATCCAGTACATACGTGGAGGCTTCGGCAGCTCGATTGTATGCCTCCATTGCCCGGGTTGCTCTCTCTTGAACTTCCGTATTACTGTTAAATGCGTTCGTAAGAGCAACCACTCCAGCCACCAATCCGCCCACTGCCGCTACCACCAATACAACGGGATTGGCAGCCAAAGCCGCGTTCCAAAGCCATGTGGCAGCTGCTGCTGCTTTGGTGAGGATGTTGCCAGTTCCCTGGACGGCGTTCTTAGCAGCTATCGCTTTCGTCTCGGCGAGAGTCTGGTTGATGCCAACCAGCTGAACCAAGTTAGATGCAGCTCGATAAGTGGCTTCGGTCTTGGAGAGAGCTGCTTGGAGAGAAGACAAAGAGGAAAGAGCCGTGATGATGGTTATCATCTTCGTCATGATAGCATTGAGCTCCTCGTTCTCGCTCCCCAGTACCTGAGTGGCTGTGGTCCATAAACCGTAGACGGAAGTGATTGCCGAAGTTGCATCCGTGACAGCGACCAGTGTGTCGATTCCTCGTCCAGTCTGGTCGATGGCTGTATTGACCGTATCCTCTGCCGCCTTGAGCTCCCCAGCTCGCTTGACCATCTCCTTGAAGGATGCTGAACTCGTATCCCCGGCTTGAGCCATCCGGATCAGAGTGTCGGTCAAGTCGTTGAGCTCCTGTTTCAGGTTATCCGTTGCTTTCTCGTAGTTACCAACGGATCGGCGGTAGTCCCCGAGTGCCTCCTCCTGAGCTTTGAGCTCCTCGGTGGTTTCTGCAATGCGCTTGCCGAGCTCGGCTTTACGAGCCGCGTCCTTCATTGAGTTGCCCAGCTCTGCAAACTCGGCATTGTCCAAAGCCAGCTGGGTTCTAAGTTTTGCTAAACTTGCCTCCTGTTGGTTCTGGAGCTTAATATTGTTCTGGATTTGCTTCTGGTACTTGTTCGCCTCGCTGTTGATTGCCTTGATCTGGTTGTCAAGCGCATAGTATTCTTGAGCATTCTCCTCGGTCACTTTGCCCAGAGCCTTCTGTTGATCCCTCAGCTCCTGGGACCGGAGTTTCAATTCGGCTAACGTCTTGAGGGCATCCTCAGCTGTTACCTTGACATTGTAAATTGTGCTTTTCTGTTCTTCGGCCATATTACATGCGTATTAGGTCCACTTTGGTTATCTTTCCAGCTTGGAAGTTGTTTATCTTCGAGACGTAGAACCAGAACCCATGCTCTTCCAGCCATATAGGGTTGAACAGATCCAGACTTTGGATGTCGAGCGAATCCAAAAGAATCTGGGTCTGTAGGATCTTCGGTCTTTTGAGTATATTGTCGATGAGCTTGCCGTAGTATTTAGGAATGTAGTAATTCAAACTTTTGAAACGTGCCGTGTATAACCGTATTGGGGTGAGGGTGTAGCCTACACTCACCTGGGGTCGCAGATAGTCCGACTTATTGATGTGGACGACCATCGGCTTACTGAGAGCATTGTACTCCCAAGTCGTCTCGGTCATTTCCCCGTTCTCCATCCGGCCTCTATTGATAGTCCATATAGGATAGTTAGCAAGTGTGTGTAACCTTTGCGTACTGCCCGCATCATAGAGGGTTTGGTTGAGTCCTGCCAAGAACCCAATTTGGAACAGGAGTTTAGTGGGCTGGAGATTGACGTCCGGGATGCTGAACTTGTACGAGTCAGTAACATTGTTGTCCTTGTTGTCCTCCAGCTTTATCTCGTTGGACTGGGCATAACCGGACAACTGGAAGGTAAGTTTTGTGTCCTTACCTTTTATCAGCTTGTCAGACCAATTCTTCCCGGACGAGCTTCGTCTGTTGTAGAACTCCTGAACCGAGTATGCTCTTGCTACTTTGGTGGCGGAATTCACGTCAATAGTCAGACCAAACAGCTGGGTGAAAGCTTTGACTATGTCTCCCAAACTCTTAAACCCAGTCGAAGCCAGGAGGTCATAGGTTAGCCCGGGATAAGGCCTATCCCCGGGGGAAGTTCCCGGCGGGATGGGAGCAGTAATGCTGACCGGAAATCTCATGTCATACTGATCGGTAGTGAAATGGCCTGCGACGAGAGATCCGGACACCAGGATGTGCTCTCCTGCCTCCATCGGGATGTCGACCGAAGCGCTGCCGGAAGATCCGGACGACCAGGATCTGGTCAACACTATAGCACTGGTCCCATCGTTCTTGTAGTGGGTAACCCGGACTGCCACCGTGCCTCTTTGGATGGCAGAAGTGTTTGACCATGAGAAACTAAACGTGATGGTCGTGTCCCATAGAGTCATCCAGCTGAATTCCCCAGATCCAGATATGGTGTCTATAATCAAACGTCCGGCGACCGGGTCACTGAGAGTTACCCCCGGGGAGCCTTGCCATGTCACACCGTCTAAACCGCCAGGAGGGGTATCCCGGATCCAGCCAGTTCCGGATGCTTCCGGGACATTAGGGTTGTCTGCCAAAACGGGGTAAGTGCAAGGCAAAAACATTTCGGCTCGGTCGACTGGATCCACGTCGGTCTCAAGACTGTAACCTTCCTGGTCGAAGATCCACGTTACGAGATCATACCAGTTGAGGTGGGGGTAGAACTTGTCCAACTCTCGGACTTCCTGGATTGCCTCCGTCGAGATCGGGGGCACGTTCGGATTCTTCTGGAGAGTTGCATATAGCCAAAAATACAGGACCATAGATTCCTCGGGGCCGGAGAGGAGTCGCTCGGCCTGTCCCATTGTGTTCGTGTACCACTTGAGGAGGAACATGCCAGTTCCGGGATCCTTCGCGTCAGTGTTGTTGAGGGTGTCGAACAAGTCAGCGGTCGCTCCAATGATCTGGACCCCGATCGATGTATCTGATACGTCTACAATGTTCAATACTGCTCCAGTCGGGGATATGAGTGCTCCCTCATAGAATAGTTGGCAAGGAAACTTCATGTATGGCACATACGAACCTGAGCCAACTACAAAACTGAATTGGAATGCTTGCTCGTTATGGGTCGTCCTGGGCAGACTGATACGCTGGGAGTACGAGGCATTCCTGTCCTTCAGCTCCGACAGATTGTTGATCTGGTAATTCATCGCAGGAGCATCCAGCGGGAGGTCCAGTGACCAGACCTCGCCGTCAATGCCTTTCATGAGTAGTTCGTAGTTCATATTACCACTGAGTTTGTTCGTCAATAAGCTGGAACTCGTAGCTAACAGTGTTCCGTGGGGCCTTAGTGTCCCAAGTCAGATCAGTATCATCTACGAGGACTCGTTGCCATACTCCAATTTGATAGTTGTAAACCTGGACCAAAGGCGAGAGAGCAATTCCTTTGAGCAAGTTGAAGTCGTTCTCATCAAGCTGTTCTGCTCCGGCTTGAACTATGTTCTTAAACTCCGGAGCTAACTCGCCTCTCGTCTGTGAGGCATAGGGGTCTCTGGAATTCGCTAATACGTATTGGTCTCCCCGGTCAACCTCCTGCATATACTTCTTGTGTTGCTCAAACATGTAAGTGTCCCATCCGCCTTTCTGGTTTATCCAGCGAATGTAGAATGGGTTGCAAGGTACCTCCGTATCGACGTAATGTATATGCCATTTGTCGGAGTTCAAGGGCAAATTGCGATTTCTGACAATAACGTAGTCAGCACCATCTGTCAATTCTTCATCGAACTCGAGGACAAACGGGATGTTAATCCCGGGGGAGATCTCCGCTTTCTCGAAGTATGTATCCCCCGTATACATAACATTCACTTCCATGGCTGATTGCATGTTTACTGATACCGACCCCTTAGCAAACAGGGTTAGGAAGTTAGGGTATCCAAAATACTTCTTAACATATAGTTGTCCGTCCCCGTCAGGAACCCGGTCCGTCAACACAAATCCTAGGGGCCTTTCGGAGAAGTCAACGCTGTAGCCTCGGGGACAAACTCCCCGGGAGGCATACCGGACATTGAAGTTTCGTTTGCCGATTCTGTATGCGTATGCCGATATGAGGTTATAGTCAATGCCAAAACCTATGCGCGAGTCAACATACGGGAATGTTCTGGGACGATCCCGGAATCCGGCTTTAGCCAAGAAACTGAGGTCGTATTTCTTCGTCGTCCCGAATCCCGAGTCTCTGTAGATGTTGATGCCTTCAGTTAGTGAGTTCGCTGCTTTAACTGGACTGGGACTATAGGCGATGAAGTTTTGGCCGTAGGCCAAACTCATACCTGAGAGAGTAACCTTCACTCCAGCCGTTGCTCCTTCAATACCTGCAAAAATGACAAGTATAACGCAGGGGGATACTACGGCAATACTGGTCGGTACCTGAACCTTCCACGTCATGTTGGCACCAAGTGATATCTTTGTATTAGCAATCTCAGCGGTAGGATCACCCGAATTGGTTGCTTGGTACAAACCAACGGTGAGTGAAGTGGCACCCACTCCAGCCCCGTGAGAAGCCCTAAAAGCATACCATTCCCCGGGTATCACCTTTCTACGGATAAGAAACCTCGCAAAATAGTTGTTACTACTACCTCCACTGTTATCAATTACTTCGACCATCTCATTGTCTATAATGTTCAACGAGATCATATTGTTCTCATCAAAGTTCTGAGTCTTGATCTCAAGACCGGATGTTAAGTTGTCGGTCTCAACTGGTATTTGCGAATATGCTGAGTATAAAGAATCCTCAGCCGGTTGATTGGTAATTGCCATATCGCGTTATATTATATATCCGTGGTCCATATTGTTGTCAGGAGTGAATGCCTCTTCAATGAGGACCTCCATTGTCTTGTCCAAATGCTGAGCCAGATACTCCTCGAAGTTGTCCGCAGGAGTGTCAACCAAGTCAACATAAATGTGGTTCCGGTAAAGCTCTGAGCCTTCTCGCTTGATCTTCCATGCAGTGGCATTTCCGAATCGGACCAGGTCCTTTGGGCCCGAGAAGGTGATGCCTTTGAGCTTTGCCCACTCCATGATGATCTGTCCCAAATTGGCGGGGATCTTGCCAGGACCTCGTCCCCGGATGAGAGTGTAGAAGTAGTTCGGAGCTTCGATTGTTCCCCAAACTGTTTCGCCCTCCCGTCCCGTCTGGACTGTTATCTGAGCATAGGTTCTGCCGGAGGCTTCCTGCCCGGCGTCCTGTGATGCCCGGATGATCTCGTCCCTCATCTGGGTGAGACCCTCAGCCAATATCTGTTCCAGTCCTACCGCCATTTGTTTCGAGGTTTGCGAGCATTGGCTTTCTGCTGAGCCTTACGCTCCAGTTCCTTGTTCAGTCGCTCCCGGAAGAGGTGGCTCTGCAAGTTGGTGAAAAGGAGGTTGTACACCTTTCCGTATTTCCATTCCAGTATCTCGTCCGGATCCTTCGAGTAGTCTTTGGCCAGTGCAGTGATGGTGGCCATCTCGCCAACCAACAAAGAAAACTGAGCAATACCGGCTGCCTTCTCCTCGGCACTGGGCTCATACTTGAGCTCAGTCTGTTCTCGCTCGATCCAGTACTTAATGCCCAGAAGAACCTCATACCAGTACTCGACAATTTCTGAGGTGTTCCTGAGACTCCATTTGACCCCAAGACATTGCATTCCTTCCTTCATCTTGTCGATATCGGTCAGTTCCTTGTCAGTGATGATCCGGCCAAGCTCTATGCGTTGGCCAAACGTCATCTGACCGCCTTGTATGTCGATTCGCTGGATCATACCATTGTATAAATATCACGGAAGGTCCAGACGTCTGGGAACTCGCCCTCAGGTTTTACTTTGATTTTAGTTACAATTAAGTCTTCTGTGTCCGGGAATGTATACTCTTTGAGCCTCCATTTTCCCTCTGAGTATGCTGGGATTAGGGGTCTTCCGCATAATATGCTTCCATACGGGTACAATGCCGTGACCAGGTTAGTCGGAACAGTGTTAGTGCTTATAGATTCGGTGCCTACAGACTTGTCGACGGGTTTTGATTCAGTATTCTCAAAGGTTATCGTAATTCCCCGCATATTAAATCCTTCGTGGATGATGTCTACCAGCCTGACAGGTTTAGGCTCGGGTGGAGCAGGAGGAATGGGCTTATACGCATCGAGACACCATTCTTGCGTTACTGTTAGCTCCAGTCCTACGCTGACCTCGTTGGCATCGAACCGGGGAGACGGATACATAATTCTAATGGTGTTGAATATTTCCGGATGTCTGAGACCTAATTCCGAAGTCTTTAAGAGATACAGGAATGGCCGAACCATCTGCTCCTCGATTTGGTTCTTTAACTCCAGTCGTCCGATGGTGGGCGAGTTCTGGCTGAACTTCGTGTCGCCTTTGTAGGCATCGTTGGCCATCGGCTCGAACTTGCAGAAGTATATCTGCATGATGGTCCTTTGCTTCTGGTGCCCTCTGTAAGGAATATCATAGTAGCCAGTGGTGGGCTCCTCAACATAGACGAAGTCGGACGAGGTCCGATTGCCGTCCGAGTCTGTCACGAACCTCTCCATCGTGTCCACTTTGACGTTCAGCATCCGAGCCTGGTCACACTCAAAAACGGCCAGAGGATTGACCATCTTGACTATGTCGCGGATGAGGGTTATGATGTCCAGTATCATCGTTTTGTGGGGATTATTATTTTGGCGGACTTCATGCCAGTCGCCTTCGGCTTTATCTCAAATATCATTCGCATGATGAGCATGTCCAGGAAGTCCGGGGACCTTCCGAGGAGCTGCTTCATGGTGTCCTTGGAGATGAGCTCTCGCTTCTGCTCAGCGGAGTTCGTGTTCTTGGATTTGAGGACAGTCATCTCCTGTTTTATCTTCTCCTGAACTTCGGGAGAGCAGATGATGTGGATCTGGCGCTTGTTGATGAGCTCCGCCAGCTTGAATGCGCACTCCGATTTGATGTTGTTGTACGTCTTGGAGTCAATAGCTGACTGTCCTCCGTGAAACTCCCGGATGCCTTTCAGGTAGCTCTCCAGGTAGAACCCAAGTCCGTCAGCGTCAGAGACGATGCTGGACCGGGGGACTTTCAGACCAGTGGCCAATTTAGCGATCTTCTCCTCCATCTCCTTGCCTTCCGAGAAGCATTTGGCAATGGGGATCCGACAGACCATGCCGTCCCAGGTTCCAACCACCCAACTGTCTCGTCCTTTCCCGGCAAGGTCAGTGCTAATGAACCGATTGCCCGTCGGGAGTACGAACTCATTGCTGAACATGTCGCACACTGCATCATAGTCGACCAGCCAATTCGGGTCATCGTCATACTCCCAGTTGCCAAAGACCAGTCGCTCGATCTGCGACTGGGTCAGGTTCCGGAGAAGCCCTTCAATATACGTGTCTGGGAGAGTCTTGTTGTCCTGGGGCAGAGCTTTGACGAACCGACGCCAAGGAGGCAGCTTGTTCTCCTTCCATGGCTTGTAGTAGTCCGTGTAGAGGAAATTGTTGGACGGGTTGCAGGTGATGAGGAGTTTGGGAGCCAGCTTATAGACATCGTTCTTCCAACGACCGATAGAAGCCTGGAGGTTGGTCTTCGCCTCGCGGATAAACTCGCCACCCTCCTCAATCCATCCCCGAGTCATCTGCATGGAGCCGAACCTCTCGTACATGGGGTCACTGGGGTTGTACTTGGCGTCGATCAGGTAGATGCGGCTTTTGTTGTACAACTCGAAGAAATTGTATTGGCCATTAAAGTGGTAGTAGTTCTCCGTGATGCCCCAGTGGGCAAATACCTCGTAGATGGAGGGGATTGTGTACCGGACCAGGTCGGCAGCCGTCTTACGCGCAATAAAATAAAATGTCTCTGGGTAGGTGAGGGCATCGCCGGCTATCAAAGAACACCCGAGGTAGGATTTGCCAGCACCTTTCGTGCCGGCATACAGAATGTCAGTGACCGAGTCATCAAGCCATAACCGAGCCACTTCCTTCTGCTTCTCGTTGCCTTTGGTGTCAAATTGAAGCCGGCGTCCCATTTTATTTTACCTCCATTCCTGTTATCTGTTCGAGAGTAATGCCTCCCGTCAGGTTGACATTGGTCTTGCGTCCTTGAAGTACCTGGATAAGGCTGGCAGCGTACTTACCAACCAGTGCTCCCTCAATTTGCTGGGAATTGATGGCGTCCTCGATGGTGCCACCAATTGCAGCTGCTACCGGATCCCCCGTGAGTTCCCCGTACTCAACAGGATTTAGTCCAGCGAACAGCCTGAATGACTCGATGGTCATCGGGCGGGAAATGTATACGCTACAGTCGTCGCCATTCTTATTCTTGTGAGCCTGGGAGAAATAGTTATCCTGCATGAATTTGCAATACTCGATGAATGCAAAATAAAGCTCCTCCGCATCGGTGGGCTTTACAAATTCTCCAGCGTCTCGCCTTTTCTGTCCCTCCTCCATATAGGCGAGCGGACTCATTTTATATGTGCTTCGTGCCATGCCTCAAATATAATCAAACCTTATACAAATTAAAAATTTATTTCTGCACAACAATCCCCGGAGCGTTTGGCCCCGGGGATCTTTAATTTATTCGCTTACGCGAATGAGGGTCACGCCGAACCACAGGAACTTGATCGAAATGCCATTCGGCCAAATCATGCCTTCGTGGACCGTGGCAATGGACGGGGTCCAATTACAGTACTTGGGATTGATCTCCGAGTACAAAGCCCAGTTTTTCCCGAGCTGCTTAAAGTGTTTTGCTTTCATGTTTTTTTTTGTTTTAATACATCTATAAGGGTTATGGGGGAAAGGTTCCTAAAACACCCTCCTAAATCACAAATAGAGAGGGTTTTTGGGGGATCAACCAATTTTAATTTCCGTATACGCGAGTGCCGTCCAGTATTTGTGGGTCGAGAGAAGGCCCAATTTGGCACCAATTCTACTGGACCAATTTGGCACCAATTCTACTGGACCAATTCTACTGACTCTGTCAGTTCTACTGACTCTGTCAGTTCTACTGACTCTACCAGTTCTACTGACTCTACTCGCCTACGACTTCTTTTTGAATTTTTGAATCCGTCTCTCCGCTCTCTCCATCTGTTTGATGGATCTGTTCAACTTCCGTTTGGGACTAATCCACCATTGGCGGATCCCGCCGAAAATCGCGAACAGGCCGATGATGGCCAACAGGTAAATTGCAATCATTTTCTACGCCTCCTTTCTAATTTGGTTTGTAATTTGCGGACCTCAACCCAGTCCTCGTGCCGCATCCATTCCGGACGGGATAGCAGGGCCAGCTGACCCCGTGCTATTTGCATGGTTGTCTTTTTCAATTTGCGGGCGTAGTCCAGGACCTCCCGCTCCTCTTTTGAGTAGATCCCCAGCCATCGCCGGAACACTCCAAGTTTCCCAGTTGGGGGTAGCCCCAATTTCTCAGTTTTTTCCATAATAAACAATATTTGACCAGTAGTAAACAATAAAATTTCTTATTGTTTCTCACCTAAGTGATTGATATTCAATTGATTAGGTCCCCAATTCTCCTCCCGAGAAACAATGTAAACAATGTTTCTGTGCACTCTATTTTGTGATTTTTCATTTCCTAAATTGGTCATAATTTTCCTCATATTCCCTATTCAGGTTTTCCTCCTAAATTATTGTTTACATTGTTTACAAGGGCCTAAATCATTGATATTCAATCGATTATCGAGAAACAATGATTGTTTATTATTGTTTCTCATTGTTTACTGCTGTTTTAATTTAAGTGATTGATTATCAATGATTTGGGATTCTTTCCATTGGAAAGATAAACAATAAACAATAGGGGTCCCCCGGATTTTAGGGGAGGGGCTGTCGAGATTTTTGCCAATAAACAAAGAAACAATGGTTTGACCAACTTTTGGGGCCGGGGGTCCCCCTGATTTGTAAACAA
>OLOQ01002384.1_pt1 | contig 15556 bp, 14 predicted proteins | sample 1673101 | NCBI WGS metagenome assembly OLOQ01 (sample SAMEA3136754, study PRJEB25190) | human gut metagenome | biome: human gut; feature: human-associated habitat; material: faeces | place: Austria | collected 2013 | reverse complement strand
TGCGGGAAATGACGGACTTGCTTGTGCTGGACTTGGTGGACAAGGGGCTTGTCACTGATCAGATGGTTCTCACAGTAGGCTACGACATCGAGAACCTTACCAATCCGGCACGACGGGCAAAGTATCACGGTGCGGTGGAGAAAGACCCCTACGGGCGGGAGATTCCCAAACAGGCGCACGGGTCTATCAACCTCGACGGTCACACATCCTCTACCCGCAAAATAATGTGTGCCGTGTCAGAGCTGTTTGACCGGATCGTGGACAAGAATCTGCTTGTCCGCCGTATGTATGTTGTGGCAAATCATGTCCTGCCGGAAGCCGATGCGCCGAAGAAAAACGACGGTGCTGTCCAGCTCGACCTCTTTACCGACTATGCCGCCGAAGAGGAAAAACAGAAAGCTGTGAATGCCGCCTTGGAGCGTGAGCGGAAAATACAAGCCGCCACGCTTGCAATCAAAAAGAAGTATGGAAAGAACGCCATCCTCAAGGCAATGAATCTTGAAGAAGGTGCAACCGCGAAAGACCGCAATGCGCAGATTGGAGGGCATAAGGCGTGAACGGAAAATACGACAAGATCATGGGACTTCCTCATCACGTTTCCAAAACGCGACCACAAATGCCGATGTCAGATCGTGCAGCGCAGTTTGCACCCTTTGCCGCCCTCACCGGCTATGATTCTGCAATCAAGGAAACCGGACGTCTGACCGACGAAAGGATTGAGCTTGATGAGGGAGCCTTGACCGCTTTGAACATGAGGTATCAGCTTCTCATGGATGCCCTTGATGAAGAGCCGGAGGTTGAAATAACCTACTTCAAACCTGATGAGCGCAAAGCTGGCGGTGCGTATGTAACTGCAACCGGCGCAGTCATAAAGGTTGATGACTTTGAGCGCCTAATTACCATGCAGGACGGCACGAAGATTCCGATGGATGACATCCTAAGCATTGACGGAGAGCTGTTCTTATCCTTAGAATAATGTCGCTTGCCATGCGACCAAATGAAGTGAATACCGAAGTACAATATGACTGTAAGGTGAGACACCAAGCAGTCATTTTTTTATATACGGAGGTACAAAACATGAGAAAGAACATGACGGAGATCGTATTCATCCTTGATCGCAGCGGCTCTATGAGCGGACTGGAAACAGACACCATCGGAGGATTCAACTCCATGATTGAAAAGCAGAAAAAAGAGAATGGCGAGGCATTGATCTCTACCGTTCTCTTTGACAACGTGAGCGAGGTTATCCATGACCGTGTGCCGGTTCAGAAGGTGGAGCCGATGACCGACAGGGACTATTCCGTTCGCGGATGTACTGCCCTTCTGGATGCTATCGGCGGAGCAATTCATCACATTGGGAATGTCCACAAGTACGCAAGAAATGAGGATGTCCCTGAACATACGCTGTTCGTCATCACAACGGACGGCATGGAGAATGCAAGCCGCCGTTATGACAGCGAGACAGTTAAGAAAATGATCGAGCGGCAGAAGGAAAAGTACGGCTGGGAGTTTCTATTCCTCGGCGCAAATATTGACGCAGTTGAAACGGCAAAGCACTTCGGTATTGGAGCAGACCGAGCGGTCAATTATCACTCTGACCATAAGGGAACGCAGCTCAACTATGAGGTTCTGAGCGAAGCGGTTTCTGCTGTCCGTTGCAGCGTACCACTGGGTACGAATTGGAAAAAGCGTATTGATGAGGACTTTAATTCCAGAAAGACTAACTATTAAAAGTCAACCCAAATGTGTGGAAAGGTGAAAATAATGCAGACGATTCAAAAAGGGTATAGCAAAGCTGACGTCCATTGGACGCCCAATTGAGCTTATCTAAGAACTTAAGCTGCACGTTTGTACGGTTGCCGAGATTTCTCCATGGCATAGATCAGCCGAACCAATTTCTTAGCGGCATGAGAAAGTGCAACGTTGTAATGCTTTCCCTCAGCTCGCTTTTTAGCAAGGTAAGCTGCAAAGCCTGGGTCCCAATGGCAGACATACTTGGTCGCGTTGTAAAGCGCATAACGCAAATAGCGAGAGCCGCGTTTCTCCATGTGAGAGTAGGTTCCAGCCAATGAAAGCTGTCCTGATTGATAGGTAGACGGTGACATACCTGCATAAGCGAGGATCTTGTCCGGAGAATCAAAACGTGCGAAATCACCGATTTCGGCAAGGATCATAGCTCCCATACGAAACCCCATGCCGGGAATAGTCGTAATGGGAGACTGAAGTTCTTCCATGATGGCTTCAATAGCTGCTTCAATGTCTTCAATCTCTGAATCTAATTCACGGATCAATCGGATTGTATGACGCAACTCAAGCGATTTAGCAGGCATAACAGAACCAATCGAATGCTTGGCAGCATCACGAATTTCTGTTGCCATATCTCGTCCATATCGGCCTTTAGAGGCATCCTTCAGGAGAGATTTCAAGTGTGTCAAATGAGCTTCGGTAATCTGTTTTGCTCCAGGAAATTCAATAAGGAGTGCGTAAATAGAGGACATATGCAGCGTTGGCACCAGTTTTTCTAACTCAGGAAACAGTATGGTAACTAAACGTGAAACTGACTGTTTCAGTTGTGCTCTTTCACGAACTTTATCAAATCGGTATCTGGTTAGTGACTTTAACTCTTCATTGTGGTATGCTGTGTCTGTGTAGGACTTGAGGTCCACATTAGACATAAGCATAGTTGCAATAGTTTTAGCATCCACCCGATCAGTCTTGGTTTTACGAAGACTCATGCTCTTTCGATACAGGTTGGTATGCAGCGGATTGATAACGTAGGTGGGCAAACCTTGGTTAATCAAAAATCCGAGAATGTTGTAGCTGTAATGTCCAGTAGCCTCAAGCCCTACTTTTATTTTATCATCCGAACTTGTGCAGCTGCGAATCTTCTGTAGCAAGGTATCAAATCCATCTGCATTATTGGGAATGGTGAATACACCTGCAAGGATTTTCCCTTCCGAATTCAGGATAACGCAATCATGCTTATCCTTGGCAACATCAATACCCACACAAATCATAATGAATACCTCCGATATGTTTATTTGATGCTGGTTCCACAGAACTCTTTACTCTTGTAACCTTGTTCTACATAAACCGTCTGGCGGTATCTAACTGATTAACAATACTGTAAAGGGCTGTGGTTGGAGCCTTTCTGGAACCGTCTTGCGGTAGGACGTGAGAACCAATCCACAGCATCCCTTACATTGTAGCACAGCCCTTGGAGAGGGGCTCTAATAACTACTACTCTATAATACAAGGATGTACAACATGAAAAAGATGAATAAACGTTTCTCCGCACTCGCAATCGCTGCCCTGCTTCTGGCTGGTTCCATCTCCGTAGGAGCCGCTTCCGCCTATAAAGAGGTGACCGCCCGTCAAAACACCGGTATGCAGGTCAAATCCGGCGACATCGAACTGACCTTAAAGGACGACAACGGCAACACCCTCTACCCGCTGACCTACAACAATGTCGTTTACCTTCCTGCCGAACAGCTGGCAGACCTGCTGGGCTATGACACCACCGTCACCACCAACAGCATCCTGCTGGAGCCGAAATCCTCCTCTTCGACCGGCGACATCGGCGCAGGAAAAGCCAAATCGATTGCTTTAAACCACGCAGGCATCTCTGCTTCTCAGGCTGTATTTGTCAAGGTGGACAAGGAATATGATGACGGCAGACTGCATTATGATGTGGAATTTTACTCCGGCAACAAGGAATACGACTATGAAATCGCAGCCAAAGACGGCTCCATCCTCTCGGTGGATATGGACATCGAAAACTACTCCATCCCGTCCGTCGACACCTCCGATTCCTCTAAAAATTACATCGGCATCGAAAATGCAAAGCAAACTGCCCTTTCCAAGGCAGGGCTTTCCTCCTCTTCGGTCCACTGGGAAAAAGCAGAGCTGGATTATGACGACGGCAGAGCAGAATATGAGCTGGAATTTCACAGCGGTCACCGGGAATACGAATGTGCCGTTGACGCAATCAGCGGCAATGTCCTGAGCTTTGAAAGAGATTAGCCTTGCATTTATCACCTTCTCCTGTTATACTGAATCTGGAAAATCCACCTGAGCGCTCTGGTTTCCTTTGCATGGGATTTTCCGTTTGTATACTCCTATTGAGCGGTTCAGGCAGTCAGCTGCCTGAACCCTTTTTTATCTCTACACCGGAGGGGGAAAGAGCTTCCATGTTGATGACCATGATGATGGTGGAAAACCAATTAAAGCCGCTTCGTCCCGCAGCGGACCCGCAGCAGCTGGAATCCCTTCTGCACGAAATCGCACAGGGCAGCCAGGAGGCGTTTGAACAGCTGTACCACGCCACCGACAGCGCCATCTACGGTTTTGCCCTGTCGCTGACCCGCAACCACCACGAGGCGCAGGACGTGATGATGGACACCTATCTGAAGATTCGCTGCGCTGCCCACCTGTATCTGCCGATGGGCAAGCCGATGGCATGGATTTTGACCATCACCAAAAATATTGCCCGCACCCGCCTGCGTGCCGCCTCCCGACAGATTCCTTTCGAGGAGGTCGAGCAGTCCTCCCTCCCCTTTGACCACGACACCGAGGAGGCGATCGCTTTGGAACAGGCGATGCGGGTGCTCAACGAGCAGGAACGGCAGATTTTGATTCTGCACGCAGTGACCGGACTCAAGCACCGTGAGATTGCAGAAATGATGGGCATGCCGTTGGCGACAGTGCTTTCCAAATATGCCCGCTCGCTCAAAAAATTAAAAGCACAGCTGGAACAGCAGCCATCCGATGGCAGGGAGGTGTAGGAGGATGAAGGACAACCAAAACAAACGCAGAAAACTGACCGACGAACAGGTCGAGCAGATGCTGGCAAGGGCGGTGCAGAAGAATGTGCCCGATATTCTCCAGCAGGCAGCCTCCACACCGGTCACTCCGCTTGCCATGGTGGATGAGATCCTGCCCGTCCAATACCCGCGCAGACGTCCGCACTGGCAGCGACTGGCAGCCGCCTGCCTGATGCTCCTGCTGACTGGTGCCGGCATCTTCAGCTGGCTGTGGTTTCCCACCCGGGCGGTGGTTTCCATCGAAGTCAATCCTTCGGTGGCGCTGTCGCTCAACCGCTTCTCCTATGTCATCAACACCCGTGCCAACAACGATGACGGCGCCGAGCTGCTCGATGACCTTTCGCTAAACAATCTCAAGCTGGACACCGCCCTCAATGCCCTCATCGGCGCAATGGACCGTCAGGGCTATCTGACACCGTCGGCGCAGGTCAACATCTTTGTTGACGGCAAGGATGACGACTACAACCGACAGCTCTACCAGCAGGTCACCGACAGCTTCTCCCACCTTCTTCCATCGCAAGCACCGCAGGAAGAAACAAAGGAGCAGGAGGACACCCCGCAACTGCTCTCGGAGGAACAGGTCAAACAGATTTGCCTGTCCCACGCCGGCGTCCAGGCTGCACAGGCTTCCTTCCAGTCTATTTCCTTGCAGCAGGGGGAGCAGCCGGTCTACCAGCTTTTGTTTACCGCTGCGGGCAGCTCCTACATCTACCGCATCGACCCGTACAGCGGGCAGGTCCTCTCCTATGAGCGCACCGAGGAAACAGCCGCCCAGCCAAACACACCTGCCTCTTCTGCTCCTGCCCAACCGCAGGCAGAGCCGAAATCGGTTTCGCTGGAGCAAGCAAAACAGCTTGCCCTGCAAAAAGCCGGACTGAGCGGACAGACGGTCACTTGGGAAAAGGCGGAGCTGGACGAAGAGGACGGCATTTCCTATTACGAGCTGGAGTTTACCTTCTCTCAAAGCGAGTATGAATGTGAAGTCGATGCCGTCAGCGGCAGCATCCTTAAATTTGAACAGGATTAAAGGTCTTTCGATAAAAAATCAGGCAGAGGAAAACAAATATTTTCCTCTGCCTGATTTTTTTATCGGTGGGATGCCGCATCCTCTTCTGAGGCGGATTCCTCCTGCTCCTTTTCATAATACTGCGCCTGTGCCTGCCACAGACGGTTATATTTTCCGTCGACGTCGGCAATCAGGCTGTCGTGGTTGCCCTGCTGGACGATTTTGCCGCCGTCAAACACCAGAATCTCATCGCAGAATCGGCAGGAAGAAAGCCGATGGCTGATGTAGATGGTGGTCTTATCCTGCGCAATCTCGTTAAAGCGCGCATAGATTTCCGCCTCGGCAATCGGGTCGAGCGCTGCTGTCGGTTCGTCCAGGATGATAAATGGAGAATCCTTGTACAAAGCGCGGGCAATCGCGACCTTCTGCGCCTCGCCGCCGGAAAGCTCGACTCCTGTTTCCGAAAAATCCCGATACAGCACCGTATCCAATCCGTTGGGCATCCGGTCCAGCCGCTCGCCAAAGCCGACCTTTCGCAGGACGGTTTCCACCTTTTCGCGGTCGTACCGGCAGCTGCCCGCTACGTTGTCACCCAACGGCTGTGAAATCAACTGAAAATCCTGAAAGACGACCGAGAAGATGTGCATATAGTCGTCGTACCGGTACTTTCTGATGTCGATGCCGTTGAGCAAAATCTGTCCTTCCTGCGGGTCATACAGTCGGCAGAGCAGCTTGATGAAGGTCGTTTTGCCGGAACCGTTCTCTCCGACCACTGCCATGCGCTCTCCAACCCGAAAGCGCAGGCTGACGTTATGCAGCGCCCACTGCTCCGAGCCGGGGTAGCGGAAGGAAACATTGCGAAACTCCACCTCATATTTGCGGTCGGAGCGTTTTTCGGTGGTCAGGGAGCCTTGGTACATCGAATTGGGAATATCCAGCAGCTGATAGACCGGCTTTAAAAAGGCGGCGTTGCTCTTGACGGTCCCCCAGGTGCGGAACAGGTCGCCGATGTTTTTGGAAAGAGCGGTGACAGCGCCCACATACTGGGTGATGGAGCCGATGCCAAAGGCTCCTCCCATCGCCTTTAAGCAGGTGAACAGGTAGATGAAACCGGTCAAAAACGCCGAGATGCCTTCACTGAGTCCTTCGGTCAGACCCATCTTTCCCCTGGACAGCTTTGCCGGCTCTCCTTTGGTGGTAAACATACCGGTTTCTTTCCAGTAATGCTCTGCCATCTTCTGCTGCTCATACATCCTGATGTCGATGGCGCGGGAGCGGTCTGACCCCAAACCACTCCAGAAGTTGAAGATGCGGTTGCCATACTTGGAAATCTCCGCAAGCCCGCTCCACATCCCGACCACCTTTTCGCCCAGCTTGCCGGACAGAAAGCTGATGGCGCCGATGACAGCGACCAGCAGCAGAACAAACAGCGGGTTATTGAGCCACCGATACCCTGCCGACTGCTCGGGCACCGGCAGCATAAACAGGCTGACGCTTAAAAAGACGGCGCTGATGATGCCCAGCAGCGCGGTGGAAACTTCCTGTGCCAGCGATGCCAGTTTTCCAATTCCCCAGCTTCCCCAGCGCTGATTCTGCAAAACCTGCGAGCGCAGGTCGTAGGTACTTTGCTTGTCGATGTCGGCAAAGTCCATCGAGAAAAACTTTTTGGCAAACAGCTGTTCCTGTTTGATGGCAAAGACCTCTTCTTCCACCTTCTTCCAGCGTAGCAGGCAGGCGCGCAGCAGCATCAGCGCACAGCCTGCTCCCACCGTCCAGGCAACCCATCCCCACAGAACCGATGGACGGCGCAGACCGGCAAGCTCGTCAATCAGCCGTGCCGATAGATAGATGGTCACATAAGGGGAAACTGCCTCTACCAGCGAATACAGCAGGATGGAAGGAAACAGTTTCGGACAGAGCCGATGGACATCTGCAAAGGCTTTGCGGTGGATTTTGATTGCTTCTTTGTTGCTCATTAGAATTCCTTCCCTTCCTTGTAGTAGCGGCTTTGTATCTCAAAGAGTTTGGCGTAGCCGCCGCCCTGCTGCAAAAGCTGCTCGTGGGTGCCCTCCTCGCGGATGCCGCCGTTCTCCAAAAAGATGATGCGGTCGCAAAAGCGGGTCGAAGCCAGTCGGTGCGAAATGAACAGCGAAGTCTTTCCCTTGCTCATCTCGTCATATTTTAAGTAGATGTCATTTTCTGCAATCGGGTCGAGCGCCGCGGTCGGTTCGTCCAGCAGCAGGATACCGCCGTCCTTGTACAAAGCGCGCGCCAGCATCAGGCGCTGGGTCTGTCCGCCCGAAAACAGCACGCCGTCCTCATAGACCTCTCTGCCCACCTTGGTTTCGATTCCCTGCGGCAGCTGGGAAATCTTTTCGGTCAGCCCTGCCTGCTCGATGCACCGGTTGATTTTTTCCACATCGTAGCCCTGCGCCTGCTGGGAAATATTCTGCGCCACCGATGCGCTGAGCACCGAAAAATCCTGAAAGACTGCCGAAAACAGCCGGTAGTACTCCCTGCGGTCCAGCTGACGGATATCCTGCCCGTTGAGCAGCACCCTGCCCTCAGTCGGGTCCAGTAAGCCGCACAGCAGCTTGACTAAGGTGGTCTTACCTGCTCCGTTGAGTCCCACGATTGCCAGCTTTTCGCCTGCATGGACGGTCAGGTTCATATGGTCGATGGTATTTTTTGTTGCCTTTGGATAACAAAAGGACACATTCTCCAGCCGCAGCTCATAGCCCTGCGCCTTTGGAAGCTGCTTGCCGCCTGCAAAGCAGAACGGCTCCTCAATCTCCAGATATTCTCGGATGCTGGTCAAATCCAGCGCCTCCCGGCGCAGGGTCATGCTGTCGTTTAAAATGCCGGTAATCCAGTTGGCAAAGCCGCCGATTGCCGAAAAGTAAAGCAGAAATTCGGAGGCACTTAATCCCTGGTCCAGCGCCATATTCAAAAGATACCAGTAAGCCAGCCCGTTTCTGGCAACGCTGAGTGCAACGTCCGCCAGGTTGCCCAGCAGCTGTACCCGCTCCCGACGCAGGATAAAGCCTTCATACAGCCGCATGGTGCTGTCGTAGATTTCCTCGAGCCAGCCGCCCAGCCCAAAGATGCGGATGTCCTTTGCCAGATTGATTGACTCGGATTTTTTCTGGATGTAGCTGAGCTTGGCGGTATACTCCCGCTCCTCCTCTCGGTGCGCAAAGTTCCAGCTGCTGGTGCGGCGGGCAACCAGATAGCTGACCAGAGTGGTCACCATCACCACTGCCATCATCACCGGCTCTACCCGGACTAGTAGCAGCAGATAAATAACAAAGCCTGCTATATCCCCCAGCAGCAGGGTCAGCGTTTCCCAGATGTGCTCGCTGGGTTCTGCGTTGCCTGACATCGCATGGGAAGCACCCTTATACATTTTGATTCGCTCCGGGTCCAGGGTGTTCGGGTAGGAGGTGGTGTTGTTTTTGTATTCCACCTGATTGATCAAACCGGTTCTGACCTCCACCCGTCCATACAGGGTGTTGAGCGCCAGGTAGCTTTTCAGTCCCTTTGCCAGAAACAGCAGCACGGTAAACAGCAGGATGGTCCCAATCAACTCAGCAACCGGCGCTGCCTGCTCCACCTTCGACAGAATCTGCGGCGCCACAAACAGCTCGGTCAGATTGACCGCTACTGCCGCTGCCGCACACAGCACGCACAGGGTCAGCACACTTTTGCAGATTCTCCAGGCGTTGCCAATCATCCATGCGATATTTTGGGTCATGGTATACTTTGATTTTCTTTTCATCATCCTTCACCTCTTCATGCCTACAGCATAGCACAAAAAAAGGTCCCCGTGTTATTTCGGGGACGAATTGTCTGATTTTGGGGACGAATTGCAGCTGCCTTCCGGCTGCTGCGGCAGCAAAATCTCGGTGGTAAAGGCGCCATCCTCCGAATTGCGGTCCACATATCCATCCAGGCGGCGGATGATCCGGTCCATCTGCATCAGACCCAGACCGTGACCCTTGCCCTTGCTGGTAGCAAAGCGTCCGGCTGTCTTTTTCAGCTTTTTGCCCGCAGTAAAATTGGTGAAGGAGATATACAGCTGCTCCCCCTTCATCTCCATATAGACGCGGATCAGCCGTTCCGGTTCCGGCAGCTGTAGGCTGGCTTCGATGGCATTGTCAAACAGGTTGCCCAAAATGCAGCACAAATCCAGTTCCGGCAGCCGCAGCTTGACCGGGATGTGCGCATCGGCAACCACCTGCACCTGCTTGGAGCGTGCCAGCGAGATTTTGGAATTGAGGATAGCATCGGTCATCGGGTTGCCGGTTTTGATCACCATATCCAAGGTGGTCAAATCGTCGTCCAGTTCATCCAGATACCGCCTGAGCGCCTCCAAATCTCCCTTTGCCGCATACGCCTTCATCGTCTGGATATGGTTGCGGTAGTCGTGCCGCCACCCGCGCATCTGCCGGTACATATTTTCCACCTCTGCATAGTGGGTCTGGACCAACTCGCTTTGATATTCGTCAATCTGGCGGTTTAGCCGCTTCCAGCCAAATTCCATCCTGCTTCCCCCTCCTATTTCATGTGGATGATGGCGCGGTTGAGCTTGTCATAGGCGCCGCGCGGCAGCGGGATGCTTCTGCCGTCGGTCAGATAGATGTCGCTTCGGGTCACCCGGCTGATGTCGTTCAAATTGACCACCGCCGAACGTCCCACCCGGAAAAAACGTTCGTCCAGCTGCTCCATCAGCTCGCTCAGGCTTTTTTTCACCGTGTAGTCCTGTCTTGCGTGGACGGTGACATAGTTGCGCTGCACCTCCAAAGCGCTCACCTGGTACAGCGGCACACGCACCATCTCCTCGGATGTTTCCAGCGTCAGTACCTTGGTGTTTTTGTGCAGCCGCTCCACTGCGCGGTCGAGCACTACAAACAGCTTTTCCTCCTTCACCGGCTTCATCAGGTAGTGCAGCGCTGCCACCTCATACCCTTCGGTGATGTAGTCGGAATAGCCGGTGATAAAGACAATCTGCATCAGCTCGTTGGTGCGGCGCACCTGCTTTGCCAGACTGACGCCGTCCATCTCTCCCATCTCAATATCCAACAGCAGCAGGTCAAAATCCGGCTGTGGACAGGAGAATAAAAACTGCTCTGCGCTGCAAAATTCGGTCATCTCCACCTGATTTCCCCGCTGCTGCGCCCAACGTGCGGTCAGCTGCCTCACATACTCTCTGTCCTCCTGCCTGTCGTCACAGATTGCAATTCTGTAGTCCATCTTTTTCCCCTCTTCCATCCCGTTTTACCTGTTTATTATAGCAAATTTGAGCAAAAAAACAAAGCACCCTCCTAAATAGGAGAGCGCTTTGCATCGTTTTTTAATCAAGGTACAGCTCTATTCGGGTCTTCTGGGTGTCTTTGCTGACGGTAGTCGTCAAAAGATAGTTGACCTGCTCGCCGTTTTCATAGCCGCTGATGATATTGACCTGCTCCGGCTGAATCTCCACTCCGTTGACCTGAGGCAGAAATTCCCCTGCCTCCACCTGCTCCCGGGTGTACCAGATGCTGGTGACCATCGTAAAGCTGCCTGCGCCCGACTGGTAGGAATCAAACAGCTCGCCCTGGTGGGTGACCTGCTGTACCTGCTGTGGAGCGCTCAGGTCCTGCGCATCATAGACCGTCATGGTGACTGTTTGTGTCTCCTGCGGGCAAAGCACCGCAAAGCTGGTTTCCGATGCCAAAATCATTGCATTCTTTTCCAGCTGCAAAGCGGATACCTGTTTGCCGCTTTTGTCACTGAGCACCGCTTCTCCGGTCGTTGGCTGATAGGTCAGGCTGCCGTTTTTCAGCGAAAGGGTCTGCGGTTGGCTGTCCAGCGCATTTTCCATCACGCTTTTGATGGAAAATGGTTGAGCCTCCTCTTCTGCCGCCTCTGCCGCTTCTGCGACCGGCTCCTCCGACTCGGTCAGGGATACCGATTCTTCCTGCGCATCAGCTGCCATCGAGATGGAGTTGAGTATCTGCTGCCGCAGCTGGTCCCGGGCAGATGCTGGCTGCTCCTGTGTCGTCTGCTGGGCAGAAGTCACTGCCTGCGACCCTTCCTGTGGCTGCTCCTCCTGTAAAATAGCTTCTGCCTGCGGCTCAGGCTGTGAAGCAGCTGCTACCTGTGGTTCTTCCTGTGGCTCCTCTGCCGGTTGCTCTGTCTGAGCAGAGGTTTTGGGCACGCCCATTTTAAGAGACGGTTGTCTGTTTGCCGATTCAACCGATGCCGTGTCTTCTGCTGCCTCTTCTGCCACTTCTTCGACTGGCTGCTCGGCTGCACTTTCGGCAGTGACCATATCCTTCATCTGCTCCATCGGTCTTTGCCATTTCCAATAGGCTGCGGACAGCCCGACCACCAGCACCAGGGTACAGGCGATTGCCCAACGGCGACGATGGACCGTCAGATTTCGTTTTGGTTTTTCCTCTGTTTTGTGGCTGCCCGGAAAGTCAAGCACCTTTCCTTCGGGCTTTTGCGGAGCCGGTGACTCCATCTGTGTGGGGTCTACCGTGATCTGGTGGTCCCCTTCTCCCGCACAGATTTTTTCCCACATTGCCTGTGCACTTAAACTGCCGGGAAGCTTTGGGCTGGGGAGCGATGAAAACTGCTGTTTAAAAAACTGCTCTTCCCCCTCCAGTTGCTGCTGTTCTTCCGGTGTCAGCTCCCGGTCGGGATTCATCTTTTTCTCTGTCAACTCTGCTTCCCTCCTTCCAAATGTTTTCTCATCTTTTTAAATGCCCGAAACAGTTTGGAACTCACCGTTCCCTGCGGGCTGCCGACGATAGCGGCAATCTCCTTTGCTGTGTATCCTTCGATGACTGACAGGATCACAATTTGCTTTTCCTCTGCTGCCAGCTGTCCCAGCGCATGGAGCAGATCGGTGCGCTCCAGCACCGTTTCCGAAAATTCGTTCTGCTCTCCCGGAAGCTCCAGCATCTGGTCGATGTCCGTTTGATTGCGCGCACGCACATACTCCCGTATCTTTCGATTGCATCTTGCCGAAAGAATGCGGTAAATCCACGGAACAAATGCCTGTGGGTCGCGCAAAGCACCCAGTCCCCGATACGCTTCGATAAAGGTTTCGGAAACAACGTCCTCTGCATCATGGCTGTTTCCCAGGGTGTATAACGCTGTCCGGTACAAAGAGGGAGCTACTGCTTCATAAAGCCGCGTAAAGCCCTCCTGGCTCCCCTTTTGAGCCTCCAGCACCAATGCTGTGTCTAATTTCACCTCTACACCACCCGTCATAAAATTAGTGTCGGGGAAGCTGCAAATTATTGCGTCCCCGTAAAAAATTTCCACAAAAATAAACAATACAAAAAGAGCCTTGCCCTGTTTTTCCGGCAGTTCGTCTGCGGCAAACGGGCACCGTCGGTCTGCTTTTCAACCGGCATATCAAACGCCATTTGTAGCATTATTATAATATATTCGCCTTTAAAAGGCAACTGCGTTTTTTCTTTTGTATACACATAGACACCTAAAAATTCTTTTTTACCAAAAAGAAAACAGCCTTTCCCAAACGAGAAAGGCTGTCCAAGCGGCTCTTACTGGTTGTTTTTGTTCTTTTTCTGCTTGACCTCTTCCTTTAAGCGGTCCAAGCCGGTTTCGTACCGGATGGAGCGCATATTCGGGAACGCATCCAGCAGTCGTTTGCGGAAAAAGCGGTTCTTTACAGAAAGCTCGCTGATTCTGGACTCCATGCGGCGGGCAATCTCCTTCTGACCGGACTCCAGTTTTTCCAGCAGCTCCTCGCGCTTTTCTGCGCGGCGCTCGGCACGCTCGGCTTTTACCTGCTCGATGTAGTCCATCAGCTCCATCCTGCCAAGCTCCGCATTCAACTGATACTGGTCAAAGCGCTGCTGGAATTCCTGATGGCTTTGCTTGAGATACTCCGCGGTATCCAGCTTCGCCTGTTCGACCAGCTGATGGAACTGGCGCAGAACGCTGTTGATGTCCAAAATGGTGCGAACGGTGAGCACAAGGTCCACCAGCAGGATGACCAGCAGCACCGCGCTCATGCTGACCGATGCCCAGAAGGGCAGCGAAACGATGGCTCCCCGCACCACCGGGTCCACCACCCGTGCTGCCACCACACTAAGCACGCCAAACATCAGCGAATTGCGCAGGCAGACCCTGCCGTGGATATTAAATCGGTAGGTGGAATAGTCCCACCACTTGGTTGCAAACAGTTTTTCCAGCAGATAGCCGGTGATGTACTCGATGATACTGGTCACCAACATTCCGCAAAGAAACAATAGCGGAATATTATTTTGGATCGGGCGCAGAAAAACCAGCACCGCCATCGCGCCAAATCCATAGACCGGGCACAACGGTCCGTTTAGGAATCCGCGGTTGACAAACTTTCCCTGTCCGATGGAGCAGTAGATGGTTTCGCACGTCCATCCCAGAAAGCTGTACGCCAAAAACTGCAAAAAGATGTTACAGACCTGCTGCAAGCGATCTCCTCCTTATACCCTCAATCTCTTTTTCCCGCCGGACTGCTCCGCGAAGGGGAGGCAGTCCATTCTTATCCGTTTTGCACCGCCAGCTGTTCTTCCTCCTCCAGAGGGTCGACTGCGCTGGCTGCCAGTGGCAGTTTTTCCTGTTTGCCGCTATCGGTCGGCTGCGTTTTTTCTGCGTATACCTTTACTTCCCTGGGCGGCTGGGTCTTCTGTTGCTCCATCAGTCTTGCATTTGCCAGCATCAGCTTGATGCGGTTCTGCTGGTTGACCTTGGATGCACTGGAATCATAGTCCACCGCTACGATGTTCGCCTGCGGATTCTTCTCCTTGATGACACGCATCACACCCTTGCCGCAGATGTGGTTGGGCAGACAGCCAAACGGCTGGGTGCAGACGATGTTGTTTACCTTGTAGTGCTGAATCAGTTCGACCATCTCAGCGGTCAGCAGCCAGCCTTCCCCCATCTTCACACCGTTGCCGATATAACCCTTGGCAGATTCGATGGTGCTTTCAAAGGGACAGGGCGGCTGGAAGCTGCTGTTTTGTTCAATCAGGTGGATCATATCGCTCTTGCGACCGCGCAAAAAGCGGTTGACCCGGCGCATGACCGCTGCTTTGGCTTTGCCGATGCCGTACAGCTGACAGTCATATTCCGAGTTATGGGTGCAGTAGAGCAGGAAATCGAACAGACCCGGGCAGACCACCTCACAGCCCTCCGACAGCAAAAACTCCTCCAGGTTGTTGTTTCCCAGCGGAGAGTATTTGACATAAATCTCTCCGACCACGCCGACCTTGATCTTCTCCTCATCGCTGCGCTCCACCCGATCAAAGCGTTTGATGATGCGCACCATCAGCTCGGAGACCTCCTTCCAGCGCAGCAGTTTTTTGCAGAACAGCTTTTCTGCCCAAAGGATGCTCTCCTCCACCGCCTGCTGGCTGGCTCCCTGCTGTTTTTCATACGGGATGCACTGGTTGTACAAGGTCATAATCAAATCGCCGCACAGCACCCCGTAGAGCGCCTGTAGCAGCATGGTCAGCGGCAGGGAAAAGCCTCCCGACTGCTCGCTTTTGATAAAGCTTGCCGAGATGACCGGTATATCGCCGTAGCCGCACTTGTTCAGCGCCTTGCGCAGCAGGTAGATGTAGTTGGAGGCGCGGCAGCCTCCGCCGGTCTGGGTAATCAGCAAAGCCACCTTGAATTATCATGAAATTGTCGAACAATAATTCGTGAACAAACTCCGGAAGTTTCT
>OLOQ01002376.1_pt1 | contig 15581 bp, 12 predicted proteins | sample 1673101 | NCBI WGS metagenome assembly OLOQ01 (sample SAMEA3136754, study PRJEB25190) | human gut metagenome | biome: human gut; feature: human-associated habitat; material: faeces | place: Austria | collected 2013 | reverse complement strand
AACTAAGTCGGGAACGCACCGTTCCCCACCCTTTCTGCACTGTCACCTTACCACACCCTAAAAATCAAGTCAACGATTTCGCCCCATCTGTAACACACTTGTAACAAAGCGCGCGCTTCGTTACAGCTTGACATAAAACCCGCCTTTTCGCCGTTATCCGCTACTATATACATATTTAATTATCAAATCATTATCATCATTTTTCGAAGCGCAGACCCCGCGCGGCGGTCAGGCGGCGTGTTATTAAGTGTCCGCGCCGCCGCGCAGGGCGCGCCGGGCGGGAAATTTCCGAATTTCCGGCTGCGGCCTGCCGAAAATGGAAGATCCCCGCTCAATCATGCGGCCGCCGCCCGTTCTCCTTGCACAAAACCGTACAACCACCCCAAAATCATGCAAATTTACTCATTTTTCGCGCCCGCGCCGCGCTGCCGTCCGCTACCACACCGCTACCCGATCTCCGCGCCCGCAAGCCCTTGCCGCGCAAGGGCTTTTCCCCGTCGGGACTGCCCAAATTCCGCCGCCGCGCTACCAAACCGCTACCCGGAAACGCCGCCGCGCCTTGCGCGGCAAGGAAAATCAATTTTCCTAAGGGGATACGATATCCACCAAACCGCACGATTTCAAGCGTTATTCGGCAAGAACCGCTACCAAATCAGTAAGTTTTGCAACTTTTGACAAGGTTTCTGATTTTGCCGGCTACCGCGGGAAGGACGCGATTTTGCGGAAAATCGCCTCCGGAAAGATGGAAATTTATGAAAGGAGAGTAACATCTATGAAAAAGTTACTCGCAATGGTGCTGGCTCTGGTCATGACTCTGTCCCTGGCCGTCAGCGCCAGCGCCGTGAAGGCCGACGAGAAGATCAACGAAGATTACGCTGAAGCTGTCGCCGTCCTGAATGGCATGGGTGTTTTCAAGGGTTATGAGGACGGTTCCTTCAAGCCCGAGAACAACATCACCCGCGCAGAGGTGGCTACGATCATCTATCGTATCTACACCGGCGACGTCGCCAAGAACGACAAGTCCGGCCTGTACGCCTCTTACAACAAGTTCACCGACATGGCTGGTGCCGGCTGGGCTGCCGGTTACATCGGCTACTGCTCCAACGCTGAGCTTGTTAAGGGCTACCCCAACGGCACCTTCCAGCCCTCCGGCAACATCACCGGCTATGAAGTCCTCGCCATGATCCTCCGTGCTGTCGGTTACGACAAGAACGGCGAGTTCACCGGCGCTGACTGGGCGCTGAACGTTGCCAAGTATGCCGAGCAGCTCCACATTCTGGACAATGTTGCTAAGACCACCAACCTCGGCGCTCCCGCTACCCGTGAGCTGGTTGCTGAGATCCTGTTCCGTGCCATCAACGTTCCCATGGTCACCTACACCGCCGCGTTCGGCTATCAGAACGTCGGCCTGAACGGCGACAAGGACGGCAAGCTGTTCCAGAACAATGTCACCCTCGGCAAGAAGAACTTCGACCTCAAGAAGGACGACAAGACCGCTGACAAGTTCGGCCGTCCCACCATCACCTGGACCTACAACACCGGTGATGAGGAGACCGTCATCGCTGTCAAGCCTCTCGCCACCTTCACCGAGCCCGCCAAGAACTGCGAAGTTTACGACGAGTCCGGCCTGGCCAAGGCTACCAAGCTCGACGTTTACACCAACAGCGCCGATAAGGACGGCACCTATGTCATCGCTGACAACAAGGATGACTCCAAGCAGGCCAAGCAGGGCCGCCTGACCGAGGTCTACGAGGATCGTCTGGTCAACGTCGACACCTACCTCGCTGAGATCACCAAGACCGTTGCTGAGAAGACCGATGCCAAGGGTCACGTCACCAAGGCTTATGTCCTCGTTGACAAGGACGTTTACGGCTACGAGGGCAAGACTCTCGACAACAAGTTCGTCACCAAGGATGAGTACAAGGTTGGCGATCTGGTTCTGATCACCGTCGCTGACGGCGAGATCCAGTCCATGGTCAAGGCTGAGAACAAGGGCGCTGTCCTGACCGGCGTGCTCGGCAACCACAAGACCATTGATGACATCCAGAAGGTCACCGAGCTTGACAAGGAAGACGTCAAGATCAACCACACCGCCGAGTATCAGCCCGAGGAGCTGACTCTTGGCAAGACCTACACCTTCTACTTCGACACCTATGGCAACGTCATCGGTGCTGAGGAGCTGGCCTCCAACTACGCTGTTCTCGACACTCTCTACACGGATACCGTGAAGGGCGTTGACACCGCTTTCGGTGATCTGTACTTCTTCGACGGCGAGAGCAAGACTGACGTCACCATTAACGAGGTTCTCGGTGATGACGCTGGCGACTTTGAGGCTACCGCTAAGAAGAATGATCACTATTATTACACCGTCTACGCCTACACCGTTGACAAGGACGGTGCTTACACGCTCGATGATGCTGACTTCTACGCTGCTGACGCTGCTGAGTACAAGAACGGCAACAAGTACATCACCGTTGATGGCGAGCGCCTGCAGCTGAGCAAGGACAGCAAGATCCTGCTTCAGACCAAGGAGTCCCCGAAGGGCACCTTCACCCAGTACACCGGCTTTGAGAAGCTCCCCAGCTTCGCTGGCTACGACGTCCAGTTCACCATCGTTGACGGTTACGTTGACATGATCTATGTCTACGCTTACGAACTCACCACCCGCACCGTGTTCCTCTATGATGTTGAGGGCTACACGACCAAGTGGAACGATGGCAAGCCCTACACCACCTTCAAGGCTCTTGAGCTCGTGGATGACAAGCTTGAGGAAGTAGAGATCAACCTCTACATCCCCGATGAGTGGGATGGAAACGGCCACCGCATCCCCATTGTCGGCCTGTATGAGATCACCATGTCTGACGACGAAATCTGGGATGTGACTAACAAGTATGCGGCTCTCGGCATCAACAAGATCAGCGACGACGGTAAGCGCATCCTGACGGATGACGACCTGTGGTTCAACCTTGACGATGCCATCGTCGCCAAGTATGAGGGCAGCTTCACCAAGGGCGAGGTCGATCAGGAGTGGACTGCCAATGATCTGACCGAAGACAGCATTGTCTACGTTCAGATCGACGAGACCAAGCACAAGACCGACTACACCTACGATGCTCTCGTTGTCTATGACATGTACGTCAAGGTTCCTGTCACCGTTGACGGCAAGGAGACCAAGGACGTTGAGTATTGGCTCAAGGACTTCAACAAGGTCACTGTTGATCTCGAGGAGTACGAGATGATCGACACGGCCAAGATGGGCGCTGGTCAGTACGTTAAGGATCTTGATATCACTTACTATGATCTCGACGGCAAGAAGATCGAGAACTTTGATGAGATCAAGGGCACCAAGGTCAGCAAGGCTGTCATCAGCTGCACTGACAAGGTCTATGCTCCCATCGCCATCACCACCAAGAATCAGGCTGCGTATCCCGTTGCTAAGCTGGAGCCGGTGCTCGACGCGAAGTTCGATTCCGGTACCCAGAGCTTCTCTATCAATAACACGTTCACCAGCGTACCGCAGCTGGAGTACACCATCGTTGTGGATAAGGCTCCTGAGGGTGACGTCTCTGCGACGAACCTGATTGAGGCGCTCAAGCCCTTCCTCGGCACGAACTTCCAGAAGATCCTCGGTGTCTTTAACACCCAGGGTACTGATCCCTACACCGGTAATCTGACGCCGAACGGCTTTGTGTTGCTGGATGGTTACGAGGGTTCTGACTTCATCGTTCGCGTCCAGGCTTGGGATGGCAAGACCGTTCAGGTCTATCACATTGTCTTCGGCTCTACTGACGTCAACTAATCCCAATCTCCCATAGCAAAAAAGAAGACCCCTTCGGGGGTCTTCTTTTTTTGCCGTTTTTCCCGCCTCAGGCCGCGTCGCAGCCGAGCACGAGGTAGTAATAGGTCACGCCGCTCTCGTTCGCCTGCCGCTCGTTCGCCGAGGAGCTGACCGTGTTGTACCAGCTGATGCGGTCGGCGCCCCACGTCATCTGGTTGGTGACGTTGCCGCCGGAGAAGTCGTGGTCGGCGAAGGTCGCGTCCGTGTGGCGAATGCGGACAAAGGTGCCGTTTTTGCTCGTGAGCACCAGCACCAGCGGCCGGAAGCCCGTCACAATCACCGTGGGGTTGCCGGAGCCGGAGCGCCCCGTGCCGGTGTAGCTGCCCGCGATCATGCGGCAGTTGTAGCCGGTCGTGCCCACCGCCGCGGTCAGCGCGGCTTGCAGCGCGGCGTCGGCTTCGCCGCGCGCGGCGATCTCCGCATTCAGTCCGGTCGCGGTCGCGTCGGCGTTCGCCTTGAGCGCCGCGTCGGTCTTGCCGAACGCGTCGTTGAAGTCCTCCATCTTGATGAAGTCCTGCTTCTCCCACTGCGGGAGGGAATAGTTGTCGGTTTTTTTCATGTCGATCCCCCAATTGATAAAATTGGCAAGGCAAATCGTTTGCCTTACAGCTTTAGGCTGTAAGGCAGCGGACATTGTACGTTTTGCGGCAACGCGCCGGAAAAAATTTCTTCCGCGCGCGTTATCGGCGCGCATTTTGCTGCCAAATAGTTACAAATGGGAACAAAACCGCGAAAAGCGTAGCCAAAAGAAAGGAAGTCTGCTATAATAACCGCGACAAAAGGAAAGGAGATCCGACATGAAACGTTTTTTGGCGCTGCTGCTCAGCGCGCTGATGCTGCTCTCGCTGCTGACCGCCTGCGGCGATAAAAATTCCCCGCCCGACGACGGCGACACCGTGGTGGACGACAATCCCGACGCCGAGCCAGGCGACTCCGCCGCCGACCCCTACGACGCGGTGCGCACCTACTGGTCGGAAGATCAGCTCACGCAGGCGTGGGGGCCTGAGCAGGTGGTGGAGCATCTTTTCTTCCACCCCGTCATCGCCTACCCGCAGTGGGCCTTCCACGACTGCAATGCCTCGCAGGATCAGCGCTACGGCCTCGATGACTGGATGGTCACGGCGGACGAGTACAAGAAGATCTTGCAGTCCGTGTACGACCGCGGCTACATTCTCGTTGCGATGGAGGACGTTTGGAGCGAGGTGACGGACGAGACCGGCACGCACATGGTGCGCAACACCCTCATGCTGCCCGAGGGCAAAAAGCCCCTCGTCATCAGCTTTGACGACGTGAACTACTATCCGTATATGCTCGACGAGGGCTTCACGAGCAAGCTCGTCGTCGGCGAGGACGGCGAAATCTGGGCGCAGTGCACCGATCCGTACACCAATGAGACATTTTTGACCAAGGAGCTCGACGCGACGCCCATTCTCGACGAATTTGTCTACGAGCACCCTGATTTTTCGCTCAACGGCGCGAAGGCCATCTTCTCGCTGACAGGCTATTGCGGCATTCTGGGCTACCGCACGCAGGACGACCGCGACATCGCGGCCGATTCCCCCGACCGTCCGGCGTTCGACGCCTATCGCGCGAGCGAGATCGAGGCGGTCAAGCCCGTCATCGAGCGCCTCAAGGAAACGGGTTGGACGTTCGGCAGCCACACCTGGGGCCATATCCGCCTCGACAGCAAGTCGATGCAGACCATCATCAACGACACCGAGCGCTGGGCGGACGAGGTCGGCTCGCTCGTCGGCCCCACGCAGATCCTGTTCTATCCGCACGGCGGACGGCCCGACGGCGACGACTGGCACACCACCGGCGAGCGCTTTAAGTATCTGCAAAGTCAGGGCTTCCGTGTGTTCGCAAGCGTCGGCACCAGCTCTTTCAGCTTTGTCAAGCCCGACATCTCCGCCGTCATCTGCGACCGTCTGCACCCGGACGGCACGACGCTGCGCGGCAGCAAGCGTGTGCTGAGCTGGTATCAGCAGTTCTATGACGCAAAGGACATCATCGACCTTACCGTGCGCCCCGATCTTGGCGTGCACTGGGATCAGTAAGGAGGGCAAGCCATGACGCTGGATGAGCTCAAGGCCAAGGCCGTCGCCATGCTCGACATGGCCTATGTGCCCTATTCCCACTTTCCCGTCGGCGCGGCGCTCGAATGCGACGACGGCGCGGTCTTCACCGGCTGCAACATCGAAAATTCGAGCTACGGCCTCACAAACTGCGCCGAGCGCACCGCGGCCTTCAAGGCCGTGAGCGAGGGGCACCGCCGCTTTGCGCGCATCGTCATCGCCGGGCGCAGCGACGATTACTGCTACCCCTGCGGCGCGTGCCGCCAGGTGCTCTACGAGTTCGGCCCCGAGATGGAGGTCATCTGCCTCAACAAAAAGGGCGAGGAGAAGCGCCTGTCGATCCGCGAACTCCTGCCCTATGGCTTCGACCGGACGTGGCTTGCGATCGACGAGAAATAACGAAAAAAAGAGAGCGGCCCGCCGCTCTCTTTTTTTGCGCTTTAGTTGCTGCCAGAGGAAGAGGCTTCGATCGTCACTCCGCCGCCTTTGTGCAGAAGGAGTAGAACGCCCTGCCGCAGTAGTCCTCCGCGTCCCACTGCGCGTCCACCTCAAAAATACCGACGCTCGGGAACAATTCAGCAGTGTAGGTTCCGTCGTCCTGCCGCTGCACGGTCAGTTTTTCAGCCTTTGCCTGCGTGTCGCCCCAGCACTGCTCGTTCCAGTACCGCAGGATGACGGAATCGGGCGCGCAGTCGCCGAAATCGAGCGTCACCGTGTAGTAGAAGGACGCCGACACCGCGATGGGCATTTCAAGAGCCGGCGTGCTGTCGCGGAGCGTCTCGTCCAGCGGATGCATGCCGCAGGCGATCGCGCCCGTGCGCTGGCCGCCGCCGACATCATAGTCCCAGTCGTAGCTGCCGCCCATCGCCGTGATGCTCACACCCTGCGCGTTCGTCACCGTCAGCTCCGGCGGCTCGGTGGGCGCGGACTTTGCGCCGCAGCCCGCGAGCACAAGCAGCAGCATCAAGATCAGCAGAAGGGAAGATTGCTTTTTCATTCAAGTTCACCTCTCGTTTCTTTCGGATACCTATATAGACGCAAACCGCGGGAAAAATGTTCCGCAAGTGTGCGAGCATAGCGAGTGTGCGCAGCGGAGTGGATTTAAAAAACAAAAGGCGTGGCAAAGCCACGCCTTTTTCGTTTTTAGAAGTCCGCGTTGCCCACGGTGCGGGGATGCAGCTCCACATCGCGGATGTTGCCGATGCCCGTCAAATACATCACCATGCGCTCGAAGCCGAGGCCAAAGCCCGCGTGACGGCAGGAGCCGTAACGGCGCAGGTCGCAGTACCACCAGTAATCCTCGGGATTCATGCCGAGATCGCGGATGCGCTTTTCCAGCAGTTCGATGCGCTCCTCACGCTGGCTGCCGCCGATGATCTCGCCGATGCCCGGAACGAGGCAGTCCGCCGCCGCGACGGTCTTGCCGTCGTCGTTGAGGCGCATGTAGAACGCCTTGATCTCCTGCGGATAGTCGGTGACGAACACGGGGCACTTGAAGATCTGCTCGGTGAGGTAACGCTCATGCTCGGTCTGGAGGTCGATGCCCCACTCGACGGGATAGTCGAACTTCTGCCCGCTCTCCTTGAGGAGCTTCACGGCCTCGGTGTAGGTCACGCGGCCAAAGTCAGACTCGGCAACGTGCCTAAGTCTCTCGATGAGCCCCTTGTCGACAAAGCTGTTGAAGAACGCAAGATCGTCCGGGCAGCGCTCCATCACGCGGCGAATGATGTGCTTGATCATCGCTTCCGCCACTTCCATGTCGCCGTTGAGGTCGCAGAAGGCCATCTCCGGCTCGATCATCCAGAACTCGGCGGCGTGGCGCGCGGTGTTGGAGTTCTCCGCGCGGAAGGTCGGGCCGAAGGTGTAAACGTCGCCGAACGCCATGGCGAAGTTCTCGGCGTTGAGCTGGCCGGAAACGGTCAGGCTCGTCTTCTTGCCGAAGAAATCCTTGCTGTAATCGATCTGTCCGTCCTCGGTGCGGGGCGGGTTCTCAAGGTCGAGCGTCGTCACCTGGAACATCTCGCCCGCGCCCTCGCAGTCGCTGCCGGTGATGATGGGGGTGTTGACGTAGACAAAGCCGCGGCTCTGGAAGAACTCATGCACGGCGTAGGCCGCCGCGCTGCGGACGCGGAACGCCGCGGAGAAGAGGTTCGTGCGCGGGCGCAGATGCTGAATGGTGCGCAGATATTCAACGCTGTGGCGCTTTTTCTGCAAGGGATAGTCGGGCGAGGACGCACCCTCGATCTCGATCTCCGTTGCCTTGACCTCGAGCGGCTGCTTGGCCTCGGGCGTCAGCACGACGATGCCGTGCACGATGAGCGCGGCGCCGACATTCTGCGCGGCGATCTCCTTATAATTAGAAAGAGAATTCGCGTCCATCACCACCTGCAAATTGCGGAAGCACGAGCCGTCGTTCAGCTCGATGAATCCAAAGGTTTTCATATCGCGGATGGTCTTCGCCCAGCCGCACACGGTGACGCTTTCGCCGCCGTAGCGCTCGCTGTCGGCGAAGATCGCGGCAATTCTCACTCGTTCCATAATAATTTCCTTTCCTTTTGTGGGTTTTCGCGGGATAATGCGCTTATTATATGCTACTTTCTGTGCGATTGCAAGCCCCGCTTTTGATTGACTTTTCAGAATTTGTGTGTTATCTTAAAATCTTACCTCAAAAGGTAAACGTGAAACTTTCACCTATTACTTTACAGGAGGATTTTAACATGAACAAGTATCTGGACATCGCCCCCGAGGTCGCCGAAGCGCTCAAAGCCGGCAAGCCCGTCGTGGCGCTCGAATCCACCATCATTTCCCACGGCATGCCCTACCCGCAGAACGTCGAAACCGCGCTCAAGGTCGAGAGCATCATCCGCGACGCGGGCGCAGTCCCCGCCACCATCGCCATCATCGGCGGACGGCTGAAAGCCGGTCTTTCCAAGGAAGAGATCGACTACCTCGGCCGCACCGGCGCGGGCATTCCCAAGGCCTCCCGCCGCGACCTGCCCGTGCTCGTCGCGCAGGGCAAGGACGGCGCCTGCACCGTCACCACCACGATGATGATCGCCGACATGGCGGGCATTCGCGTCTTCGCTACCGGCGGCATCGGCGGCGTGCACCGCGGCGCGCAGGAGACCTTCGACATCTCCGCCGACCTTGAGGAGCTGGCAAACACCTCCGTCATGGTCATCTGCGCGGGCGCGAAGTCCATTCTCGACCTCGGCCTCACGCTCGAATACCTCGAGACCCACGGCGTGACCGTCATCGGCTACGGCACGGACGAGCTGCCCGCGTTCTATACCCGCTCTTCCGGCTTCGGCGTCGACTATCAGCTCGACACGCCCGCCGAGCTTGCCAAGACCTTCCACGTCAAGCGCGAGCTGGGTCTGCGCGGCGGCCTCCTCGTCACCAACCCCATTCCCGAGGAGTACTCCATGGACAAGGCCGTCATCGACAAGGCGATCGCCGAGGCCGTGGAGGACGCGAAGAAGGACGGCATTCACGGCAAGGCCACCACGCCGTACCTGCTCGCCAAGATCAAGGATCTCACCGGCGGCGACAGCCTCGATTCCAACATTCAGCTCGTCTTTAACAACGCGCGCCTCGGCGCGGCGGCGGCGGTCGAGCTTGCAAAACTCGAAAAGTGAGCGTTTTTGTCCTTTACCTCGCCGCGATCAATCTCATCACGTTTTTCGTCTACGGCGCGGATAAGCGCCGCGCCAGAATTCCCGGCGCGCGCCGCGTCCCCGAAAAAACACTCTTTGCACTCGCGCTGCTGCTTGGCAGCGCGGGTGCTCTTTTGGGCATGCGCGTCTTTCACCACAAAACGCGCCACTGGTATTTCCGCCTCGGCATTCCGGCGATCCTGTTCTGCCAGATTGCGGCGGGGGTGTTTGTGTACATGCGGTTTTTCGCGGCGTAAAAAAAATTTTGAAATTTTTTGTCCCTTCCTGCAACAAATCCCCCCTTTCCTGCGTCTAATAACATACAGGGGGGGGCGGCAGGAAAATTTGGAAAATAAAGTTTTTCTGAAATTTGCGTTTTCCTGTTCCCTTATTTCCCGCGGCATGATATAATGCCAACGTATGAGAAGCGCTCTGTGCGCGCAGAGCAAATCACAAAAATCAGAAAGGATGAAGAAAATGATGAAGAAATTTCTCTCATCGCTGCTGGCGTTGACCATGATTTTAAGTCTGGTCATCGTTCCGGCAAACGCGGCTGACGACTCAGTTGACCAAAATGGGTTCTCTGTCTCCGTCAAGGGGGGCAAGACCAGTGCAGTTGTTGGCGACGAGGTTACTTTCGTTGCCAACGCCCCGAGCACCGTCACCGTTACTGATGGTAATAACAGCGAAACGTCCTATACCGGAAGAGTAACTGCATATAGCTGGTCTATCGGCAATGCTTATACTGCGGGTACAACAACGAATGAACGCGAATTTACAGCTACAGCAAAGACCGCAGCCGAAAGCGGCGATACGATTAAAGCTACTTGCGAATTTACCGTTAGCTACGAAAAGACCTCTGGTTCTACAACTACAATCAAGGTTTCGAAGACTGCTTCTCTCCCTGTTGTTTCTAAGCAGGCCGCTTTCGAAGCTGCTGCCAAGACCGTGAGCTATGCTGGCAGGACCTATACTGTTAGCAGTAATGCTGTCACTATTGATCTTTTCGGCACGGAAGCCCTTCCCGCTCAGGACACTATTACCGTTGCTGTGACCGGCTATCCCGCTCAGATCACATCTTTCACTGCCCCTTCTTCCGACAGCGCGACTGGCTCGCTGGTGATCGGAACGGGCAAAGACGGTGATACCTCTTCCGTTACTATTACTGTTCGTGTGCAGCGCATCAGTAATGCTACTGTCACCATCAAGAAGAATAACACTACTGTTACTGGAAACATCTCCGCTTTAACCAATCAGGAAATCGCACTGACCGCCACCTATAGCCAAGGCTCCGCCGGTCAGTCTGCGCCCAAATATAAGTGGACACGCGGTTCCTCTGATGCCTCTGTCAGCTCCACGAGCAGCTACACGTTTAAGGCGGATACCAAGGGTTCCTATACCGTGGCCTGCAACGTCTACGAAGGCAACTCTACGGAGGTAGCTGCTACCGCGTCAGTAACCATTGTGGTTGCTGACGATCCTCGTCAGGTAACTGCCAACGATTACTCTACCGCGATGGCGACTAACTCTTCTCAGCCGCTTTCTTTCAAGTTTACCGACAAATCTCTGGCTGCTGGCAGTCAGGATATCACCAGTCAGGTGGGAACCGTTACTTGGGACATTGAACCCAAGAACGTGGCGTACATCAGCGGCAGCGGTACTTCCGTCACGCTCAATTCCCGCACTTCTTCTGCAAACAATGTGGCCGTCACTGCTACGTTCACCTATCAGGACGTAGAATACAAGGTCACGTTCAGCAACATTAAGATTTCTGCACTCGAGGCTGATCTGGACGCCATTGAAAACGGCAAGACCGGTACTTACTCCCGTAGCGAGCTCAAGTCTGCTGCGCAGACCGCCATCAACTCTCAGTACAGCCGTTCCTCCGACTATGAAACGGTTGAGTCTATCACCCCTCCCGTGCTGACTAGTAGCAGCACGCTTGGTACGCTCAGCACCGCTGACTTTGGCTCTTCCTCCTCCGGTTACATTACTTTTAATTCCAAGAAGGGTGCAATCGGCAACGCTAAGATTACGCTGACTGCCACTGCCGCCTCTGGCCGCACCTACACTGTCACCCTGAATATCCCTGTCACTCCCATCAAGACCACCTATGAGTCCCAGTATCCCCAGCCCAGCGGCACCTCCAGCAACTATAAGTACAGCGTGGACGTCCCTGACGGCTACTATAGTTACTATGTCGTTGCAAAGAACCCCAGCAAGGCTCCGACCAACTATTCCGAGAGGCTGAGCGGCACCAAGAACTCCTACTCCGGCAGCAGCCTCTACCCCCTGTCCGGCAGCGACTTTGATAAGAGCGGCAAGTGCGAGCTTTATGTCGTGACCTACGAAAAGAATGATGACACCGCTTACTGCGGCGTGATTACCGTCTATCAGAAGTCCTATAACATCAAGTACAGCGTGGTCGCGGGCGAGAGCGTGACCTTCTCCCAGAAGGATTTCGAGTCCTTCCTCGAGGACATCGCTGACGATTCCTCCGATTACAATTCCAGAAAGGACACCCTTGAGCTCAGCTACGTCAAGTTCTCCCTGCCCAACTCCACCAGAGAGGGCGTTCTCTATGAGGGCAAGAGCAAGATCGACAGAAACGACAAGGTCGAAGATCTCGACAAGGTGACCTTCGAGTCCGTCGCCAAGGCCAAGGACACCATCACCATTTCCTTCACCGCTTACGGTAAGCTCTACAAGGACGGCGCTTCCAAGGGCAAGGACGTGGATTACAGCGGCAATGTTGTGATCTCCGTCGTCAAGGAAGACATCGTCTTTGAGGTCGGCGTGAACAGCGCGATCAAGCTCGGCTCCGACAAGTTCATCGACTTCCTGCGCGATTCCGACAAGAGCTACAAGAAGGCTGACCTCGACTATGTCACCTTCGATGTGGGCAAGAACAGCGCCATCACCTCCTATTTCAACGGCACCGGCGCGCTCTACCGTTACTACAACGGCAGCACCGGCATCAACGCCACCGTCAGCGCCAAGGACGAGTTCTACTACAACCCCAAGACCAGCAGCAAGCACTATGACCTCGACGACGTGACTTATGTGACCTCCAAGTTTGCCAAGGTCGGCGATATCGTCTATATCCCCTTCACCGCCTACGGCACCAAGTCCGGCCAGAAGGCTGAGGGCACGCTTGCCATCAAGGTCAAGCAGACCATGAACTTTGTCGACGTGAGACCCGGCGACTACTTCTATGATTCCGTCCAGTGGGCCGTCAACCTCGACATCACCAAGGGCACTTCCGCCACCACCTTCTCCCCGAAGCAGGGCTGCACCCGTGCGCAGATCGTCACCTTCCTGTGGCGCGCCGCCAATTCTCCCGCGCCGCGCAGCAGCACCAACAAGTTCACTGACGTTTACGCCACCACGCACGCCGACTACATGAAGGCGATCATCTGGGCCACCGAGCAGGGCATCACCACCGGCACCGGCAACGGCAAGTTCTCCCCCGACGACACCTGCACCCGCGCGCAGATCGTCACCTTCCTGTACCGCTTCAAGAACAACCCCGCGGTTTACGGCTCCCTGAACTTCTCGGACGTCAACAAGACCGAGCATGCCGCGTTCTACAACGCCATTCTCTGGGCTGTGAACAACAAGATCACCACCGGCTACGGCAACGGCATCTTTGATCCCAACGGCACCTGCAACCGCGGTGACGCTGTGACCTTCCTGTACCGCGCCCTCGCGTGATCTGAATCTCCGCGCAGCGATTTCCCGCGAATCAAGAGGCCGCCCGTTTGAAAACGGGCGGCCCTTTTTTGTAAACTTTCTGTGATAGCCCTTTCCCCCGCCTGCAAACCGTGCTACAATACACCCATCTTGATTTTCCGGGGAGTTGTTACTGTGAGCAAATTCCGCAATGCCCTCTACCGCTTCATGTACGGCCGCAACGGTGTGGACGCGCTGAGCTGGGCGCTCGTCGTGCTTGAGGTCGTCCTCAGCCTGCTGAGCGCCTTCATTCATGTGCGCGGCGTGTCGCAGGCGCTGTACTTTGTGTCCACGGCGCTGATGTTCGTGGTGCTGCTCCGCATTTTTTCGCGCAATCTCGCGCGCCGTCAGGCCGAGAATGCGAAGTTCTTGACCTGGTGGACGCCGAAGGCGAACGCCATTCGCGGCGCGCAGGCCCGCCGCGCCGACAAGGCGCACAAATACGTCCGCTGCTCCTGCGGCGCATACTGCCGCGTGCCGCGCGGCGTGGGCAAGATCGAGCTGACGTGCCCGAAGTGCGGCAGGAAAAAGGTCATCAAAACGTAAGAGAGAAAAAATCCGTCCCGATGGACGGATTTTTTTGTAAGAAAACCGGTTTTCCGCCGTCTAATAGACAGAAGGGGGTGAGGGTGCTGACGGATTTTGAAGAGGTCTACGCCGTGTACTTTGACGATGTGTACCGCTATCTTCTCTCGCTTTCCGGGAGCGAGAGCGTCGCCGAGGAGCTGACGAGCGAGACGTTTTTCCGCGCGATGGACGCCCTCGGCCGCTTCCGCGGCGAGTGCAGCGTGCGCGTCTGGCTCTGCCAGATCGCCAAGAATCTCTATTATTCGCACCTGCGGCGCGAAAAGCGTCTTGTGCCGCTCGAAGACTGCCGGATCGCCGAGGAACGCCACGAGGAATCGCTTGAAGATCGCAGCGAGGCCGAGCGCATCCAGACGCTCCTGCACGCGCTCAAAGAGCCGTACAAGGAGGTCTTTATGTGGCGCGTGTACGGCGAGAAGAGCTTTCGCGACATCGGCGCGCTCTTCGGCAAGACGGAAAATTGGGCATGCGTGACCTACCACCGCGCCAAGCGCATGATCCGCGAGGGATTGGAGGACTGAAATGAACAAGGATTGCAGCATCGTGCAGGATCTTCTGCCGCTTTACGCAGAGGACATGCTGCGCGAGGGAACAAAGGAATATGTTGACGGGCACCTCGCTCAGTGCGAAGCCTGCCGCGCAGAGCTCGCAGCGCTCAAAGCGGACGTGCCGTCCGCGCCCGTCAACGCGCAGCCGCTGCGCAGCTTGAAAAAGCAACTCCGGCGCAAAAAGTTCACCGCCGTGCTGCTGGCCGTCACGCTCGCGCTGACGCTGGCGACGGCAGGCTTTGCCTATCTCACCGCGCCTCAGTACCTGCCGTACAGCGAGACGGAGTGGACGGTCGCACGCGCGGACGGCGCGGTGACGGCCGAGGGGCTTGCGGATCTCAGCGGCGTTGAGAGCATTTCCGTCAACCTGCTCACGCCTGTGTCCGGCACGGAGGTCACGAGCACGCAGGAGCCCGACAGCGGCAAGACGGTCTATTTCATCACCGCCTGGCGCACGCCGCTTGACACATGGCGCGGCGCATTTGACAAAACCGGAGACGCCCCGAACGCACACAGCGCAAATGACCGCACACAGCGCGAGGCGGACGCGCTGCAAGGCGCGCTCGCCAAGACGGAGTCCGCACGCACGCTCTTCACGCTCGACACCGCGAACTGTGCGGCGGTCTACTATTCGCCGAACAACGGACAGGATGATGTGCTGCTCTGCGGCAGCATGGACGGCGGCATCATTTCCCTGCCGCGGCTGGCGCTCGGCTATTACGCTTTGCTATCATTGGCGCTTCTTATTCCGCTGAGTATTGCCTTTTTCCTCTGCCGCAGGAAAAAAGCGGGCAAAACGCTCGGCCATCTCGCGCTGATCCCCGCGTGCTATCTCACTGGCCACCTGCTCGTCAAGGGCTTTGTCACGACGAGCTACCAGATGCAGCGCGATTTTTCGCTCATTGTCCTCACCGCCGCGCTCCTTTACGCCGCGGCGCTGTTGGCAGGAACCCTCCTGCGGCAGAGGCGGGACACAGCAGAATAAAAAAGAAGAGACACCGTCAGGTGTCTCTTCTCTCCTTGGCGCAGCGGGAGGGATTCGAACCCTCGTGCGATTGCTCGCAAACTGATTTCGAGTTAGAGTCGCTATCAGGACTTTGAAGGAAAACGGCGGAAACTCACGGACAATGCGAGAGTTTGCAAACCC
>OLOQ01002368.1_pt1 | contig 15627 bp, 15 predicted proteins | sample 1673101 | NCBI WGS metagenome assembly OLOQ01 (sample SAMEA3136754, study PRJEB25190) | human gut metagenome | biome: human gut; feature: human-associated habitat; material: faeces | place: Austria | collected 2013 | reverse complement strand
GGTGTCAACGACTGCTCTCACGTCATGATGGAGCTGGTCCACGGCCTGGTCAAGATGCGTGTGCGTCCTTACTACATCTACGCTTGCGATCCTTCCCTGGGTCTGAGCCACTTCCGTACTCCCGTGTCCAAGGGCATCGAGATCATGGAGGCTCTGCGTGGTCATACCTCCGGCTACTGCGTGCCCACCTTCGTGGTGGATGCTCCCGGCGGCGGCGGCAAGACTCCTGTCATGCCCAACTACCTGATCTCCGAGACTCCCCGCAAGGTCATCCTGCGTAACTTCGAGGGCGTTATCACCTCCTACACTCAGCCTGAGCACTATGTTCAGGATTGCCACTGCGACGTCTGCATGGGCAAGAAGAAGGCTGAGAAGACCGGTGTGGCATGGGTCGCCGAGGGTACCAAGCAGCGTTATCTGGAGCCCACCAAGCTGCTGCGTAACGAGCGTCACGTCAAGAAATAAGAGGTAAAAATATGGAAAGCAAACTCGGCTTGAATATGGAGCTGGTCAATCAGGCCCGTCAGTCTGCCGCCAAGGTGGCCGACGACGTTCAGGTCTTTATCGACCAGCACACTACGGTCACCGTTGAGCGTGCCGTCTGCCGTCTGCTGGGTATCGATGGCGTCAACGATATGGACGTCCCCATGCCCAACGTGGTGGTGGATCATCTGCTGGCAGTTTCCCTGCTCCCTGCAGGCGCTGCTTGGGCGATCGGCAATGCCATGGTAGAGACCGGCAAGGATCCTCAGGCTGTGGCTGAGGCCGTCGACAGCGGTGAGCTGGATCTGTCCAAGGTCCCCGCTCACTCTGACGAGGAGATCCGTGCCGTGATCGACCCCGTGGTTCGTGCAACGGTGGAGCGCATCAACAAAAACGTTGCCAAGCGCAACGCTTACCTGAAGGAGTGGGGCGACAGAGAAGGTCCCTACCTGTACATCATCGTGGCTACCGGTAACATCTACGAGGATATCATCCAGGCCAAGGCCGGCGCCAAGCAGGGCGCAGATATCATCGCCGTGATCCGTACCACCGGTCAGTCCCTGCTGGACTATGTGCCTTACGGCGCTACCACCGAGGGCTTCGGCGGCACTTACGCCACCCAGGAGAACTTCCGCCTGATGCGTGCGGCTCTGGACGAAGTGGGCGAGGAGCAGCACCGCTATATCCGGCTGTGCAACTACTGCTCCGGTCTGTGTATGCCTGAGATCGCTGCCATGGGCGCTCTGGAGCGTCTGGATGTCATGCTGAACGATGCTCTGTACGGCATTCTGTTCCGTGATATCAATATGCAGCGCACCATCGTGGACCAGTTCTTCTCCCGTGTTATCAACGGTTATGCCGGCGTTATCATCAACACCGGTGAGGATAACTATCTGACCACCGACGACGCTATCACCAGCGCTCACACGGTGCTGGCTTCCCAGTTCCTGAACGAAGCCTTCGCCAAGACCGCCGGTATGCGTGAGGAGCAGATGGGTCTGGGCCACGCATTTGAGATGGATCCCGCCGTGGAGGATACCTTCCTGTACGAGCTGGCTCAGGCTCAGATGGCCCGTGAGATCTTCCCCAATGCGCCGCTGAAGTATATGCCTCCCACGAAGTTCATGACCGGTAACATCTTCCGTGGCCACATTCAGGATGCCCTGTTCAACATGGTCACCATCCTGACCGGCCAGAAGCTGTGCCTGCTGGGCATGATGACCGAGGCTATCCACACTCCGTTCATGTCCGACCGTGCTCTGTCGATCGAGAATGCTCAGTATATCTTCCGTACCATGAAGGATCTGGGCAGCGAGCTGACCTATAAAGAGAACGGTATCATCCGCAACCGTGCCAACGAGGTGCTGACCAAGGCCACCGATCTGCTGAAGGAGATCGAGAAGCTGGGCCTGTTCACCACCATCGAGAAGGGCATCTTCGCCGACGTGAAGCGTCCCAAGGACGGCGGCAAGGGCCTGGCCGGCGTGGTTGTGAAGGACGACAAATACTTCAATCCCTTTATTGAAGTCATGAAAGGGAAGGTGGCAGCAGAATGAGCAGCGGACTGTATAACACCCATAAGATCGATTTCGATACCACCCTGGACCTGACCCGTCTGAAGCCCTACGGCGACACCATGAACGACGGTAAGGTGCAGACCAGCTTCACTCTGCCCGTCAAGGACGACGAACGCGGCGAGGAGGCTGCCCGTCAGATCGCCAAGAAAATGGGTCTGGACGAGCCCAACGTGGCCTACCACACCCCCCTGGACAAGGAGTTCACCTTCTATGTGGTCTACGGCAGCTGCGTCCACTCCGTAAACTATGAGGATATCCATGTAATCACCGTGGAGTCTGATGTCATGAGCATGGAGGACACCAATGACTACATCCGCGAGCACATCGGTCGGAAGGTCGTTATGGTGGGCGCTTCCACCGGCACCGACGCCCACACCGTGGGCATCGACGCCATCATGAACCGCAAGGGCTTCGCCGGTCACTACGGCCTGGAGCGCTACGAGATGATCGAGGCCTACAACCTGGGTTCCCAGGTGCCCAATGAGGAGTTTATCAAGAAGGCCCTGGAGCTGCACGCCGACGTGTTGCTGGTGTCCCAGACGGTGACCCAGAAGGACGTGCACATCCAGAACCTCACCAACCTCATCGAGCTGCTGGAGGCCGAGGGCCTGCGCGACAAGTTCGTTGTCTGCTGCGGCGGTCCCCGTATCACCCATGAGCTGGCCAAGGAGCTGGGCTACGACGCCGGCTTCGGCGCCGGCAAGTATGCCGATGACGTGGCTTCCTTCGCTGTGACCGAGATGGTCAAGCGTGGCATGAAGTAAAATAACCCATCACGCCAGACGGTCACTTTTCTCGGTGACCGTCTGGTCGTGTTGCCAGATGGGCAATTCGCTTTTCTTCGGATGCTGTGCGGATTTTTAACGGCGAACCTGCCTATTTGTGAAAATATTATCCAATCATCTCTTGTATTTTCCCGACAGGAGTGCTATGATTACAGATAAGGAAATAGAAGGCATTCTATTTTTTTGGGAGAACGACAAATAACAAGGAGGAACTGAAATGGCAAAGAAACCTGTTATCACTGCCAAAGAGGCAGCGGCTATGATCCCCAATGGCGCCACCATTATGTGCGGCGGCTTCCTGGCCTGCGGCCAGGCCAGAGCGATCGTCAAGGAGCTGGTGGCCCTGGGCACCAAGGACCTGACCCTGATCGCCAACGATATGGGCCGTGCGGTGGGCCCCAAGGGCGAGGAGTTCTTCGGCATCGCTGAGCTGATCCACAATCACCAGGTCAAGCGCGTGATCGCCACCCACGTCGGCATGACTCCCGAAGTCGGCCAGCAGAACACCGAGGGCACCCTGGAAGTGAACCTGTTGCCCCAGGGCACCCTGGCCGAGTGCATCCGCGCCGGCGGCGCTGGCCTTGGCGGCGTGCTGACCCCCGTGGGCATCGACACCCTGGTGGAGGAGAGCCCCTTCTGCCTGGGCCGCAAGACCGTCGAGGGCAAGGATTACCTGCTGATGAAGCCCATCCACGCTGACTTCGCCCTGCTGGGCACCTATAAGTGCGACGAATTCGGCAACTGCTGGTACAAGGGCACCATGCGCAACTTCAACGTTGTCATGGCCACCGCCGCCGACACCGTCATCGCCGAGACCGAGTATCTGGTTCCCGTGGGCGAGATCGAGCCCGAGAACATCCACACCTATGGTATGTGTGTTGACTACATCGTGGAAGGAGAAAGAAAGTAATGGAAAAGAGCGAGATCAAAGGCTTTATCGCCAAGCGCTGCGCCAAAGAGCTGAAAAACGGCGACGTCGTGAACCTGGGCATCGGCCTGCCCACCCTGATCCCCAACTATCTGCCCAAGGACGTGGAGCTGATCATCCACGCTGAGCTGGGTATCGTCTCCGCCGGCAAGTCCCCCAAGGAAGGCGACGACAATTACGATCCTTACCACGTGGTGGATGCCGGTGGTTCTCCCTCCTCCGTGGCTTTCGGCGGCGGCTTCATCGACTCCGCCTCCAACTTCGGTCTGATCCGCGGCGGCCACGTGGATGCCTGCTTCCTGGGCGCTCTGGAAGTGGATGCCCAGGGCAACCTGGCCAACTGGATCATCCCCGGCAAGAAGATGCCCGGCATGGGCGGCGCTATGGACCTGTGCGTCGGTGCCCGCAAGTGCATCGTCTGCATGGAGCACACCGCCAAGGGCAACCCCAAGATCTTTGAGAAGTGCCGCCTGCCCCTGACCGCTTCCCACTGCGTCAACAAGATCATCACCGAGATGTGCGTGCTGGAAGTCACCGAGAACGGCCTGGTCATGACCGAGATCAACCCCGAGTTCACCGTCGAGCAGGTGAAGGCCGCCACCGCCGCCCCCATCACCGTGGCCGAGAACCTGAAGTCCATGATCGACTGATCCAGGAGCTGAAACCCGGCCCCTTCCCCAGGGACCGCAGACAGCCCGGCGATCATTCCAATCAAAATCATACAGGGGCCAGGCCGATGCCTGGCCCCTGTATTTTTTTCAGATGCAACCACAGATTTTTCGGAACTTTTCAAGTTCTGAAAAACTGCAAGCCTTTTGCCAAAAAAGCAAAGCCCTTTTTGGACAAGCCAAAAAATCCCTCCGCCGTTACGGCGGAGGGATTTTTGATTCAACTTGCGAGGCCCTTGCAGGAGCAGTATTTTACTCGGTGACGAAGGGCAGCAGAGCGATCTGACGGGCCCGCTTGATGGCCTCGGTCAGCTGGCGCTGATGCATGGCGCAGGTGCCGGTGGTTCTGCGGGGCAGAATCTTGGACCGCTCGGAAATGAAGCGGCGCAGCTTGGCGGCATCCTTGTAGTCGATGTGCTCGCACTTGTCCACGCAGAACTGGCAGACCTTCTTGCGCTTGCGGCCGGCGCCCCGGGGGGCTCTATTTTCGCGTTCCATAGCCATGGAAGAATTCCTCCTTTATAGAATTAGGTGTAACCTGGGGGGTGATCAGAACGGCAGGTCGCCGTCCTCCTCGTCGATCTCGGCAAATTCGGAGTTGCCGCCCACAGGAGCGGTGTAGCCGCCGGTGGGTGCGCCATAGGCCGGAGGAGCGGAGAAGCTGCCGCCGGCGGGAGCACCGTCCCGCTTGGAGTCGCCGAAATAGACGTTGTCGGCAACCACTTCCGCACTTCTGCGGTTGTTGCCTTCGCGGTCTTTCCAGTCACGGATCTGAAGCCGGCCCTCCACCACGGCCATACGGCCCTTGGTGAAGTATTTGGCCACGAACTCGGCTGTGTTGCGCCAGGCCACCACGTCGATGAAATCGGTCTCCTTCTCGCCGCTCTGGGACTTGAAGTCCCGGTCCACGGCCAGGGAGAAGCTGGTGACGGCGGTACCGCTCTGGGTGCGGCGCAGCTCAGGGTCCCGGGTCAGACGACCAATGATGAAAATCTTGTTGAGCATAAGACTGCCTCCCTTACTCGCCCTTGCAGACGATCATGGAACGCATGATGCCCTCGGTAATGCCCAGGATACGATCCAGTTCCTTGGGGAATTCCGGGCCGCTGGTGAAGCTCATCAGCACATAGTAGCCTTCGGTCTTGTAGTCGATGGCGTAAGCAAGACGGCGCTTGCCCCACTCGTCCACGACCACGTCGGAGCCGTTCTGCTCGGCCAGGGTCTGGAACTTTGCCACGGTGGCGGCAATAGCCTCCTCACTCTGTGCCGGGTCAATGATGTAAACGACCTCGTAGTTGGCGGAAATCTTAGCCATACTTTTGCACCTCCTTTTGGACTTATGGCCCTCACTTCCTGTGAGAGCAAGGATATGTCCGCATAAGCAGACTCATACATTATACCGGTTTTTCCGGGAAAGTCAAGGGCTTTCCGCCGGATTTCCGACTTTTTTACCGGCGATTCAGGGCGGCCTTCAGCTGGTCCACCCGGTCGGTGCGCTCCCAGGTGACGCCCAGGTCCTCCCGGCCCATGTGGCCGTAGGCCGCCAGCTGGCGATAGATGGGACGGCGCAGGTCCAGGTCCCGGATGATGGCGGTGGGCCGCAGGTCAAACACCTGCTCCACGGCCTGCTCCAGAGCCTCGTCGGACACCACGCCGGTGCCGAAGGTCTCCACCAGGACGCTGACGGGACGGGCCACGCCGATGGCATAGGCCAGCTGCACCTGGCAGCGGCGGGCAAGGCCGGCGGCCACCACGTTCTTGGCCACCCAGCGGGCGGCGTAGGCGGCGGAACGGTCCACCTTGGTGGGGTCCTTGCCGGAGAAGGCGCCGCCGCCGTGGGGGGCGCTGCCGCCGTAGGTATCCACGATGATCTTCCGGCCGGTGAGGCCGCTGTCGGCCTGGGGGCCGCCGATGACAAAGCGGCCGGTGGGGTTGACATAGAACTTGGTATTCTCGTCCAGCAGCTCCGCGGGCACGGTGGGCTTGATGACCAGCTCGATCATATCCCGGCGGATCTGGTCCAGGGTGGCCTCGGCGGCATGCTGGGTGGAGACCACCACGGTGTCCACCCGAACGGGAGTGCCGCTCTCGTCATACTCCACGGTGACCTGGGTCTTGCCGTCGGGGCGCAGATAGTCCACCAGGCCCTGCTTGCGGACCTGGGTCAGGCGCATGGCCATCTTCTGGGCCAGGGAGATGGCCAGGGGCATCAGCTCCGGGGTCTCGTCGCAGGCATAGCCGAACATCATGCCCTGGTCGCCGGCGCCGTTGTCCAGCTGCTCGTCGGCGCTCTCCTTGGCCTCCAGGCTCTTGTCCACGCCCATGGCGATGTCGCCGGACTGCTCGTCGATGTTGGTGATGACGGCGCAGGTGTGGCCGTCGAAGCCGTACTTGGCCCGGTCATAGCCGATATCCAGCACCACCTGGCGGGCGATCTTGGGGATATCCACATAGCAGTGGGTGGTGATCTCGCCCATGATGTGGATCAGGCCCGTGGAGGCGCAGGTCTCGCAGGCCACGCGGCCATTGGGGTCCTGCTCCAGGATGGCGTCCAGAACGGCGTCGCTGATCTGGTCGCAGATTTTGTCGGGATGCCCCTCGGTGACGGATTCGGAGGTAAACAGTCTTCTTGCCATGATTTTTCGTGCTCCTTTGTGAAAAAATTTTGTGTTGTCAGAGTCCCCCCTACCGACCCGGAGCATGAAAAATGCACGCTCCGACTTTCGACGGATCGTGCTGGAAAATTGCTCCTCATCTGTCGAAGGACGAGCGCGGGACTATCACTTCCGCACTCAGCATACGTCGGATTTGGCACCTTGCCTTGCAGGTTGCCGTGGTTTCATCGGGCCGATCCCTCAACCACTCTCGATAAGGTATGAACTTGTAGGGGGTTACTCTGCAATATCTGATATTAGCAGAAGTGATACGCTTTGTCAATAGGGAATCTGCATTTCCCCCGCCGCAAAAAATTCCGTTTACCCCCTATGCAAAACCAGAAAAATAAGGTAAAATACAGCTAAGTATGAATAGGGAGGATTCAGTCAATGGACGAACCGAAGTACAAACGGGTGCTGCTGAAGATCAGCGGCGAGGCTCTGGCCGGCGACAAGCACTTCGGCCTGGATTTCCAGGTTATGGGCCGGGTAGCCGACGTCATCAAGGAGTGCGTGGCCATGGGCGTCCAGGTGGGCGTGGTCATCGGCGGCGGCAACTTCTGGCGGGGCGTCAAAAACGGCGAGGGCCACATTGAGCGCACCCGTGCCGACCACATGGGCATGCTGGCCACCGCCATGAACTGCATGGCCATGGCCGACGTGCTGGAGCAGAAGGGCGTGGACGTCCGGGTCCAGACGGCGCTGGAGATCAAAGAGGTGGCGGAGCCCTACATCCGGGCCCGTGCCGTCCGGCACCTGGAAAAGGGCCGGGTGGTAATCTTCGGCTGCGGCGTGGGCTGCCCCTTCTTCTCCACGGATACCGCCGCCGTGCTCCGTGCCGCCGAGATCGGCGCCGATGTGATCCTGCTGGCCAAGAACATCGACGGCGTGTACGACTGCGACCCCGCCACCAACGCCAACGCCGTGAAGTTCGACGCCATCACCTATGACGAGGTGCTCAAGCGGCACCTGGCCGTCATGGACTCCACCGCCACCAGCCTGTCCATGGACAACCACATTCCCGTGCTGGTGTTCGCCCTGAAGGACCCCTACAACATCGTCCGTGCCCTGCGCGGTGAAAAAATCGGAACAATTGTGAAGGAGGCATAACCCATGCTGAAAGACGAGTACAAGGTTTACGAGGAAAAAATGAAAAAGAGCATCGAATCCGTTGCCAACGACTTTGCCGCCGTGCGTGCAGGCCGTGCCAACGCCTCCGTGCTCAACCGCATCCATGTGGACTATTACGGCACCCCCACCCCCATCCAGCAGATCGCGTCCGTTGGCTCTCCCGACCCCCGCACACTGCTGATCACCCCCTGGGACGCCTCCGCTCTGAAGGCCATCGAAAAGGCCATTCTGGAGTCTGACCTGGGCATCAACCCCCAGAACGATGGCAAGGCCATCCGCCTGAGCTTCCCCCAGCTGACCGAGGAGCGCCGCAAGGACCTTGTCAAGCAGATCCGCAAGTACACCGAGGGCGGCAAGGTGGCCATCCGCAACATCCGCCGGGAGGCCATGGAGAATTTCAAGAAGCAGCAGAAGGCCTCCGAGATCACCGAGGACGAGCTGAAGATGGCGGAAAAGGACCTGCAGAAGCTGACCGACGACAGCTGCAAGGAACTGGACAAGCTCCTGGAAAACAAGGAAAAGGAGCTCCTGTCCGTCTGATGGGCCTGTTTTCCAAGAAAATTCATCATCACGAGGCGGGGCAGGTGGACAAGAGCCGCCTGCCCCGCCACATCGCTATTATTATGGACGGCAACGGTCGTTGGGCGAAGCAGCGGGGTCTGCCTCGCACTGCCGGACATAAGGTGGGGGCCGAGACCTTCCGCAAAATCGCCACCTACTGCAAGGACCTGGGGGTGGAATACCTGACGGTGTACGCCTTCTCCACGGAAAACTGGAAGCGTCCCGCCGACGAGGTCAGCACCATCATGGCCCTGCTCAAGCAGTATATGCTGGAGGCCATCGACTCCATGGAGCGGGACCAGATCCGTCTGCGCTTTCTGGGGGACCTGTCCGCCATTTCGCCGGAGCTGCAGGCCCTGGTGGACCGCACCAATGAGATCTCCACCCACATTCACGGGTTCCAGGCCAACGTCTGCCTGAACTACGGCGGCCGGGAGGAGATTCTCCACGCCGCCCGCCGCTTCGCCCGGGACTGCGCCGACAGTACCGCTGACCCGGACAGCCTCACCGAGGCGGGCTTCTCCGACTATCTCTACTCCGCCGGGATTCCGGATCCGGAGCTCATCATCCGTACCAGCGGCGAGGAGCGCCTGTCGGGCTTCCTGCTGTGGCAGTGCGCCTATTCGGAGTTTTACTTCTGCGACACCCTGTGGCCGGACTTCGACGCCCGGGCCCTGGACAAAGCCATCATCGCCTACCAGAGCCGCGACCGGCGGTTCGGCGGCGTGAAATAGAGAGGATACAGACATGAAACAGAGGATATTGGTGGCTGTGGTGGGCATTCCCGCCCTGCTTGCCGTGCTGTGCGCCGCTCCCGCCTGGGCCACGGCCCTGCTGCTGGCGGCCCTGTCCGTCATCGCGGCCCACGAGCTGCTGACGGCGGTGTCCGGCCCGGACAAGGCCCGCCGCTGGACGGTGCTGCCCGCCCTGTGCGCCGTGCTGCTGCTGGGGCGGCAGGTATTTGCCTGGCCGGGCCTGGAGTGGCTGCTGCTGGCGGCGGCTTTGGCCCTGCCCCTGTCCGGGGTGCTGACCTATGGAAAGCCTCAGGCCCTGACCTTTACCGACATCTGCGCCATGGCGGCGGCGGGCTTCGCCATCCCCTGGGCCTTCTCGGGGCTGTACGGCCTGCGGATGCTGGAGGGGGGGTACCTCCTGGTGCTGACGCCCTTGGTGGCGGCCTTCTGCAGCGATGCCCTGGCCCTGTTCACCGGCATGGCCCTGGGCCGTCATAAGCTGGCCCCCCTGGTCAGCCCCCATAAGACCGTGGAGGGCGCGGCAGGCGGCCTGGTGGGCGGCATGGCCGGTATGGCCATTTTCTGCCTGGTGTACCGGGCCATCACCGGCGTGAACCTGGGCCTGCCCCTGTGCGTGGCCCTGGGCCTGCTGGGTGCGCTGCTGGGGGAGCTGGGGGACCTGAGCTTCTCCGCCGTGAAGCGCCAGTATGGCATCAAGGACTATGGCCGTCTGCTGCCGGGTCACGGCGGCGTGCTGGACCGGTTCGACAGCGTGCTTTTTGCCGCCCCGGTGCTGTACGCCCTGCTGCGGGCGTTGGCGGCGTAAACGGCATAAGGAGAATCGCAACATGACAAAAACCATTTCCCTGCTGGGCTCCACCGGCTCCATCGGCCGCCAGACCCTGCAAGTGGCCCGGGAGCTGGGCCTTTCCGTGGCGGCCCTGACCGCCAACCGCCAGGTGGACCTGCTGGAGCAGCAGGCACGGGAGTTTCACCCCGCCCTGGCGGTGCTGTACGACCGGGACGCCGCCCAGGAGCTGCGCCTGCGCCTGTCGGACACGGACATCCGGGTGGAGGCGGGGCCGGAGGGCCTGCTGCTGGCGGCTCAGCTACCCCAGGCCGACACCGTGGTCACCGCCGTTATGGGCAGCGTGGGCCTGGAGCCGACTCTGGCCGCCATCCGCCGGAAAAAGCGCATCGCCCTGGCCAATAAGGAGACCCTGGTCTGCGCCGGGGAGCTGGTCATGGCCGAGGCGGAGCGCTGCGGCGCGGACATCGTCCCCATGGACTCCGAGCACAGCGCCATTTTCCAGAGTCTCCAGGGCTGCCGGGACCGCAATGAGGTCCGGCGGCTGCTGCTGACCTGCTCCGGCGGCCCCTTCTTCGGCCGCACCTATCAGCAGCTGGAGTCCGTCACCCCCGCCGATGCATTGAAACACCCCAACTGGAGCATGGGTGCAAAAATCACCATCGACTCTGCTACCCTGATGAACAAGGGCCTGGAGGTCATCGAGGCCATGCGGCTGTACCGGCTGCCGGCGGTAAAGGTGGACGTGGTGATCCACCGCCAGAGCATCGTCCACTCCCTGGTGGAGTACCGGGACGGGGCCATGATCGCCCAGCTGGGCGCCCCGGATATGAAGCTGCCCATCCGCTATGCCTTCACCTGGCCCTACCGGGCCCCCAGCCCGGACCGGCCCCTGGACCTGCTGACCTGCGGCGAGCTGACCTTCCGGGCCCCGGACATGGACGCCTTCCCCTGCCTGCGCATCGCCCGCCAGTGCGCCAGAACCGGCGGCACCGCCTGCGCCATCATGAACGGCGCCAACGAGACGGCGGTGGCCCTGTTCCTGCAGGAGCGCATTGGCTTCAACGACATTTCCCGCCTGGTGGAGTCCGCTCTTGACCGGGTGCAGGTGAAATATGCCCCGGACCTTCCGGATATACTGGAAGCAGACAGACAGGCGCGAGCCGCTGTACTGCAAACGGTAGGAGACATGGTATGATCTATATTATCGCAGCGATCCTGATTTTCGGCGTCCTCATCGCCGTCCACGAGCTGGGCCACTTCCTGGCGGCCAAGGCCTGCGGCGTGCGGGTCAACGAATTTTCCATCGGCATGGGCCCCGCCCTGCTGAAAAAAACCAAGGGCGACACCCAGTATTCCCTGCGCCTGCTCCCCATCGGCGGTTTCTGCGCCATGGAGGGCGAGGAGGAGGACTCCAGCGACCCCGCCGCCCTGAATAACCAGGGCTTCTGGCAGAAGCTGCTGATCTTCGCCGCCGGGGCCCTGATGAACTTCCTGGCGGGCCTTGTCATCATTCTGGTGCTTTACGCCGGGGTCAAGGCCGTCAACGTCCCGGTGATCCACGGCTTTGCCGAGGGCTGCCCCCTGGAATCCGCCGCCGGCCTCCGGGAGGGCGACCGCATCCTGTCCATCGACGGGGAGCGCATCTACACCTTCAGCGACGTGTCCCTGCTGCTGGGCCGCAACAAAACCGGGGATTTTGACCTGGTCATCCGCCGGGACGGCCAGAAGCTCCGGCTGGAGAACTTCCACATGGAGCGCGGCGAGTATCTGGACCAGTCCGGCGAAAAGTTCACCGGCTTCGGCCTGTATTTCGGGGCGGAGGAGCTGACCTTCGGCGGCCGCCTGGAATACTGCTGGAACCAGGCGGTGGACTTCGTCCGCCTGGTGCGCCTGAGCATCCAGATGCTCATCACCGGCGAGGCGGGCTTTTCCGATATGAGCGGCCCCGTGGGCATCGTCTCCACCATCACCACCGTGGGCGAGCAGTCCGAAAGCGCTGCGGCCGCCGCCGCCAACATCGCGTACTTGGCGGCCTTCATCGCCGTGAACCTGGCGGTGATGAACCTGCTGCCCCTGCCCGCGCTGGACGGCGGCAAGATCTTCTTCCTGGTGGTCAACGCCCTGTGCATGCTCACCATCCGCAAACAGATCCCCGCCAAATTTGAAAATTACGTCCACCTGGCCGGCTTCATCCTGCTGATGGGCCTGATGCTGGTCATCACCTTCCAGGACGTTCTGAAGCTGTTCCACTGAATCCCCTTTGCCTCAAAAGGGCGCCGCCCTTTTGAGGCAAATTATGCCATTTATCACACAATTACAGGAGGACAACACCATGAGCAAACAGATCCATGTGGGCGCCGTGGCCGTGGGCGGCGGCGCGCCGGTCAGCATCCAGTCCATGTGCAATACCCCCACCCAGGACGTGGAGCGCACCGTGTCCCAGATCCTCCGTCTGGAGCAGGCCGGGTGCCAGATCATCCGGGTGGCCGTGCCGGATATGGACGCCGCCCGGGCCATCGGCCCCATCCGCCGCCGCATCCACATCCCCCTTCTGGGCATACAGGTCTTTTGTCATGCTGGCCATCCGCTGGTAGCTCATCACCATATCCACATACTGCTGCGTCTGAAACAATTCACTGAGGAACATGCGCTGCGAGGGGAACTCTTCCTCCTGCGCCAGAAGCTGCATCGTCTTTTCGACCTGCGCCAGCTCCAGCATGTCCTCAAACACGCGGGCCAGCTTCTCCAGCGCGTCGTCCAGCTCGCCGCTCGTCTGCGCAAAGCCGTAGGGGTATATCTCCGACGGGTCGTTGTTCTTCGTGCGGAAGCTGTACACAGGGACGTTCACGCTCATGATGTTTTCAAGCGACACCTCTATCTCACCTTTTCTCGCGGGAGCGAGCAGAGCGGCATTCATTTCTTCTTCGGACATTGAAAGGCTGGCCATTGTAAAGCTCGTCAGAGCGACGCCAAGTTCCTTTTCCACTTGCTCACGCAACGACTTATTCTCTCGAATAAGCTGCATGAAGCGGCGCACCATCTCGTCGCGCTTGTCCTTGAGCAGCTTGTGCCCCCGCGCGGCGACCTTGAGTCTGTTTTTCAGCCTCGTCAGCTCCATGCGCGTAGGGTTAACTTTCATAATAGCCATCTTATCACCTTAATCCTTCTTCTCCACCGGCATGAACTCATCGAGGTATTCATCTCTGATTCTCTTGAGCTCCGCTCTGGGCAGGATCTTCAGCAGATCCCAGCCGAGATCCAGCGTTTCTATAACGGAACGGTTGGTATCGTATCCCTGAGAAACATATCTCTTCTCGAATTCATCCGAGAATTTAGCGTAAAGCTTATCTACGTCGGAGAGCGCCGCCTCGCCCAGAATCTGTGACAATTCCTTCGCTTCTTTGCCTCGAGCGTATGCCGAGAAGAGCTGGTTCATCGTATCGGCATGATCCGGTCGAGTCTTGCCTTTGCCTATGCCTTTATCCTTCAAACGAGAGAGGCTGGGCAAAACGTCGATAGGCGGCGCAATGCCCTTATGGTAAAGCTCACGTGAAAGTATGATCTGGCCTTCCGTGATGTAGCCTGTAAGGTCAGGAATTGGGTGTGTCTTATCGTCCTCAGGCATTGTCAATATAGGTATCTGTGTTATTGAGCCTTCCAAGCCTCTGATTCGACCGGCGCGTTCGTACATCGTCGCCAAGTCCGTATACAAATAGCCGGGATAGCCGCGGCGTCCGGGAACTTCCTTTCGCGCTGCGGAAATCTCACGCTGAGCCTCTGCATAGTTAGTGATGTCTGTTATTATTACGAGTACGTGCATACCCTTCTCATACGCCAGATACTCCGCCGCTGTCAGAGCCATACGCGGAGTTGCTATACGCTCGATAGCAGGGTCGTCCGCCAGGTTTATAAACAAAACTGTTCTATCTATTGCACCCGTGCGGCGGAAATCCTGAATGAAAAAGTCCGCTTCCTCGAAAGTAATACCCACAGCCGCAAATACAACCGCAAACTTTGAATCTGCATTGAGAACCTTAGCCTGACGTGCAATCTGAGCTGCAAGTTGAGCATGAGGCAGACCTGAACCTGAAAACACCGGCAGCTTCTGACCGCGAACCAGCGTGTTCAGCCCGTCGATAGCAGAGATTCCCGTCTGGATAAACTCCGAAGGATATTCTCTGGCTGCGGGGTTGAGCGGTACGCCGTTTATATCCATGCGCATATCCGGTATTATAGCCGGGCCGTCATCTATGGGATTGCCCATGCCGTCGAATACGCGGCCGAGCATATCGTACGATACGGAAAGCTCTATTCCATGTCCCAAGAACCGCGCTTTGCTCGTACTTATTTTCAAACCTTGAGATCCTTCGAAGAGCTGTACCATCGCCCTGTCTCCGTCAACCTCAAGTACCTTGCCATGGCGAATCTCGCCGTTTTCCTGTTCTATTTCCACCAGTTCGTCATATGTGACTCCCTGAACGCCTTCTACCAGCATCAGAGGACCTACAACCTCACGAATGGTGCGATATTCTTTTTGCATAAATTTTCTCCTTTATACAGCGATACTACACCAGAGCGCTGAGTTCATCTTTCATCTGCTGGTCGATTTCTGCAAAGCGCTCATCTACATTGTCCTCACTAACGTATTTTGCACGGCCGATAGCTTCTCGAACGGGCAAAGCCACTATTTTTGAGAAATCCGCACCTTTATCCAAAGCATCGAGAGCAAGGTGATAGAAATTGAGCACCATATGAAGCATACCGGCTTGCTTTTTGCCGGAAGCGTATGTATCGACTTCGTGGAAGGAGTTCTGCTGCAAATAGTCCTCTCTCAAGGATCTGGCAGCTTCCATCTTCAGCCTGTCTCCAAGTGAAAGCGCGTCTATACCTACGAGCTGTACCACTTCGTTGAGCTCCGCTTCCTCTTGGAGAAGAGTCATAGCTTCCAGTCTCATTGCGCCCCATTCGGGATCAATGTTATGGTCGAACCAGTCCTTCAACTGATCGTAATACAGAGAATAACTCGTCAGCCAGTCTATCGCAGGGAAATGACGTCTGTACGCCAGAGATGAGCTAAGCCCCCAGAATACTTTTACAATACGCAGCGTGGCCTGGGATACCGGCTCTGATATATCGCCTCCGGGCGGGGAAACCGCACCGATAGCAGAAACGCAGCCCTCTCTTCCGCCAAGGCAAATTACACTTCCTGCACGCTCATAGAATTCAGCCAGACGCGAGGATAGATAAGCCGGGTAGCCTTCCTCGCCGGGCATTTCTTCCAGACGGCCGGACATT
>OLOQ01002361.1_pt1 | contig 15666 bp, 14 predicted proteins | sample 1673101 | NCBI WGS metagenome assembly OLOQ01 (sample SAMEA3136754, study PRJEB25190) | human gut metagenome | biome: human gut; feature: human-associated habitat; material: faeces | place: Austria | collected 2013 | reverse complement strand
GCCGTACACCGGACACAGCGGCAGGAACACGAAGCACGCCGAATTTTTCAGATGTATCTGGAGGGCATGGGCAGCGTGAAAATCATGAAGCTTTTGACGGAGGAAGGCGTGCCCGCGCCATTGGGCGGCCTGTGGAACGCCAGCGTGGTCATGGAAATGCTGAAAAACGAGAAGTACGTCGGCGATCTGCTGCTTCAGAAGTTCTACACCAACAACCATGTGGAAAAGAAGCGTTTTCACAATCGCGGAGAGCTGCCGCAGTATTTTGTAGGCGAGGATCATGAAGCGATTATCGACCGGGAAACCTTCGATGCGGTGCAGCGGGAAATCGCCTGGCGAACGGCGCAGCGTAAGGCTGCCAAAGAGAAAAAGATCGCAAAAACCGCGGAGTTGAGCATCTCGGCAGTGGCATCTCCTATACCGCCGACTGAGAACAATAGCAGAGAATCAATCCCTCTGACTGACCGCATTTACTGTGGTATCTGCGGGAAAAAGTATCGCTATAAGCTGACGCGCATGGGTACTCCCTATGCCGCGCCGGTCTGGATCTGCAGCACGTTCAATTACCGTGGCAAGGCGTACTGCGCTTCGAAGCAGATCCCTGAGGACATTCTGAAAGAACTGATTGCCTCCGCTCTGGGAACGGTTCACACGGAGGACAGCGTTCATCATATCGAGATGCATCCGGGCAACCGGGTGCTGTTTGTTTTTCAGGACGGTCATACCGAAGAGCACTTCTGGGAAGACCATTCCCGCAAAGACAGCTGGAATGAGGAAAAGCGTCAGAAAGCCGCGGAGAAAACCAGAATCCAGCACCAGAAAAGGAAGGAGCAGGAACAATGAGCGAAGCCAGAGTATTAGGCTCTCCTGCTGGCAGAGCCTATGAACCCACAGTCACACGTGTTAAGACGGTTCGAGTCATCCCGCCGACCATTCAGCCGCTATCTGATCTTCCTGCTTTCTCAGCTCGGCCCAGGCACGTGGCGGCTTATGCCCGCGTCTCCACCAGCAGCGAGGAGCAGCTGACCAGCTATGAGGCGCAGGTGAAGCACTATACCGAGTATATCAAGTCCAAAGAAGCTTCGGACAACTGGCAGTTCGTGGATGTGTATACGGACAAGGGCATTACGGGCGTGAGCACCAAAAAGCGCGAGGGGTTTAACCGCATGATTCAGGACGCGCTGGCAGGCAAGATTGACCTGATTATCACCAAGAGCGTTTCCCGCTTTGCCAGAAACACGGTGGATACGTTGACCGCCATCCGCAAGCTGAAGGAATACGGCGTGGAGGTCTATTTCGAGGAACAAAACATCTACACGCTGGATGGGAAGGGCGAGGTGCTGTTAACTATTATGTCCAGCATCGCGCAGGAGGAAAGCCGGAATATTTCCGAAAACGTGACCTGGGGCATAAGAAAACGCTTTGCGGACGGGAAAGTGACCATGTCCTACGGACAGTTTATGGGCTATCGCCGCGGCAAGGACGGAACGCCGGAGGTTGTGGAAGCGGAGGCGGAAATCGTGCGCACCATCTTCCGGCGCTTTCTGGAAGGCGCGACCCCGGCAATGATCTCCCGCGAACTCAATCTGGCCGGCATTCCCTGCCCCTCCCGCAAAAATCTGCTGAGTGAGAACGAGGCTGAAATCGCTAAGGCGCGAAAGAAAACCTCCCGCTGGAGTACGTCTACGGTGGAGAGCATTCTTGTCAATGAAAAATATAAGGGCGACGCCATCCTGCAAAAAACATACTGCACGGATTATCTTCTGAAAACCTTTGTGGTGAACGACGGCAGCGTGGTGCCCAAGTATTATGCGCAGAACAGCCATCCAGCCATTGTCAGCCCGGAGGTATTCGATCTGGCGCAGCAGGAGCTGGCATGGCGCAGAAGCCTGAATGGCAGATACAGCGGAAGAAGCTGCTTTGCCTCGCGCGTCGTTTGCGGGGATTGCGGCGCGTTTTACGGCAGTAAGGTCTGGCACAGCACGGACGAATATCGGCGCACGATCTGGCGCTGCAACAATAAGTACGCAGGCGAGACAAAATGTACAACACCTCATGTGACGCAGGAGGCATTGGAAAAAGCCTTCGTGCAGGTCATGCAGCAGGTGCTTTCTCAGAAAGAGGAAATCCTGACAGCCTGCTGCGAAGCGCTGGATGAAGCCTTTGATACCACGGAACTCGATAAGGCTGCCACGCGGCTGCAGGATCAGGCGCTGGGCATGGCGGAGCGTGTCAGGCAGCTGGTGGACGAAAACGCCCGGGTGCAAAGGGATCAGGATGAGTTCAAGAAGGATTATGAAGCGCTGCTCGCTGAGCATGCAAAGCTCAGCGAGAAAATTCAGGCGATTGCCGAGCAGAAAAGGGATAAGGCGGAACGCCGGCGGCGCATCGAAATATTCCTCCATATGATGGAAGAACAGAAAGAGTGCGCAAGCTTTGAGCCGGGGATGTTCGTGGCGCTGGTGGATAAGGTGATCATCCAACACGACGGACACATGGAGTTCTGCTTCAGAAACGGAATGAAATGTGAATATCCACAATAAAAACTAATAACGAAAAAGGCTGATAGTCTGCTCTTATGCGGGCGATCAGGCCTTTTCTATAGTTTTATCACTATTCAAACGCGGTATCCATGAAGATGTCGCAAAATATCTGATTCTGCGACGGCATTGGATGAAGTAGGCAAACATGGAAACGCCTTACTATCCATTACAATATTATACGTAGAAAGTCTGACCGTGTCAACACAATTGAGCCTTAAAAAAGACTATTTCACGTAATTTTCTCGCAAGAGTAACACGAGAAGCAGAAAAATCCCAGTGACGTATTGCTGCCGTATCAAAACTTCTGCAGTTTGTCGGCTGTGTTATAAGCCGTCAGAACTGCCGTCAAAACGTTGTGCTTTGCAAAAGATGATAGAGCAAATTGAATGTCATACCAAGGAGGCCAAAAATATGCCTAGGCACGGAGAGAATATCTACAAGCGCCGAGACGGTCGCTATGAAGGACGTTATGTGGTAGGAAAAACTGCGACAGGAAAGACCAAATTCGGATATGTTTACGGTTATCAATATACGGAAGTACGGAATGAACTGCTTCGAAAAAAACGGAGCGGCTCCCGGTAGGTGAAACAATGCTGAAGTGCCGCAGAATACTTCTGCAGGATTGGCTGCAGCAATGGCTTGAAAGCGAAGTGTCAGGCAGCGTGAAGGGCTCTTCCTATCAGACATATCTCCGCCAGATTCAGACGCATTTGATCCCGAAACTCGGCCATTTTTTGCTGTCTGAGGTGACGCCTTCCGTAATTCGCGCTTTTATTTCTCAGCTGGAATCTGACGAATTGGCTTATAGTACCGTGAAAGGAATATTCCGACTGCTGAATGCGGCGCTTCGCTGCGCTCAGGAAACGGGTATCATCTCGCTGAACCCGTGCCGCAGGATAAAAATTCAGCCCCAGGAGGCTATGGAGCAACGGGTTTTGAGCCGCTCCGAGCAGGAAAAACTGCGCAAAGCATCGCTGAACCAGGATGATTTACCCACTTTGCTTAGTCTGTACACCGGTATGCGCTTAGGCGAGGTGTGCGCGCTCAAATGGTCGGATATCGATTGGGAAAAGAAAACGATCACGGTGCGAAGAACGGCACAGAGAACCGCCAGGTTCGAAAACGGCACCGGTAAACGCACGGTGTTGCTGATCGGAACGCCGAAGTCAAAACGTTCGCACCGAATTTTGCCCATACCGGACTTTTTGTTTGTGATGCTCCAAAAAGCCTGCCGCGCTTCCGGCAATACGGATGCGTATGTTTTCGGAAAGGTCGGTCATGCGGCAGAGCCGCGCACGATCCAACGCCATTTCCAACGCAAAATGCAGGTATTGGGTTTTGCACGGGTGCATTTCCATACGCTTCGTCATAGCTTTGCCACACGTCTGATGGAACTGGGCATCGATATTCAAACGATCAGTGCCCTGCTTGGACATCAGTCAGCCAAAACAACGCTGGATTTCTATGGGCACAGTTTATCAGAGCGGCAGATTTACGCCGCCAGCCTGCTTGCCTCTTGCTGATAAGCCGTCAAAAGCCGTATGATGGCTCCTAAAAGTACGGTATAGCAAGGCTTTTTGCCCTGCCGCAAAGTCAGATATTTTGTGACAGCGAGTGATGCGCCGCTTACCGGCGAGGGGGCTGCTTTCCATAGATATTATATATGATTTGTGTTGGCTGAGAGGAAATACCGTGCGCAATGATCACGGAGAAAGCGGAGGAATCGATGACCTTGAATTATGAACTGTTCGAAAGCTCGGCATAAAATGCTGCTGGTCTGTGAAAAGAAAAGTCATTGATACTCATTGCTGCTGAATAATACAGTACAACACGAAAGGATGTTATACATGAAATATCAGGGGCTGGACGCACAACAGGTAGAGGAGAGCAGAAAGCACTACGGAACGAATGCTCTGACGACTATTCCCCCGGAGCCGCTCTGGAAGAAAGTCCTCGAAGGCTTTAAGGATCCGATGATTCTGATTCTCTGTGTCGCTTTGGTGATACAGGTGGTTCTCTTCTTTTTTGGCAGAGCAGAATGGTATGAACCCGTTTGTATTTTGATTGCCATTATGATCGCAAACGGCGTTTCTTCTGTTTCAGAAAACAAACAGGAGGGAAAGGCATCTGCACTCAAAGAGGAGGAAGAAGCCAAGGAAACGGCGAAAGTGATTCGGGGCGGCAAGCTGCAGGAGATTCACGTCAGCGAAATCGTTGTCGGCGACATTGTTTATCTTCAGGCGGGAGATAAAATTCCCGCAGATGGTGAAATTATAGACGGCGAATTGAAGGTTGATCAGTCAACTCTGAACGGTGAAACGGAAGAGGCCGCCAAAATTCCGGCGGAGGACAAGGCGATATACGATATCAAAGATCTGCTGAACAAGAACTATGCCTACAGAGGAACGGTTGTCTGCGGCGGCGAGGGTCATATGGAAATCAAGGTCGTCGGAGACAAAACGTTGTTCGGTGAGCTGGCGTTGGAAGTGCAGGAGGATACGCGTGAGACTCCTCTGCAGGTTAAACTTGGAAAACTTGCAAAGCAGATTTCAACTTTTGGCTATATTGGCGCGATCGCTATAGTCATCGGAATTCTTGCGAAAACCATTATTACGGGCAGCCTGCCGGCGGACTTTGCCGGCTGGGTTATTTTGCTGATCAACGCTATCACTGTAGCGGTGACGATTATCGTATGTGCAGTTCCTGAGGGGCTCCCGATGCTGACCTCCATTCTGCTGAGCTACCAGAGCCTGCGCATGGCGAAGGATAACGTCCTTGTTCGCAAGATCAACGGTCTGGAAACGGCGGGAAGTCTGAGCATTCTGTTCAGCGATAAAACGGGTACCATTACCGAAGGCCGCCTTTCTGTGGTAGAACTGGCGACAGGCAATGTTCGAAGATTCGATAAATTGAATGACATGTCGGATACATTGAAAATGGACGTCATCATGGGAATCGGCGTGAACAATGGCGCGTCGGCAGGCGAAAACACCGTCATTGGTGGAAACAGTACGGATCGTGCGCTCATGAGCTTCCTGATGGACTGCAAAGTATCTGAACAGATTGCGCTGGCGGATGTGCGCCAGTTTAACGCGTTCAATTCCACAAAAAAGACCTCCAGCGTCACGATTACTCGCGACGGACGTGCCATCACCTATTTGAAGGGCGCGCCGGAGCGCCTGCTGGATCGATGTGTATCCTATATTGATGAAAATGGCGAAACGAAGCCGCTGACGGAAAAGAACTATCTCAGTTCCTATATCAATGAGCAGGCGGGACGTTCCATGCGTCTGTTGGCCGTCGCCAAAACGGAAGGAGCTGATGAAAACAGCGAACAGCTGACGCTGGTATGTGTTCTCTCCATTCGTGATAATGTGCGAAAAGAGGCTGCCGATGCGATTCGCGAGGTTCAGAACGCTGGTATTCAGGTAGTTATGGTAACCGGAGATCGAAAGGAGACGGCTGTCGCCATCGCGAAGGAGGCAGGGCTGCTGAAAGATAAGACCGACGTTGCTCTGACAAGCGCGGAGCTTGCAGAAAAGAGCGACGAAGAGGTGAAAAAGCTGCTTCCGCATCTGCGGGTCGTTGCGCGCGCGCTGCCGACAGACAAAAGCCGTCTGGTCAGCCTTGCGCAGGAGCTCGACCTGGTCGTCGGCATGACGGGAGATGGCGTAAACGATTCGCCGGCACTGAAGAAGGCGGACGTCGGTTTCGCTATGGGCTCCGGAACAGAGGTGGCGAAGGAAGCTGGCGACATCACGATTCTGGATGACAACTTTGCGTCCATTGAAAAGGCAATCCTGTATGGACGGACGATGTTTAAATCGATTCGCAAGTTCCTGATCTTCCAGCTGACTGTTAACGTTGCAGCTGTTCTAACCTGCTTTATCGCACCTCTGCTGGGCGAAAACACGATCATGACGGTCGTCCAGCTGCTGCTAGTGAACCTTGCAATGGATACCCTTGCGGCAATTGCTTTCGGTAGTGAACCGGCGCTGCAGGAATATATGCAGGAAAAACCCGTGCCACGCCGGGAAAGTATCGTCAGCCGGGATATGCTGTTCGAAGTCACCACGGCCGCGCTTTACATTACGGCAGCCTGCCTGTGCGTCCGTTTTGTTCCCGCTTTTAGAACCTTGTTTGGTATTGCGGATATGGCAGAACATCATATGATCACCTACTTGAATTCCGCCGTGTTCGCCACGTTCATGATGGGAATAACCATAAATGGCTTTAATGCCCGGACTTCTCACATCAACGTGTTTGAACATCTTGGGCGCAACAAGAATTTTAATCTGGTCATGGGAGCAATCCTGATCGCGCAGTTCGTTTTTATCACGTTTGGCGGCGAAGTACTCAGCGTCACAGCACTGAATCCGGTGACTTGGCTGATTTGTTTGGTGCTGGCACTGCTGGTGATACCGGTTGATTTTGCTCGAAGAGCATTCAAAAATAAGAAAGGGGCATGAACGTATGGCTGTGAATTTGAAAAAGGGACAGAAGGTTGACCTTACAAAGGGAAATCCAGGCCTTGCCAAGATTACAGTGGGTTTGGGATGGGATGTAAATCAATACGATGGCGGCGCGGAGTTTGATTTAGACGCTTCCGCCTTCCTGCTTGCAGCGAACGGCAAGGTGACGCAGGATGCAGACTTCATCTTCTACAGCAATGCAAGCCATTCGTCAGGAGCTGTCGTCTACGGCGGCGATAATCGCACAGGCGCGGGCGAGGGCGATGATGAGCAGATTCATGTGGATTTGAGCAGAATTCCTGCGAACATCGAGAAGATTGATTTTACGGTAACTATTTATGATGCGGAAAGTCGCCGGCAGAATTTTGGTCAAGTTAGCAATGCGTTTGTCCGAATTCTTGATGACGCGACTGGCACGGAAATAATCCGTTATGACCTGGAAGAAGACTTTTCCATTGAAACTGCTGTTGTGGTAGGAGAGCTCTATCGGCATAGCGGCGAATGGAAATTCAATGCGATTGGAAGCGGCTTTCAGGGTGGATTGGCGGCGTTGTGTGCTCATTATGGAATTGATACTTAAGGAAATTGGAGGGAATAAAAATGTCGGTAAGTTTGCAGAAGGGACAGAAAATCAGTCTTACTAAGGGCGGCTCTGGATTGAACAGAGTTATGGTTGGTTTGGGCTGGGATGAAGCTCAGCCGACAGTAACCGGTTTTCGCGCACTCTTTTCCGCAGCGCCTCAGGCGATAGATTGCGACGCTTCGGCAATTCTCTGCGGTGACAATGGAAAGGTGATCAGCAATCGAGCCAATGATTGCTGCATTTACTTTGGTAACCTTCGCCATCCGAGCGGCGCGATTGTGCATCAGGGTGACAACCTGACCGGTGCGGGAGACGGTGATGACGAGCAGATTATGGTCGACCTGTCCAAGCTGCCACGGGACATTTCGAAAATCGTGTTCGTGGTCAATATCTACGACGCGAAAGTACGCCGCCAGCACTTTGGCCTCATCAAGAATGCGTTCATCCGTCTGGTTGACATGAGCAATGGAAGTGAAATCTGCAGATTCAATCTGACGGATAATTACAGCGGTATGACCGGACTGGTTGTTGGTGAAATCTATCGTCATGATGGCGAGTGGAAGTTCAATGCCATTGGGCGCGGTGTTGCGGAGGCAAGCCGGCTGGACAGCCTGATTGCACTGTATCGCTGATAATCATTGAGCATTTATAAGGAGGAAGAAAAATGGCTATTAATCTTTCAAAAGGGCAGCGAGTCAGCTTGGATAAGGGTGTCCGTCTTGCATTGGTAGGACTGGGCTGGGACACGAACCGATACGATGGATCTGCTGATTTCGATCTTGATGCTTCCGCGTTTCTCCTGGGTGCGAACGGAAAGGTTCGTTCGGATGACGACTTCATCTTTTATGGCAACTTGCAGTCGAAGGATGGCTCTGTGATGCATACCGGCGATAATCTGACCGGTGAGGGTGATGGCGATGACGAAACGCTGTTCATCGATTTTTCCAAGGTTCCGGCGGATGTGCAGAAAATTGCCATTACGGTGACCATTTACGAAGCACAGGAACGCGGGCAGAATTTTGGTCAGGTTTCCAATGCGTATGTCCGCGTCGCACGCCGCGCCAACGAAAACGATACTGTGGGCACGGAAGAGCTTCGCTATGACCTTGGCGAGGAGTTTTCCATTGAAACGGCGCTGGTGGTATGTGAAATCTATCGCCAGGGTGCCGACTGGAAATTCAATGCTGTCGGCGCAGGATACCAGGGCGGACTTTATGCGCTTTGCAAGAACTACGGTGTAAATGTCTGAACGTGTTGAACTGACAACCGAATACTGATTTGCTATGGGCAGAGATGATCCTATTGATCATGGGTGTTTCTGCCCATTTTATTAAGGGGGAGGAAGCGTATGAATACGAATTCTCAGAAGGTTCGGATCAAATTGAACGCACCGGCCGTTCTGACCTTTGCGCTGGTGTGTTTTGCGGCGCAGCTGCTAAACATACTGACAAAAGGAAAATCGAACGAGCTGGTGTTCAGCGTATATCGCTCTTTCCTGCTGAATCCCATGACATATGTTCGCTGCGTTTGCCATGTGTTTGGTCATGCAGACTGGGAGCATCTTCTTGGGAATATGATGTATCTGCTGATTCTGGGGCCGATGCTTGAGGAGAAATATGGAACGGCAAATATTATATTCGTTATGTTGGTCACAGCGATTGTCACAGGCATAATCAATATGATATTTTTCCCTTATGTTCATCTGTTGGGCGCAAGCGGCATCGTCTTTGCGTTTATTCTGCTTGCATCCATAACAACAACCGCGGCAAAAACAATACCGCTTACATTCATTCTCGTCGCTGCTATGTATATTGGACAACAGATCTATCAGAGGTACCCGCACAAAGCGTGGCCGCATATTTGCGGCGGCAGCGCACGGCGATGCTGGGCATTCGGGGAATAGAAAACGGTAAGCACGCTGTCGTATATATCGGAAACAAACAGGAGAAGCTGCTGTTTCTCAACAATAAATGGGAGCGCGCGGATGCTCCCACACAGCTTCTCCTGACGGAACAAGCGCTTTTGTCCTATTTGGATGACAAGGTGATCATTGCTACTTTGGCGCCTGTTGCCCCTTGCACGGAGGATATCATAAGCCGCATGCGCCATTCGATTACGGTTTTGCAACAAAACGCGAGAGAAATCTGCATGCTGTGTCAGGAGACAATGCCGGTTGCAGTGCTTCGCTCCCGAATGGATTCGCTATTTCGTGCGCTTCTGCTGGATGGTATAACCATGCTGAATTTGCTGGGCGAAAGCGACTTGGTGGCGCGCCTGCTGCCTTTGCAGCGCGGTTTGCTCAACGCCGTGCGCAATGAACCAGAGGCATGCGTTTTCCTGGGGGATTATCTTTCGCCCGATGCGCTCACTGCTGCTGCGCAGGCTTATGCAGCGCGTATTCAGCGAGAGATTGACAACATGGGGAACTAATAACAGCGATGGAGGCTGTAAGCAAGCTGGATAGTGATATGACTTGCAATAGACTCCTTCATCTGTGTTTTCATGGCAGATATCATAATTCTATTGCCCATGCTGTAGCCCACCAGTGAGCCGATGACCATAGCGCCTGCATTGGTGCAGTGAACGGCGGCGTTTTCGATATTTACGTTTTTGATTTCACCAACGCTGATGCCGAACAGCCCGGCGCCGACGATGAATTGATCGTTTTTATAGGTGAGATTGCTCACCGTATGGCCCTGTCCGTCGAAGGAGCCCAGGAACAGGGTGGTGCGGTTCTCCATGTCGTTCATATTGCCGATGGGCGTCCAGTCCACGCCGGTCATGTCCAAATCGGCGGTCAGCACGAAATACGCGCCCATCGCGCCCATATAGCCGCTCTTGCTGCCGTCGTTTACGGTAGCGGCAAGATAAGCAAGCTGGTCTACGCTGGCAATCTGCCAGAGATCGTCTGCTGTGCCGCTGCCGCCGGCAAAAGCGGTTTCCTCGGCCAGCGCCGGAATGCTCAGGAAGGTGAGCACCATGGTTAGCGCGCAGAGCAGAGACAGGATTTTGCGAAGCTGTTTCATTTGAAATATCTCCTTCAAAACGTATTTATGTCAACGCAGTTTGCGAGGACATCATGGTTAGATACATCAAATCATTGCGCAAGAAAAAAGGCGTTAGCCTTTTTCCATACCCAGCAGATCCGCCCAGCCCATGCGGAAGAACCGGCGCAGCCGCAGCGCGTATACGATTGCTTCCTGCCGGCTTAGATCATGGCGGATTGTTTCGAACAGGCCGGAGTAAAAGGCATTCGAAGAGCATATGCACCATCAGCGCGCCCGTCTGGTCGTCCATCAGCGCGCAGCGGCCGGTGCACTGCATGAAGCGGAACGTGTATTTTACATCGATATCGATTATCTTTTCATAGCAGTCCTTGTCGGAGCTTTTCATAGCAGTCCTTGTCGGAGCAGCGCGCCAGCTCTTGATTGACGCTTATATCCAGCCATGGTATAATTTGTTTATTCAATAAGCACTTGCGGGAGCGCATATGGGCATTTTGATCTGCGGGCTGAACGGTGTAGGCAAAAGCACGATTGGACGGATCCTTGCACAGCGCCTGACATACGCTTTCATTGATAGTGAAGAACTGTTCTTTTCAAAAGAAAATGCAGCCGATCCGTTTTCTAATCCGCGCAGCAAGGAGGAAGCAATCCGCATCCTTGAGGCAAAGATTGCGGCGGACAATCATTTTGTGTTTGCCGCTGTGCGGGGGGATTATGGGGATAAGCTGATTGCGTCGCTCGATTATGCCGTGCTGGTCGACGTGCCAAAGCCAGTGAGAATGCAGCGCGTTTGGGAGCGATCCTACCAGAAATTCGGCGGGCGAATGCTTGATGGCGGCGATCTGCATGAAAAGGAGAACGCATGGTTTTCCTTTGTTAATGACAGGCCGGAGGATTATGTTACGAAGTGGCTAAGCAATATTGCCTGCCCTGTCCTGCGGGTGGATGGCACGATGCCTGTTGAAAAGAACGTTGCGGATATTCTGACCTTTCTGGCATCAAGATCATGCGCCAAAAAGCAGAATGGAGGAAAAAGACCATGATGTACACAATGCACTATGATTCCCCGCTGGGTGGCATTTTGCTGGCCGCGGATGATACCGGCCTGACCGGATTGTGGTTTGACGGCCAAAAGTACTTTGCAAATGAACTGCCGGCGGAGCATATCGAGCGGGAAACGGAGAGCCTGGCGCTTGCGAGGCGTTGGCTGGATGTTTACTTTACCGGCAAAGAGCCCGATTTCATGCCGCCGCTGCATCCCATTGGCTCAGGCTTTCGCCAGGCTGTGTGGAAGCTGCTCTTGGATATCCCCTATGGGCAGACAACTACCTACGGCCAGCTTGCCCGCTGCCTTGCGGTGCAAATGGGGCGCGATCATATGTCGGCGCAGGCCGTTGGCGGCGCGGTGGGGCATAACGAAATTTCCATTATTATTCCCTGCCACCGGGTGGTAGGAAGCAGCGGCAGCCTGACGGGCTATGCGGGCGGTATCGACAAAAAGGTAAAGCTGCTGGAGCTGGAACGGACGGATATGCGCGGCTTCTTTATCCCGGCAATGGGAACGGCGCTTTGAAAGGGGAGACGGGCCATGATTGTTTCATCCGCAATTGAAAAGATGATCGCCTTTTATCAGGGCAACCTGCACGATATCAACCATTTTCTCAAGGTATGGGCGTTTGCTAAAACCATTGGAGAGCAGGAGGGGCTGGATGATCAAACGCAGCTGACGCTGGAGCTGGCGGCGGTGGTTCATGATATTGCCTGCCCGCTGTGCCGGCAGAAATATGGCAATACCAATGGAAAATACCAGGAGCTGGAAAGCCCACCGCTGGTAGAGGATTTCTTTGCAGGCATGCCTGTTGAAGGAGATATGGCGGAGCGAATTTCCTGGCTGGTGGCGCATCATCATACCTATACCCATGTGGACAGCCTGGATTACCAGATCCTGCTGGAAGCGGATTTTCTGGTCAACGCGGACGAGGGCGGTCTTGTCCGCGCAGCCATTGAAAACATGCGGCAAAGCGTTTTTCGCACCGGTGCGGGCGTTCGTCTGCTGGATAGCATTTATTTGCGGGAGCAGTGAAGCGGGCAAAGATCCTTTTGTAAAAGGGGCAATTTCAGACAGATAGAAAGGTAGAAAGCGCTTTATGCCGCTGCAAATCGTCAGAAACGATATTACCAGGATGCAGGTGGACGCCATTGTCAACGCCGCCAATGAATCGCTGTTGGGCGGCGGAGGGGTGGATGGCTGCATTCACCGCGCCGCAGGCCCGGAGCTGCTGGCGGAGTGCAAAGCGCTGCATGGGTGCAAAACAGGCAGCGCAAAGATCACAAAGGGCTATCGATTGCCCTGCAAATACGTCATTCACGCGGTGGGGCCGCGCTGGCATGGCGGGCAGCGCGGAGAGCAGGAACTGCTGGTTGCCTGCTACCGGGCGGTGCTTGCGCTGGCAAAGGAATACGGCTGCGAATCGCTGGCGTTTCCGCTCATTTCCTCCGGCATTTACGGCTATCCCAAGGATCAGGCGCTCAAGGCTGCGGTGGATACCATCAGCGATTTTCTGCTTGGAAACGACATGATGGTCTATCTTGTGATCTTTGACCGGCATGCTTATCAGATTAGCGGCGCGCTGTTTGCCGATATTGCCGCCTATATCGATGAACGGTATGTGGACGAGCATACCGAGGATCGCTCCGCGCGCCTGCGCTCGATGAATGCCTTTCGCGTGGAAGCGTCCGCGGCCTGTGAAGCGCCCGTTTGCCAGGATGCAATCCAGCAATGCGCGGATTCCGCGTCCCAAACGATGTCCCTTGTCGATGCGCTGGGACGGATGGATGAGAGCTTTTCAGAAATGCTGCTGCGCAAGATTGATGAGCGCGGAATGACCGACGCGCAGTGCTACAAAAAGGCCAATATTGACCGCAAGCTTTTTTCAAAGATCCGTTCGGACAAAGGATATAAGCCCTCCAAGCCCACGGTGATCGCCTTTGCCATTGCCCTGGAGCTGCCGCTGGCGGAGATGAAGGATATGCTCATGAAGGCGGGCTTCGCGCTGTCCCATTCCAATAAGTTTGATATCATTGTGGAGTATTTCATTGAGCATGGCAACTATAACGTATTTGAAATCAACGAAGCGCTGTTTGCCTTTGATCAGAGCCTGATTGGCGCATAAGCTGTAAGCGCTTGCGATGTCGCTTGCCATGCGCCCCTTAAAACCGAATATCGAAGTAGAATAGGACTGCAAGGTGAAACGCCGGGCAGCCCTATTTTTATGATGGAGGAATGGATGATGAAGAAAAATTTGACGGAAATCGTGTTTATCCTGGATCGCAGCGGCTCGATGCGCGGGCTGGAGGGGGACACCATCGGCGGCTTTAACGCCATGATTGAAAAGCAGAAGAAAGAGACGGGTGAAGCGCTGATTTCTACCATTCTCTTTGACAACGTAAGCGAGGTGATCCACGACCGCATGCCGGTTCAACAGGTTGCGCCGATGACGGACGGGGATTATTTTGTCCGCGGCTGCACTGCCCTGCTGGATGCGATTGGCGGCGCGATTCATCATATTGAAAACGTTCACAAATACGCGCGGGAGGAGGACGTGCCGGAGCATACGCTGTTTGTGATCACGACGGACGGCATGGAAAACGCAAGCCGCAGCTATGATGGCGAGCGGGTTAAAAGGATGATTGAGCGCCGGAAGGAAGAGGATGGTTGGGAGTTTCTCTTCCTTGGCGCCAATATTGACGCGGTGGAAACCGCCAAGCGCTTTGGCATTGGCGCGGATCGGGCAGTTAACTATCATGCCGATCACGCGGGAACGCGGCTCAACTATGAGGTGTTGAGCGAAGCGGTTTCGGCGGTGCGGTGCAGCGCGCCCTTGGGCGCGGAATGGAAAGCGCGCATTGACGCGGATTTTAGCGTAAGACAGGATGAAAACAGGCAATAAAAGCGCCTGAACCGGCGGAGGGCGCAATCAGGCGGCCATTCCGATTTGAAATGCTGGCTTTTCCACCTTTTGTATGGTAGAATAAGGATTGCTGGAAGGGACGGTTCGGAGGTGGGGGAATGGCGGACATAAAGCGAAAATCCATCGCAAAGCTTTGCCTGGCGCTGGGGCTGTTCATTCTGGCAGGCGTTTTCCGGCAGCTGGATCGCCTGGCCGCGCCGCTGCCCTCCGCTGTATGTTTTTTGCTGACCAATTTGATCTATATCGGGCTGGCCATGGCGTGGGGCTTTTCCATATCGCGCAGAATTCTGCATTGCGACGATCGGCGGTGGCTGCTGCTTGGATGCGCCATGACTGTGCTGTGGCTGTTTCTGCGCACGGTCAAGTATCGCTTTTTCAGCGGCGATACCATTACGCGCTATCTGTGGTATCTGTATTATGTGCCGCAGATTTTAGCGCCGCTGTTCAGCCTGTTCGCCGCGCTGCAGCTGGGGCGGCGGGAGGGCGACGCGTTTTCTCGCAGGTGGTATCTGCTGTTCATTCCTGCTGCGCTGCTGATTGGCGGCATTCTGAGCAACGATCTGCACCAGATGGCATTTCGATCCGTGCCGGGCGCTGCGACGCTGCAAGCGGATTATACCCACGGCTGGATGTACTACCTCGCCATGACGTGGATTGTTGGGCTGCTGCTGGCGACAGGTATTATCGTCTACCGCAAATGCCGCATATCAGAAAGCAGGCGATACGCATGGGTGCCGCTCTGTGCTTTTCTGAGCGGAATTGTGTTGTGTGCGCTGAGCTTCGCGAATACCTACACCTTCCACAAGATGCCGGAATGCTTCTGCCTGACATATGCGGCGTTCTGGGAGAGCTGCCTGCAGGTGGGGCTGATACCGACCAACGGCTATTACCGCTATTTCTTTTCCGAATCCACCGTCGCCGCGCAGATTGTGGACGGGCAGGGGCGCCCCGTCTACCGCGCCCAAAACGCGCCTGACCTCACGGCCGGTCAACTGGACGCAGCGGCGCGCGAAGCGATTCTTCTGAACGCAGACACGCGGCTGCAAAGCGCGCCGGTGCAGGACGGGCGCGTGTACTGGGTGGAGGATATTT
>OLOQ01002360.1_pt1 | contig 15667 bp, 8 predicted proteins | sample 1673101 | NCBI WGS metagenome assembly OLOQ01 (sample SAMEA3136754, study PRJEB25190) | human gut metagenome | biome: human gut; feature: human-associated habitat; material: faeces | place: Austria | collected 2013 | reverse complement strand
GAGATTGCCGATCATGCGGCAAAGGGCGGAATGCTCGGTATCAGCAAGGAAAGCTGGATGGCGGCTCTTGAGAAGGAAAACTACCTCAAGGCAGCGGAGATGTCGATGGAGGATGACTACGGCATGATTGACGGGATCATCAACAACGGTCCGAAGGAAGACAAGACCGCAGAGGTCAAAGCCCCCGAAAGGGGCGAAAAGTCCTCCATCATGGACAGGCTCAAGTCTGCAAAGGCTGAAAAGCAGAAGGAATGCTGCCCTCCCAAAAAGCACAAAGGAGAGATTGAGCTGTGAGCAGAAGTCAGAAATGGCGGCAGGAGTGGTCGTTCTTCATCGGGGACAGCGGACGCCGGAAGTATAACCGCTTCTGCGTCCGCTGCGTCCATAGCTGCAAGCAGAGCTTCCGTGCGGATCTCATCGCCTGTCCGCACTTCTCCCGCAAGGCATCGAGGTGTAGACAGTTAGGGGTCGAAAAAGCCTGTGATTGCAAGCCTCAGAGCGGCGCAAATTGACCAGCCTAAGTGATTGTATTCCCTGCGTGGTTTCATCTTTAGCGCGGAAATAAGTGTCGATTCCGGCACTTGCTTGAATGCCCGGAAAACGAACCAAGAGCCTCTGTCGATGCCCGATTCGGGTGTCGGCAGAGGCTCTTTTTTGATACGGATATCCATACCTAAAGGTAGACTTTTGTAGGCGAACAAAAGATATGGTACACTCACGCGTTAACAGAGACAGACAATTCTCCCCCAAAGTTGTTCGTCGAAAAACGGCTGTCTCCAAGGATTAGTTCCTTCTCTATTTGGTACTCAAAAGGATAGAAAAAAACAGCGTTGCTCAATTCTGCAAAGGAGTAATATCCGCTATCGCCTATAAGCATCATAGCATATATCATAAAGACAGAGACTCTATTGTTTCGAACCGCATGCTTTACAATTTTATATTTACCAGGACGATCACTGCTGAGCACATTCAGTTCCTTTAGCGTAGAGATCAACTTATCAATAGAATGATAAAGAGTAGTCCTCTCACCCCATTCGTCATATAGTCTCTGCTTAATTTGACTTAATGAAATTTCGTCCTGAAATTCTGATAGCCTGCCAATCAGCTTGCACATATCCACGAATACAGGATAAGATGCCATCATCATACACCAGTGTACTACCAGCGCATATTCCGGCATATCTTGAATGATACTGATAGCCTCATCTCTCAGCTTACTGTTAACTTCGTTCTCATAAACCCATATATTCATCAGAATTTCTCTGGTCTTACGAATATTTGTTTGACTGGAGATTTCAAAACTTAAATACTCATTTAGTTGATCTTTTATTTCTTGTTCTGTAAGTTCTCCCAAAGCGAGTTCCACGACCTTATTAAGCCACTGGAGCTTCAAGTTTCGAGATAAACCAACCATTTTAGCCATTGTTCTGCACCGCCTTTATTTTGATAAATGGAACAACGACTTCATCGATTGTCATCCCTCCATGTGTCATTACCTGTTCACCGGGATTATCAAGAGATACACCCGTGTCACAGATTAAATAGTCATATTCTTTGGGAAGATAGTATTTCGGATACTCAATCAGCCCAAACTTATCTGCTATTTTTTTCTTGTCGGCAAAATCCTTCAGCACCACCATACGGTGGCTTTTTGTTTCGATATCCACTCCGGCTCCAACAAATTTTCCTATTCCGGTGCATAACGTGTTGCCATGATCTGCCGTAATATATACGTCAAAGCCTTTTAATCGCAAACGATCGGTCAACCGTCGTAGTTTGCCTTCATCAGAAAGAACAGAAATATCATTATACATTCCAAGTCGCCCCATCTGCTGCGCGTGTACCATTTCATCTACATCATTGATGATAACAGCTCCACAACGGACGGCACTGTCAAAATCAGTGTCATAACCGCGAGAGTATCCGATTTGATTTGCGGAATACCCTAGTAATTTAGCACACTCTGCAAATTCCGACTTTTCTTTGCTTTGAGTCCATGGTGAGACCAACTGACTTGGAAACTTATTCGACAGTAGGCATTGCCGTGAAATTGAAGTAGTGCTTGGAATCATGGCGAACACTGCTGCCTGTTCGTATCCGACATCAGCAAATGATTGAGAGATAATGCTCCAATCAAATTCTGACATACCATCCATGACGATAATTGCAAACTTCTCGCTTTGTTCGTGTATGTACTCCATCGCATGGCTGACCAGCACTGGCGTACCTCTATCGATCTTAGTAGATAATGTACCGAATGCCTTGAGCACATAGTTTTGAAATAGTCTGTTGATTTCGCTTGTATCAATGTTCAGTCCATACTGGACAGAATATCGGTCAATTATCGCCTTTTGCTCAGCGATGCGGCACCATTCATGGTAGTGAAAAGCGCTCGCCGCTTTTTGGAGTATACCTTCCAGTTTCAACCGAAAATAGAGCAATAGGTTATCTCTGCCGTAAACGACAGTGTCGAAGAATTGGTTCGTCTGCTCCGGCTTAGTAAGATCATCAAAATTGTTTGCGGCTACCATAGCCAGCAAGTCCAAATCTATCCTTGATTTATGATGCAAAACGTCCGCGTTCAACTTTGAAAAAAGAGTTCTCAGCGACACTGTGTACAGTGCAAACTGTTTCATAATGTCGTATGGAATATACACTTTGTTAAAGTTCAGAACAACCAATTTTTCATTTCTGGCTTTTATTTTCTGTTCATATCCGATTCGGAGGCTAAGATCGTCACTATACTCGATCACATCAAATCCATGCTGCTCGAAAACATCGCTGTATGACGTGATTCGATTTAGATAATCCACATCATTTATCCATATGAGGTTTGCATAGGATGCAGGGGAGTTCCCAAACACATACTCTCCAAACATTGTTTATGCCTCCAATCGAATTAGCATCATCAAGCGAAAATCTGGTAGGACGGTGCCGCTGCGCTTATACTCCGCCTCAATATCATTCTCTTCGCGTACAAGTTTCGCAATTCTTGAACGCCGAATGTTCTCTATGCCAATGTGCTCCGCAGCTTCTTTGCGTAGAGATAGAGCGTACTTGTACTTCTCATATTGCTCGGAGCTTCGCTTTGCATGTTTATCTTTCAGCTCAACAAATGTATTATACGCGAAGTCCATACAGATTTCCTGCATACGCTGATAATCTTCTTCAGGAAGATTAGATACCATATGGCAATTCAATTTGCTGGTCTCATCAAGGAACACATTCATAATTCTGCTTCCAGCCATAGGACGTAGTACATATGACTCATTTACGAAAATTGGGATGATGCGTTTGTCCCGCATGTCATCTGAGACGGAGAGTTCCCATAGCATAAAATATCCCGCTTCATTTGGAAAGTTCTGTATTCCGACTGACAAGAGACATCCATTATGGTCTTGTAAAATGCTGTCACAGAGATGTCTTGTAATCATCTCGTCGTTAATGCTAATTCTGTCAAGCAGTGTTAAATCGTTGCCTTTCCATGACTCGTAGTATGCTAACATATGTCGCAACGCACTGTCTACGTCGAAATTTGATTCCTTTCCAACCAGCTTCGTCAGGTCCTTCTCTTCATGAAGAATATCCTTGTACTTTATAGCGTTTGCTGCCTGCTGGCGCATTTCTTTTTCAACGGATACAATGTTCTGTTCAATACGAGAAGCATGTCCGATAGAGTTCATGTAAGCATCCGTGAAATCGCATTCTGCCACTTCGCTGTCCAACACATCGGAGTATTTATCAACGCCGAGTTCTTTCATTATGACAGATAGCTTTTCTTCCAACACTTCTCGGACGCGACTTTCAACAGTGTCTCTGACTATCATATTATAAATATGAACATCACGCTGCTGACCGATGCGGTCTGCTCGCCCACAGCGTTGCTCAATTTTCATCGGATTCCATGGCAAATCATAATTGATTATGATATTAGCAAATTGCAAGTTCAAGCCTTCTCCGCCCGCATCGGTCGAAATAAAGATGCTTGTGTTTGTCTTAAACTCATTCAATGCGTTATTGCGCTCTTCGATATCCATGCTGCCATTCAAGATACTGACAGAGTATCCTCTTGATTCAAGAAGCTCTTTTAAGTATGCTTGGGTTCCCACAAATTCAGTGAACAGGATGATTTTTTGCGCAGGATCCTCGCTTTGGAGAGCATCAATCGTGTCAAAAAGCGCATCCACTTTGACGTCATGATGCTGGAATTCCGCTTGCTTTGCCGTGGAAATAATCATTTTCAGCTCTTCAATTTCGGCAGTACGGTCAAGGGATATTGCTTCCATAGCATCCGCATCGCCGTCTTCAATATCACGCTCATCCAAATCAGCTTCACTCATAGTATTTGCTCGTGTCTCTTCTTCAAGGAGCACATGCAGACGTCGTTCCAAACTTTGGCGTACCGCAGCCGTGCTGCTTGTCACCATACGCTGCATGATAATCATGAGGAAGATAAGGCACATGTTCTTCTTGCGATTTCGACGTGCCTTATCATAGGTTTTGGAGACATAGGAGCTTACCATTTCGTACAGCTGTCGCTGAAGTGAATGACGCTCGTCCCAATGAAGCTCCACCAAATGCGTATATCTCTTCTTAAAAAGCAGTTTTCCGTTATTGTCGATTGCTTCACGCTTTTCGGAACGAATCAGATAAGGAGCAACCTGTTCCTTGACAATAGACTTGTAGTTGGGGAATGCCTGCTCGTCCAGTAGACGGATCAAACGGAGAAATGGCTCTGTTTTGCCGTTGTGCGGTGTGGCTGTCAGCAAAAGCAAATATGGGCTTGCCTGTGAAAGTAAATATCCCAGTTTATATCGTGCTACATCACTTGAAGAGCCAGCTACACGGTGCGCCTCGTCGATGATTATCAAATCCCATCCACTATTGATGATAGCTTCTATGCGCTCTTGATTATATTTTTCAACCCGCTCGTCTGACCAACCGGCATGTTTTTCCAGTGGCTTGATGGAATCCATGGGGGAAATGACCTGATCGAATTGACCATACACATCCTCGTTATCGGTAATGCGGCGTATAGTATCGAAATCTGATGGCAGGATTACCTGAAACTTCTCGTGGAACTTTTCCTGCATTTCCACAGACCACTGGCTTACAAGTCCGGTAGGGCAGACGACAAGGATTCGCTCGATTAAGCCACGAGTTTTCAGCTCTTTGATGATCATACCGGCTTCGATGGTTTTGCCAAGACCGACTTCGTCCGCCAGAATATAACGAATACTGCGCGTTTCCAACGCTCTATCAAGTACATGCAGCTGATGCGGCAATGGTATGATGCCGCTTGAAAGGGAAGAGAGGACACCGGCAGATGTCTCGTTTTTGATTTTGGAGAGCAACATAACATAGCGCAGATAGTTTTCGTCCAGCTGTGCTTCATTGCCTCCCATCTTTAATTGTTCGCCGGTCGCCTTGTACACACTACCATTGGCAGGATTGAACACCTTATAGGACGTATAGCCCCAGAGTTCAATCCGCTCCATGACTTGTACATTTGCTCTGGTTGCAGTATCAAAAACGAAATCACCGATATTAAACATTCTTACTCCTCAATTTATGCACTTGACCAGGATACCTGTGTTCCACAAAGGCTATAACCGCTTTGCAAGCACCTTTTAGTAGTTCTTCGTCATATGGAAGCTCTCTCCGAACCGTTCCATGAGACAAATCCTGGCACAGTGAAAAAATACACGGATCCTCTTGCAGCTCTGGCGAATTGGCGATATACTTCTCCATGCTAATCTCCGGATCTTCAAACTTTGAGATAGTTTCAATCACATGGCGGATGGAATTTCCGGTTGTATGATTTGGTGTTTTGCCACGCTCTGCAATTTCGAGCAAATCGAAAAGATGATTTTCATATGGCAGCAATAGTTGGTGATTAAATTGGACAATATTTCCGGGCTTGAGCATATATGTAGCAACCAAAACATGGTTTCTCGCAACGATGCTGAAAAACTCTATGTTATGCGTGAAAACCCACATGCGTTCATGTCTTGACATTCCAAATACGGATTTGATACTCCGCAGCACCTGTGCAACGGCGTACACAAAATGAAAATCCATACTTGAGATTGGGTCATCAATCACAAAGAAGAGCCTGTCATAGTCCGTTTCTTTTTCGACCAGAGTATGAGTCTCTGCAAGATACCAACAGAAAGCAACGATACTCTTTTCACCATCACTCAGTACTTTTGACGCGTTACCGTTAAGCTTGCTTCCGCGGAACTTAATTTGGAATGTATCTCTATCTATCTGGTACTTTCCAGCAAAGAAGTTATCCAGCATGGCTTCAAGAGTCTCGTATACCTTGTCCCTTTTACGAACTTTTGCCATCTGCTCCTTCGCCTCAATATCTTCATTTAATTTTCTCAAATCACTCTGCTTTTTTTTGAGGTTTTCAAAAGGCTGCTGCAATTCAGCATGCAAAAAAAGAGCTTTGGCATTGCACAGCTTCCTGCGCAAGGTTAGTCTCTCGGTTTTGGAGTTGTCCTTAACACTATTAGCGTGCTTGACAACTTCTGCATTAGCCTTTTGCAGCTTTATCACTGCTTCACATGCTGATTTACAATTTGATATTGCATCAGATATTCCGGCTGGAACACTGCAAAGGTTTTGCTTTTTGGACTCAATCATCTCGCTAACGATCGCCCACGGTGAAATGTAGCTATCCAAAGCAGAAAGCTCTTGAATGTTGCTATTCTGAAGCGAGGGAAAGTACTTCTGAATCTCTGTCAGTTTCACGAACGCTCGCTTGTTTTGATCATCCTGACTTTTCATTTCAGATGTAATGTTATCAATCTCTTTAAGCAGCCGGGAAAGCATGCCCATTATCTGAGATTCTTTGTCTGCTCGGTATGCATTGTATTGGGAAATCAGCGTTCGCGCATTTTCATCATATACTCTCTTACAGAATGGACAGACTGTGTCTGAATGTTCCGCATCAAGACCACTTTCAATAAAGACTTGATGCTTTTTGTACTCTTCAACAAAATCTTCAGCCCACTCTGATTTCGGGTACTCCGTTCCTAGAATCTCGCTTATTTTTAGAAGAAAATCAAGGTTAAAAGAAGGCACGGTAAATCCAATGCTTGGAATGTTCTCCGGAACCTTTTCGAGCGTATGCAATTGTTGGATAATACCTTCAACAGAATCATCACATGCTAAGTCAAAGCCTTTTTCAACGTTTTCGCGTGTAATCTGCCGAAACTCATTTGTCTGCGGAGTTATCCCTTCGCTGCGCAGATCAGACTTTGCCTTTTCAATAGCATCATCTATTTTCTTGCTATCTCTTTTCACCTCATCATCAAGATTCTTTGCCTGCCGTTTGTCTTCCGATAAATCAATTTGCACCTTGCCAAGGATATATCCTTCGATTTGTCCATCCGGAGTATAGTTTTTTTGTTTTATGTTTTCTTCTACGTAATCGTTGTTGAAAACATGAAACAGCAATCCAGTGTTATTTTGTACGGTGGGTGCAGTCCCTCTGTGAACATCAATTCTCAATTCTTTTTTGATATTATCAGCCTGAATACTAAACTGCATCTGCCCATTATCCTTGCCAATAGTTAATACATCATCAGCTAAAGAGCCAGCCATGGAAGGAGAACAAATGCGGAAAGCCCTGCTTATGAAAGACTTTCCAGTCCCATTTGTCGCAAAAAATATGGCTTTGTTGGAATCGACCTTATCGGAGAAAACTATTTTCTTATCATCCGAGTGAGGTCCTATATTTTCAACATTCAGCGAAACGGTGAATTTCTTATCCTCCATATGCGCAGCCCCCCTAACCTTCACACTCTTCCCAAGCTGATATCGTAGTACATGAGCAGATTCGGGTCTTCCTGAATGGTGGACTCCGGCAGGCGCTCGGCGATATCTACGATTGCCTGATAGTTCTTGTCCTTCCACAGGCGAGAGAAGCCGACACGGATTGCTTCAGAACGGAAGGATTTGAGTTTACCTTTGCTGTTCAGGTAGCCTTCAAACTCTTTCCAGAGTTTCTTTTCGCGCAGCTTGGCAACATCGCCTTCCTTAGTGACATCAGGTATGTACCAGCGTCCCTTATCGTCCTGAAGGAAGTTTTCCTCAAGCAGCACAGCCAACTCCGGCATAGCCTCGTAACGATCAACGCTCTTGACTTCCTGCATGAATTTCGGCTGAATCTCGGCGTAGGTCTGCGGACCGTCTCCCTGCTCGTCCAGCTGCTGATACAGCCAAGAAATTGCGGTTTTCTCATTGGTCACGAACAGCGAGAACTGAATCTGTTCTACTTCAGTCTTGATGCGGGCGGTATCGTACTCATTGACCTGATCCGGCAGGAAATACATGTTGTCGCGCTTGAGAAAACGCTCGTCCAATCCTTTGTAGAAGTCGGTGGCATCCAGCGGCACAGGAATGCCTTGCATAATGTGGTACGCAACCATGCGGTCAAAGAGCAAGTACGCTTGACGTTCGGTAATAACCTCAATTTTATCTCCGCTAATGACAACAACAGGAATATTCGATAGATGCTGCCGAACGAAATCCCAAGCAGTTTCCTCTGATCCTGCCTTGGCAAGGAAATCTCTATGGAAACTCTCTTTTGGTTTGTAAGCAGAGATAACCAAATCTTGTTTTACGGCTGACACAGTAGTTGTCTGCTTAAAGCTCGCTTGTCTTTTATCCAAAGTTCGCACATCGGCAACTACGAAACCGGCTTTTTGTATTCCCTCTTGGATAGCATTCCAGATTGCATTCTGGCTGTTATGGAATTCTACTGTAATCCAACGCCCCGGCTTTAATACCCTAAAATACTCCTGGAAGCATTTTTCCATAATCGTCTGATATTCGTAAATACCCTTTCGTTGAGTTTTGTTCATGATAGCTTCGCTTTGATTGTTGGTGATTACCCCAAACCACGCTTCCCAAAGGTAGTTAAGTTCTGAATAGTTCAAATTTCCACCAAATGGAGGATCGGTAAAGATATAATCTATGCTATTGTTTAGTACAGTTGTGTGTGAAAGGTCATTGCACGAAACGATAACATTATCGTCAAAGCAACTGACTGCCTTCACCCATTCCCCATATATTCCAATTCTTCTTTCAATTACATCGAAAATGGAATATTCATGCGTAACAGAAGGTAAATACAGTGTCCCAGGCATTCCAGCGGTGCACTTTCCGTGCGGCGCATATCGATACATCTTCGTTAGAATTTTTGTGATTGCTGTTAGAACAAATTTTGTTCTATTGTCATTTGCGTACTCATATGCAGCAGCGTATGCCCACAAATTACGCTTTGTAAAAAATTGGTGGGCATAATAGACTCCATGGGATGTCTTGGGTTGCGCTGTGTTATCTCCATCAGGTAATTCTGCCACAGGAACTGTGTGAGGGATTTTCATTGAATTGATCTTTTCAATCAGTGCCAAGTCATCCCTGTCAGGGATTTTCACATAGCGTTGTTTGTTAACAGTATAATGAATGCTGACAGGTAGCTGTTTTCCCATAAGCGTTGTCTTTTTCGTTAGATCATCGTAGACAGAAATTTGCGCTCTTGTGCAATCCTTTTTAGCAAGCCTTCTCCCGCATTTTGGGCATTTGAATTCACGCAGTACAGTATCTTTCACAAGATCGACTGCTACATCCCAATACGTGAATTCGGAGGAACACTGCGGGCAAGTCAATACATCGCTCCAAATCGTATATGTAACTAATCCCTTTATAGGTTTTCCTGTCATGTCTTTCTGAACCTCACCATTTATAGAATGGTTCGTCTCATACATCCACCGACACTCTTCCTTTACAGAAGCCAGCATTTCATTCGCATTAGCATAGAAATCACTCGGTTTTAAATGCTTGTTATAATTGTAGGCAATAAATGATGGAGCAACACCCAAGTCACTCACTATGGCTTTTCTTGCTCCCCACTTTACATTGCCTTTCATTTCTGACTCAACTGTCGCTTTGAACCCACTTTCTGGCATAGCGCACATTTGTGCTGCTACACCAGTCATGCCAGTTCCACAGAAGCCGTCAAAGACAATATCTCCGGGATTTGTATAGTGGAGTATATATCGCATTATTGCCTTGTACGGCACCTTGGTATGATAGCTATGCGCCATATAGATGGGATCGTTCTTTCCTTCGCTCACGTCCGCTGCAAACGGCTCACGATGATAATCATCCGTTGCTTCATCATAAGGCGTGCCATTCTCCTTGATGAATTCCTCGATAAACGGATTCGGGCAGGCAGTATAGTACGGCGCATCAGACAACGCGATAATGTCCTCATCGGTGCCGATGGGGAAGCCTTCAATATTGCGTACCTTATCTATATCCTCTTTGGTCAGCTTTCTCGGTTCCATGGCTGTATCCTCACTTTCGATCTCTTCTGAAAATCTCCGTGAGAATCGTGCAGACGGTATCTGCACAATTCCCGTCAGAGCAATGATTTATTTCTTCACGATAATTCGCAGCTTGCCTGCATCCTTGCCACTTGTATATCCGGAAATCAGTTCGCTGACTTTGCTGCGGAATGTCTGCTCATCCAGCGGAGGAAGCTTCGTCAGCTTTTCCACCAGATCGTCCGCATTCACGACCACAGGTTCAAATCCCTTGAGCAGTGCCTGAATTGCCTTCACAAAGAAGTCATCCACGCGCTTAGGCAATTCCTTCGTCTCAATGAAATCGTCAATGGCTTTCTGCTGCGCCTCGCTCAGGTATTCCTTCTGGCTCTCAACAATAGGATCGGAAATCGTATCGAGCAAGGATTTTGTCCATTCTTCAAGCAAGGAATCCAGACGCATCTCTATGCTGTCCAGCTTGCCGAAAACCGGCTTCACGTTATCATCCAGATGGAAGTGACAGTGCGGGCATACCGGCGAGGATTTCAATTCTTCCGGCGTCAGCTCATAGCAGACCTTCAGATCAGAAAGCTCGTTTTCTAAATCGGTCAGCTTCGCAACAGAAAGAAGTTCAATGCTGCGCAGCTTTTTTAAGGTCAGTAGTGTCCGACTTTCCTGAATTTTACCGCGTTTCTGTGCATCGTTGATGTCCAGTCTCTTTTTCTTGTGCTCCGCGTAGTAAAGGTCGATATACTTTTCCTTGACTTTGCCAAGCTCTGCCTCGACTTTCTGCACAGCTACCTCGCCGGATTCGCCGTTCCAGATGCTGTCGCGGATCTCACGGAAAGAGTCCTTGGCGGTTTCCATATCATGCTTGAGCGCATCACCGAGCTCAACAGTTTCAATGTTGGTCATATAGGACACAATCGCCGTGCAGCCGTTCTTAAAGACAAGGTATTCACTGACCTTTTTGATTGCTGAAATATCCTCTGCCAGCTTGTCAATCTGCTCCATGGTGAGACTGAAATTGTTCAGCTTTGCCGGTGTATTGAAGCGTGCCTGATAGTTGCTGAACTCATCGCGGACATTCTGGCAAGCCTTTCTCAGCTGTTCCACTCTTGCGTGCGGCACCAGAGCTTCACCCCAAAGAGTGAAATCCTGACCGAGTTTCGTGCCAACAATCACAGCAGAATTGCTCATTGCCTGCGCTTGCTTCAAAAGCTCTTCTACGCCCTTTGTTCGCGTAGCTTGATTATCCAGCAGCGCCGGATTGATATCCAGCACATTGAAAAGTGTTTTCAGTTCCGCCATTGCCATTTCGGAAGGTCTGGAAAGGTACTTGAACTCATAAAGGTCGAGCACACTTGTCTTCGGAACTTCGTCCAGATTAGACGCCGTCAAGGCTTTGCCGTTCTTCAGCGTCATAACGGCATATCCATCGTAAACCATGGAGAGGAAGATGATCGGAGTAAAGATGAAACTCAGCTTGAAGCGCTTATCTACATACTGCCCCATAAACTTCTCTTCAAAGATATCCGAGTAGTTGATAACACCCTGAGGCGGCAGCTCTTTCAGTTTACCGATATAGTAAGCGGCATACTTGGAGTTTTTGGTAGAAACCTTATCTCCATCTAAAACGCCAAAGCTTTGCAGCATACTTGCAGAAAGCTGAGACTTTCTGCCTGCGAAATGGTCAAATGCCGCACGTACTGCGTCAGCCATGTTTTTGCGAGTGATTTTAGTCTTCATTACGGGATATTCCGGATAAATCTCGCAGAAGTAAGCATCCAAACATATTGAAGCAGCAAGGTCGATAGTATCCTTAAAGGTCATGTCACGGTTATAGCGTCCCTTCAGGACTTCGATGAGCTGACGGCGTTCCCGTTTATAAACCACATCAAAGCAGGTGTTCTTGTTTTCGTTCAGGGAGCGGATCAACTTCTTGCGGATCACAGCTGCTTTGTTCAGATATGCATCCTTGTCTTTGCCTTCGCTCATAGCAGCAAGGCTGTTTGCGGAAGCGTATAGACTCAACATTTCGCGGAATTCCTCAGCGGATTTGAAATACAGGTACACTTCGTCCGGAAGATTCTGCACGCTTATACCACCATTGTCGTATGGTGGCATGATGTGGATATAAAAGTCACGTTCCGGCTGTGCAGTACTTCTTTCACCGGGCAGACCCATGAACAGATAACCCTCACGGAAAATATGATGTGAATCCCAGTTCAGGTCGTATTCATAGATGTTGAAATTGGTCACATATTGCTTGGCGTCCCAATCGAGGCATGAATACACAACGCCGTAGAAAGAACGATTCATCTCATCATCGGTCAGAAGCGTCGCTTTTTGCTTAATCTTTTCGTCGTAGTCAACGACCTTATCAACGTCGATATAATACTGGCTGTTGGCATCATTGAAGATAATGAACTGCCCGGAAACGGTTGTCATGATTTCTTTCAATGTGACTTTTACCGCAGACAGAAGGAAGTCTGCATCTTGCTCCGGCATCAGCATATATAGGCATAGATCGTCTTTAAGATTCTCTGCCGTCATACCAAACTGTACATCCAGTCCGTTCGTTGTCAGGCGATGAACACTGAGCGCATAAATTATCTGCATTGCCATCGGTTTATACGCCGGTTTCGGGAATGCGCGGGTGATAATATCTTCCAGCTGCTGGCTTGCACCGACAACACGGCTGATGGTCGGATCACTTTTGAGCAGACCATTGGATTTGATTGCAGGCCAGTAGTTATCAAAAGAGATGATGCCCGGCGCATTCTCCGGCACGGTTGTGTCGAAGATACCCTTGATAGTAGTGGAGATATTCTTCAGAATATGACGGTTTTCAATCAAGTACAGTTTGTTGAAAACATCTATGTACGAAGGATGAATCGGGAACAGATCAACGAACTCTTCCAGACGAGAGGACATGCCAGTATAAAGCCCACAGAACTTTTCCAGATGGTTGCGAATCAGAGCTTTCTGCTCCGGCGTTTTCTTGAGGATACGCTCAGAAACAACATAGGAAGTCGCTTCTTTCGTGATAATCATCTGCGTAAAACGGTCACTGACATGCTTGAGTGTATCAGCGACAAAGCTAAAGCGCGGATTGTCGAAAATCTTCTCCTGCATACCAAACATGACACGCAGAGAGGACTTGGAACACATCTCGCCTAATGCGCGGAAGAATTCCAAATCCAGAACGATTTCTCGTTCGTTTCGAGAAGACAGATAGGACAGAAACTCATCAACGATAATCAGGTAGCCTTTATCCGGATACTTTTCCGAAAAAGCAATCATCATATCCTTGAGGACAGTCTTGATGCTTTTAACACTCTTATAATCCGGCACTTCAAAATCAATGCCGCGCTTTTCAAAATCATCCTGTACATATCCCATGATGACGTCATACAGCGGCATTACAACGCCGCCGATTTCGATACGCAGAACTTCAAACTTGCCAGCAATGGGCTTAACCTGTTCGGCAAATTTCTTGTTTTGAAGATACTGTACATTACCCGCATCAGTTGCAATGGCGGAAATGACACTCATCAAGTGAGACTTACCAGTACCATAGTTGCCGACGATTAAAACGCCCTTGTTGTCCACAACTTCATCCATTTGAAGCTGATCAAGCACGGGAGCCTGTAAGCTCTCTGCCATGCTATCAGACATTACATAGGTTTTTACATATTCGCGAGCTTTGTCTTTGTTTTCAGCTGTGACAAGCTGGATAACATCCTCTATCGGATGGAAAGAAATCAAATCTGAGTATTTCATGGTTGGCTAGCCTCCCTCATCAGACGATGCATGTCACATCGTACTTGTCTAAATCGTATGTCTTAAAATCAGCGTATCCAGGTTCCGCATACATTAACTTTCCATTGCTGTATGTTCCTGACCATATGATTGAGAACTCTCTTTTTTTGCACGCAGCAATCAAAAGTTGCAAAACATCAATTTGATAATCTGGATTGAATAGCACATCGAAATCCTTTATCGTGCTATTCTTCGGTAACTCCGCAATAATCGTATCAACAATTTTGGGCAGCATAAATGACCTTCGAATTGGTTTTACGCTGAAAAGTTCTTTTGCAACACTGACATTTAGGCTGATACCTTTTTTCGCGCATTCTTCGTCCGGACAGCAGAAAATGATTGGTTTCATTAACCCATCTGAGCCGTGCTTTTGATATTCGTACTTTGAAATCTGTTTACCCATATTCAGCGTTTTTCCTCCACGGCAGAATCTGGACTTCGTTTACTGTCATCCACAAACTCTACGATGTCACCGATATTGCAACCGAGGCAAGCACAGATTTTTCTCAAGGCTTCCATTGAAACGTCCTCGCCCTTCCTGAGCTTAGTCATCGTGCTTGAAGAAAGCCCCGATGCTTTATGAAGATCGCCCTTGCTCATTTCCTTATCGACGAGCAGTTTCCACAATTTTTTGTAGCTTGCTTTCATAATTTTCACCTCAGCACAGAACGTATAGCATAATTCATTTTATTATAGCACAGCATTAGCTAAAATTCAAGTAAGTTTCGTAAACTTCGGATGAATTCGACCGTTTTGCAGGAATATATCGTCCGATGGAGCCGTACAGAAACTGCCTGAGCCGGTTTTATAAATCAGCTCAGGCAGTTATCTTTATTCAAGTTGATTCTTGCGAACTTGATCGCGGTCATGCTCTATATTCGGCTTGAGGAAATCGTCCACATTTGCTTTCAAGGTGTCGATCATCCGTGCTTCCTTTTTGAGCTTCGCACGTTCATTATAGAGCCGCTGCTGCTCTTCAAGAAGTCTCTGCTGTTCCGCTTGCAGCGTCTTTAAGCTCGGCAGTTTTTCGTCGCCTTGCATGGCAAGCAGTGTACTCCGCGCCGCCTCAAAAATCACAAGCTCGGCTTCGTGCTTTGTCTTGAAGCTCGGCTTGTCTTTCGCCTTCTGGAAGGCGTCATATACAGGCTTGAGCCGCTGGTAGTTGGAGATGTTTTTGATAAGCGGCTGGACTTCCCGCAGACGTGCTTCAACGTCTTTCAGTTCCTTGCCGGTACGGTCATAGGAGCTGTGAACATCCTCGACCTTCTTCTCAAGATCGGCGTATTGAAGCAAGTTGTTTTCCGTGAGATAGTTGAGTGTCCGTGCCGCTTCCTTGAGGATAGTGAGCTTTGCTTTATGCTCGTAACCCTTGCTGTCGATGAGCCTGATCCGCTCCTGAATATCTCCGATAAGAGAGATGCCCTTCGGCGTGGCTTGTCTCTGGCTTCTTCGGGGCGTCCGTCCGGCAATCCGCTCCTTGATGCGTTCCTCGGTGTAGT
>OLOQ01002358.1_pt1 | contig 15680 bp, 12 predicted proteins | sample 1673101 | NCBI WGS metagenome assembly OLOQ01 (sample SAMEA3136754, study PRJEB25190) | human gut metagenome | biome: human gut; feature: human-associated habitat; material: faeces | place: Austria | collected 2013 | reverse complement strand
CTTGCGATATTGGAATTCTAACCTGCGCTCAGAAACGCCTGCGGGCGTTTCTGAGCCACTTTTTCAGCGTGAAAAAAGGCTTCCAAAAAGTCCGCAGACTTTTTGGAAGCCAAAATAAAAACGATAATTCCGCTGATTATGCCCAGAGCAGCGCGGAGGGCATTTTAAATCGTCCCACGCTGCCGAAAAAAGAATTTTAGGCTCTCCGCACCTGCGGCAGCTGGCTGCGCTCGAGGGCGGTAAAGGCGCTGTCCAGCGCCAGTGCCAGCAGCGCACCCAAGGCTACGTCAATGCAGCTGTGCTGCTTGAGCAGCACGGTGGAGCAGACGATGGAAACGCACAGCACGGCGGCTGCGGGACGCATCCAGCGGCGGCGGGGCGCATCAAAGATGCGGCTGCGGTAGTACGCCAGCAGCAGCGTTACCGAGTTGAACACATGGATGGAGGGGCAGACGTTGGTGGCGGTGTCGGTACGGTACAAAAAGCGCACAGTCTGCGCAAAGATATCGCTGCCCGGCACCCAGTAGGGGCGCAGGTCCAGCGCCGTGGGCAGCACCGCGTAGCACGCCAGTGCAATGGTCATGCCGGAGAACAGCGGCAGGCACAGCCGCCAGAAGTCCTCACGCGGGGCCTTCCACAGCAGATAGAACAGGGTGAAAGGGATCCACACAAACCATGCAAAGTAGGGGATCACCGCATATTTGCAGAAAGGGATCAGATCGTCCAGACGGCAGTGCACAAGAATGCTGCGCAGGGGGACGTTTGACTCCAGATAGTGAAAAACGGAAAGATAAAATATAGAATACAGCGCCATGAACCCGACCGGGTGGCGCGCAAGCCAGCTGCGTTTCATAGAATAGCCTCCTTTTGCAGAAGAGCAGAACTCGATAGCATTGAGAAATTATACGCCCGAACGATGAAGATTGCAAGAACGAAAGGTGAAAACTTTGTCAAGCGCTGAAAAAATAATTTGTGGAACTTGTAAAAAATACCATCGTTCTGCTACTGATAATACGAATCAAAGGGGCGCTTTCCTGCAAAAAGAAAAAATCCACCCCGTTTTCGACGGTCTTTACAGACCGGGAATGGGGTGGATGCTAAAAGTTTAAATTACACTCTGCTCCAACCAGCTGCCCCGGCGGAAGCGCAGGTAGAAGCACAGCGAGCGGAACACCCAGTCCAGATACATCCCCATCCAGATGCTCAGCAGCCCGCCGCCGAAGCAGAGCACTGCCAGATAGCAGAAGCCCACCCGGAACGCCCACATGGACACGATGCTCACGGTCATGGTAAACCGGGCATCGCCGGCGGCGCGCAGGATGTTGGGCAGGGTAAAGCTGGACGGCCACACGAACAGGGAAACGATGTTGAACCACACCATGATGTCCAGCGCCATGGCCTGCGCCTCCGGCGAGAGGTTGAACAGGGACACTGCGAACCGGTTGGCGAAGAAGAAGGCCGAAAGGTTCATCACCCACGCGCCGCAGTAGGCGGTCAGCATCAGGCGGCGGGAGTAGTACACCGCCTGCTCCTTTTCGCCCGCGCCCAGACACTGGCCCACCACGGTCAGGGCAGCCATGCCCACGGCGTTGGCGGGGATGTTCAAAAAGGTGGTGGTGGTATTGGCTACCGCGTTGGCGGCAATGGCTGCCGTGCCAAGGGTGGAGGTCAGGCTGGAGACCGACAGCTTGCCGATCTGGAACATCCCGTTCTCGATACCGGCGGGGATGCCCACCCGCAGGATGCGCCGGATCAGCCCGCCGTTCGGTGCCATCGCCCGCAGGCTGTCCACCCGCAGGGCGCAGCCCGGCTTTTGCAGCAGGTACAGCACTACTGCGCAGGCAATGGCGCGGGACACAAGGCTTGCCAGCGCCGCGCCCATGACCCCCATGCCGAAGCCGTAGATCAGCACCGCGTTGCCGCCGATGTTCACCACGTTCATCACCAGGCTGGACAGCATACTGATCTTGCTGTTGCCCTGCGCCCGGAACAGGGCCGCACCGGCGTTGTACAGGCCGATGAAGGGGTAACTCAGCGCCGAAAGCAGAAAGTAGGTCTCGGCGTAGCGCATCACGTCCGCATCAATGGAGCCGAAGATGCCCCGCAGGATGGCATGCCGTCCGCCGATGACCACCGCCGCCACCAGCACACTGAAACTGGACAGCACGAACAGGATCTGCGCAGCCGCCGCCTTGGCGTTTTTTGGCTCCTGATGGCCGATGTACTGGCTGGTGACCACCGCGCCGCCGGTCGCCAGTGCGCTCATGATCTGGATCATCAGGGTGTTGAAGCTGTCCACAAGGCTCACGCCGGACACGGCGGCTTCGCCCACCGAGGATACCATCAGGGTATCTGCCAGACCGATGGTCACGCTTAACGCCTGCTCCGCGATCAGCGGCAGCAGCAGCGCCACCAGCGCCTGCCGTGGAAACAGGGGAGTGGATGTGAATTTGGACGATTTCATGCTGTCCTCCGTTGCAAATGACAAAAAAGCTCGAATGCTTCTATCATACAGCGGAAGCTGTCGAAATGCAAGAGGTTGTATACAAGAAAGTGTCAAAAAGCAACAGTCTGCCGTGTGCAGTGCCCTTTACCCATGGGCACAGTTGTGTTAAAATAAGGTTGCAGCCCGCCCCGCTGTGCAGGAGAGGGGCGCTGTCTTGGTAAATGATAAGATATATGATAAGAAGTTGAGGACCCATAAGGGGGTACAGTATGCAGCAAACTGCGCACAAGGTCGTTGTCATCGGACATCGCAACCCGGACACCGACTCCATCTGCTCTGCCATTGCCTATGCAGAGCTGAAAAATAAGACCAGCGATCTGGTCTGCGAGGCCCGGCGTGCGGGCAAAATGAATCAGGAAACGGAATTTGTGCTGAAAAAGTTCGGGGTCACGCCGCCCCGGATGTGCACCGATGTCAACCCTAAGATCCGGGACGTGGATTATCGCCAGATCCCCGGCATCCCCGGCTCCACCAGCCTGCGCAAGGCGTGGGAGATCATGCGTGACCAGAAGATCGACACCCTCCCCGTGACCAGCGAGGATGACGAATTGCAGGGTGTCATCACGGTGAAGGATATCGCCACCGCCAACATGGACCTGTTCGATACCGGCATCCTTGCCAAGAGCCGCACCAGCTACCGCAATATTCTGGAAACGCTGGGCGCCACCATGGTGGTGGGCAGCGAGGACGCGGAGTGCACCACCGGCCACATCCGCATTGGCACCGCCACCCCGGAAATGCTGGAAAGCAGCATGGAAAAGGGTGATATCGTCATCCTGACCAACCGCTACGAAAGCCAGCTCTGCGCCATCGAGAAGGAAGCTTCTCTCATCATCATCTGCAACGGCGCAAAGGTGGGCCGCACCATCCAGCACATTGCCGCCGAGACCGGCGTAGCCATTATGAGCGCCCCCTGCGATACCTACGCGGCGGCAAAGCTCATCAGCCAGTGCGCGCCCATCTCCTATTACATGACCCGGGACGATATCATGAAGTTCACCCTCGTCACCCCGGTGGCAGACGTCACCCGTGTGATGGCAAAGGTGCGTCACCGGTATTTCCCCATTCTGGATGCAGACGGCAAGTACTGCGGTATGATCAGCCGCCGCAACATCATCAACCTGCGCAAGCGCCGCATTATTCTGGTGGACCACAACGAGGCCACACAGGCGGTGGAGGGCTTCGATCAGGCCGAGATTCTGGAGATCATCGACCACCACCGCATCGGCAGTCTGGAGACCAGCGGCCCGGTGTACTTCCGCAACCAGCCGGTGGGCTGCACCGCCACCATCGTCACCCAGATGTACGATGAAAATGGCGTGACCATCCCGCAAAAGATCGCCGGTCTGCTGCTGGCCGCCATCCTTTCGGATACACTGGTGTTCCGCAGCCCCACCTGCACCCCCATCGACGTGAACGCCGCCAACCGTCTGGCAAAGATCGCCGGGGTGGACATCAACGAGTTTGCCAACGAGATGTTTGAGGCCGGCGAAAAGCTGGACGGCAAGACCGCCGAGGAAGTGTTCTTGCAGGACTTCAAGGTGTTCATGTGCGGCGATATCCGCTTTGGTGTGGCGCAGGGCAGCTATATGACCCGCAAGAACCTGACCGCAGCCGAGGCGCTGCTGAAGCCCTATCTCGAGGAAGCACGCAACAAGCAGAACGTGGAGGATATCTATATGCTGCTGACAGACGTGCCCAAGGAAGAGAGCGTGGTCATCTGCAACGGGCGCTACGCCGCCGAGGTGCTGACGGATGGCTTCGACACCCAGCCCGCCGCCGATGCCAGCTGGACGCTGCCGGGCGTGGTGAGCCGCAAAAAGCAGTTCATTCCCGCCCTGATGACCGCTTATCAGGAGCTGTAAAGGGACACTGCCGTGTTTAATTTTCTTTCCAAAAAGGATCGCACCCCGCCCGCACTGCCGGAAGGCACGGTGCGGCGGCGCTACATCATCACCGGGCAGGTGCAGGGGGTAGGTTTTCGCTATCGGGCGCGGTACGCCGCGCAGACCCTTGACCTGACCGGCTGGGTGCAGAACGAGGATGATGGCAGCGTGACGCTGGAGGTGCAGGGCGACCCGGATAAGTTCATGTCCCTGTTCGCCATGATCCAGAAAAGCGACTATATCCAGATCACCGGCATCCGCCAGAAGGACATCCCGCCTGACCCGTGGGAGCGCGGGTTCTCGGTGAAGGGGTATTAAGGAACTGAATAGAAACAGAGCGCCTGACACCGCAGTGTCAGGCGCTCTGTTTTATCATATTATATTTTCACCCCAGCACCTTGAGGGGAGAGTTTTCCACCCACAGGGTATGATCCAGCAGGCGGGTGACGGCAAGCCGTCCATTTGCCGTTACCCGGGCGGGGTCGAGGGCGTAGAAGTCGCTCTCGGTCAGGTTTTCCGGGTCGGCGGTGGGGGAGATGCCCGCCACGCATACCCAGTGGCCGTAGGTGCTGCTGGTGGCAATGTGGGGGTAGTTCACCTCGCTCCAGCCGGAGGAAGTCAGGTGGTATTCATAAGTAGAGGTGCGGTTCGTGTGGCGCTTTACCCCGCTGACCGTGGTGTTTTTCAGGTGCACGATCACCGGACGCCCGGCGGAAAGCTCGCTGTACAGCTTTTTCAGGCACTCGGCGCGGGTGCCTGAGTACCCGGTGTAGCCCGCTGCGGACCACACCGCACCGTTCGACCACATCCCGCTGCCGGAGCACACTTTGCCGTCCAGAATGGTGCGGGCATAGCGCAGCGCGTACAGGCTGCACTTGCCGGAGGTCTGGTTGCCGATGGAAAGGATGTGGCTGGTGTCGAAGCTGAGCAGCCGGATGCCGTTTTTCTCCTTCAGCTCGGCGGCGTGGGCACGGGGCAAAAAGGCGCACAGCAGCAAAACCAGCGCCAGAACTGCCGCCGCCAGCCGCTGTGCCGCGCGGGCGGGACAGTGTTGCATGGGTACTTCCTCCAAGTTCGTTTCAATCTGGACATGATTTTACCACCAAAACGTGGTGAAAATGTGTAAAAGAGCAAAATAATGGGGAAAACCTCCCAGAGGGAGCTGGCGCGGCGCAAACCGCGTTTGAGTGGGTTAACGCCTTAGCACAACATATGTCCAAATTTAAGTGCTCCCGCACCCGGCAAAACCGCGCCGCCGGGACAGGGAAACGAAAATTCCGTAGACTGTCGACAGAATTGATTCCGGAACATACCAGAACTGCAACAAATCCCGCTTGTTTTCATCCTTTTTGACGAAAACGCTTCAGGAAGTTTAGCGATATTCCCGATTGACAAAACCGTCAGGTGTCGGATATAATCAGGGCAGAAAGGCAACGATGGTTGCGAAAGCCTTTCGAGAAAAAAGAAACATATCCACAAAAAACGCTGATTGGAGGGATACCCCTATGAAGAAACTGTCAAAGATCGTCGCTCTGCTGCTTGCAGGCGCAATGGCTATGGTGATGCTTACCGCCTGTTCCGGCGGCGGCAACACTGGCAGCATGAAAGAGGACACAACGGCTGAGGATAAGGTCCTGGGCAAGTACAGCACCAGCACTGCAAGCGTAGATAATAACAAAGCCCTGAAGGCTGAAGCAGAAAAGTTCTTGGATGAGAAGATCAATGCTTCTGGCAGCATCTTTGGTTATAAGTTCGTTCTTGGCGGCGAAGTAAAGGGTAAGGACAAAGAGTATCTGACGGTTCTCGTGGCGACGAACTTCTCCTATGAGGATACGATACTGGGTCTCATTCTGAACGAGATCTCGAAGAAGGTCAATACCGATACAAATGTCAATATCAACCAGAATGGCGCTTGGACAGACATTGGCGTTGTTGTCAAGGGAGATAGCAAGCATAGCTACATGGCAATTGCGTTCAAGGTCAAGAACCCCAACTACCACAAATAAGTAAAGAATCATCAGTCCTTTCTTCCCCGGAGAGCAATCGCCCTCCGGGGCTTTTTTCTGTCTTGCTTGCGGTAAATGCCGCTTACCGTTGCGACCCCCCCCCGTGAAAATGCGTTTGGAGCGCTCCGCAGAGCGCGACAAACGCGAAATAAAAATAATTCTTCCGCTGAATATGCGCAAAGCGCACGCGGCGCGCATTCCAAATCGTCCTGCCCCGCCCGGGGCTTTTTTGCGCTCTGCCCAAAAATCCCGGCAAAAAACAGGCACACTTGCCATTGACGAACGCCGCCGTGCTGCTGTAAAATGAAAACAGAATGCCCTGTGCATCCGCATGGGCCCCCTGCATTTTATAAAAGGAGCATTGCATGAAAAAGTTAAAGCGTCTTGCGGCTGTTCTGCTGGCCGGTATCATGGCACTGGCACTGTTCACCGCCTGCAGCGACAGCGACCCCGGCAACCCCGAGTTTGATCCCAAGGTGGAAAGCGCCTATCTTGACGCGCTGAATAAGACATTCGGGACGAGCTTTGAAAACGATGACGACATCAAGAGGCTGGCCATCGAGCACATCGAGGAGAAACACGGCGCGGACAGCCTGACCGGTGAGACGCTCTACAAAACAGATGGCGATGGTAAGACCACGGTGCGGCTGGTGCAGATCTGCTATGATGTGCGCAAAAGCACGAAAGAGAACTATGTGCCGCTTTTCTACGAGGCCGCCAAAACCGCAGCCATCAAAGCAAACTATACCAATGTTCAAGCCCTGCTCCGCACCGTGAACGAGGAGATTGCCAACGCAAAGAAAAACGGCCGGACGCTGGAGCTTACTGCGCTGGGTGTCGGCGCATGGACCATTGGCGGCAAGACCTATGTTGCCATCGGCTTTGAGCTGACCAACACCACCCCGTAGAACTGAACCCCATCCCGCCCCGAGGAGCACCCGCTCCCCGGGGCTTTTTTTCGCCCTGAATCCCTCCCCGTGAAAAGGCAATGCCGGAAAATCCGCAGATTTTCCGGCATTGCAAATTTAAAATAATTCTTCCGCTGTTTATGCGCAAAGCGCACGCGGCGCGCATTCCAAATCGTCCCGCCTTGCCCGGCGGGCTTTTTTTCGCCTTTTTGTGACAAACCCCGCCCGCTGTGGTACAATAAAAGGGTATCGAACTCACACAGAAAGGACGTTTCCATGCAGCTGTTTGAACTGGTCAGCCCACGGCTGTTCCGCCCGCTGGCGGGGCCCAACCGGGCGTTTTATGCAGAGCTTTTGCTGCTGCTCTGGGAGGAGTGCCGCCATACGGCAGATTACAGCATTTCCCGCGCCGAGGCTGTCTCCCGCGCCGAGGATTATTTTGCCGCGCTGGCAAAGCCGCTGGCGCTGGACGCCGATGGTGCGGGCGATGAGGACGAGCAGCCCACCCGCGACCCCCACACGCTGGCGGTGGGCTTTTTGCTGCGTCTGCGCCGCACCGGCTGGCTGGAGGAGCAGCCCGGCAGCTACGAGACGGAGCCGACCTTTGCCTTTATGCCGGAGGTCACCCCGCTGCTGGATGCGCTGGAAGAGATACTGAACCCCCGGGTGGTCACCTACACCGGCAAGCTGTACAAGGCGTGGCAGCTGCTGGGCAGCATCGGGCAGGAAAAAAGCCCCTACGAGAACGTGCTGCGGGAGGTGGCGGCAGATCTTGAAACTTTGAACAAGTCTCTGCGCGCCCTCAACGCTTCCATCGGGCATTATATCGACCGCCTGACCCATAACCGCACCCCGCAGGAGGTGCTGGAACTGTTCGACCAGTACGAAGAAAAAGTTGTGGCGGCGGCGTACCATCGCTTTAAAACCAGCGATAACCTGTTCAATTATCGCGCCTATCTGGAAGAAGAGCTGGACGACTGCGAGCAGAACCAGCTGCCGCGCTTAGCGCTGGATTACGCCCGGGTGGAGCGCTGCGCCCCCGGCGAAGCGGCACCCCGGGTGCGTGCCCTCATCCAGCAGCAGCGGGACGCACTGGAGGAGATGAGCACCCTGATGAAGGAGATCGACGCCAGCCACATCCGCTACCGCAAGCGTGCGGTGCAGCGGGCACAGTTTTTGCTGCTGAGCGACCGCTCGGCGCAGGGCAGCGTCACCGCTCTGCTGCGCCGCTATGCGGAGGAGATCCGCAGCCCGGAGCAGCTGTTCGAGCCGGACGATGGTCCGGTGGCAGCGCGGCTGCACCTGTACCCGGCGGCAGTGTTCGGCGCAAAGCCGCTGTATCCCCCCGCCGCGCCCCGCACCGAAGCACCTCTTGCCCCGGTGCGCACCGAACCCCTTGACCCCGACCGGCTGCGGCAGGAGCAGCAGCTTCTGCTGGACTACGCCCGCCTTGCCGTCACCGAGGAAAACGTGGCACTGCTGGCGCAGCAGGCATTGGCTGCCCGCGGGCAGGTGAACGCTTCCACCCTTGTGGAGGAATACCCAAACGACTTTACAGGCATCATCGGCCTGCACACCTATTCCCAGTCGCCGCACCGGGAGTATGATATCACCATGACCGGAAACTGGGTGGAGCGCGGCGGCTTCCGGTTTCAGGATTTTGTCCTGACCCGCCGTAAGGAGGTAAACACGGATGGCAACCATTGATTTGCTGGAAGAAACCGCAAACTATCTGCTCAACCACTGCTTTGTGCTGGGCTGTGTAGAGGAACAGCGGGCAAAATATCTATATATTCAGGATCACCTCAACGAGGTGCGTGCGGTGTTCAAACCCTTGGGCTACGCGGTGCTTTTGTACCCCGCACCCATGCAGGCGGCGGCGCTGGTCAACGAGCACGAGGGCAGTCAGGCGCGGCTGCTCAAGTACGAGAGCATTTTGCTGCTGGTGCTGCGGCTTTTGTACCTGCAAAAGCGGGAAAGCCTTGCCGCCAGCGCAGACGAGGTGCTGGTGACCGTAGAAGAAGTACAGGCCGAATTGCAAAAGATGAACCTGCCCCGCAAGCTGGATCAGCAAACGCTGGAAAAGCTCATGCGCACCCTGCGCCGGTACAATCTGGCGCGTCCGGTGGGACGGCTCTCCGGGCTGGACAGCCGCATCGAGGTGTTCCCCACGGTGCTGCTGGCGCTGCCGGACGCCGACCTTGCGGATGCCGCCGCCGAGAGCGCCCGCACCCGCACCGAGCTTGGCCTGTACGAGCGCCCGGAGGGCGCAGACATGGAAGCAGGGGAGGTGGAAGCATGATCGAACTCAAGCGCCTGAAACTTATCAACTGGCACAACTTTGAAAATACCACATTTGACTGCGCCCGCCTGACCTATATGATCGGCGTGAACGCCGTGGGCAAGACCACCATTCTGGACGCCATCCGCTACTGCCTGACCACCAACCGCAACTTCAATGCGCTGGGCAATAAGAAAAGCGGACGCACCCTGCAAGGCTCTGTCCACGCCAAGCAGCGCGGCGAAAACGCCTACCGCCGCCCGGGGCACACCGTGGCCTATATCGGGGCAGAGTTCTGGGACAGCGTAAAGCACACCAGCTTTGTCATCGCGGTGCGGGTGGAGTCCGAGGGCCCCATGCAGGAGCTGCACCCCGGCGACCAGACATGGTATATCTCGGAGGACGGCATCACGCTGGAACAGCTGCCCTTCATCGACCCGCGCACCGGTGCGCCCAGCGCCAAGGAGGACTTCAAGCCCGCCGAGGGGCGGCTTTCTTATACCCGCAGCCCCAGCGAAGCGCGGGACAGAATATGCCGCGCACTGGGCATCGGGCGCGCAGCCAGCCCGCTGGGTAAAAAGTTCAACGAGGTGTTCCAGATGGGCACCAGCATGGACGAGATCCCGAACTTCCGGGAGTTTCTGTACCAGTACATTTTGCCCCAGCCGGAACTGGACTTGGAAGCCTTGCAGGGCGACCGCTTGGAGCTGGAAAACCTGCACGCCGTGCTTGCGGAAGCCCAGACCCGCGCCGATGCGCTGGACGAGATCGTGCGCTATGGCCGCGAAGCCACCGAAAAACAGACCGAAGCCCTTGTGAACCGGGGTGCCGCCCTGCTGGCGCGGGCTGCTGCCGATGCCGGGGAAAAGGCCGTCTGGCAGGAGCGGGTAGACGCCGGACGCCGCCAACAGGAAACGCTGCACACCCGCTACGCCGAGGCCAAGACCGCCGAAGCGGAAGCCCGCCGCGCCTACCTGACCGCCCACAGCGCCGCCGGTGCCAGCGGCGAGGGCCGCGCACTGGACGCCCTCAACGAGGAGCTGGCGCACCGGCAGACCGCACTGGATGCCGCCGCCCGCCGCGCCGACACCGCTGAAAAAGCCGCCGAAAAGACTGGCAATCTGCTGGCGGTGCTGCGCCGCAGCGGCTTTGCCGCCGGACAGAAGATGACTGACCTGACCCCCGACACCCTGCCTGCCCTGACCGACTGGCTGACCGCACAGGAAAAGCCGCTGGAAGAAGCCTATTTTGCCGCCCGGCAGCACACCGCCGCCTTGCAGCGGCAGCAGACCGAGAAACGCGCCGAGCTGGATGCCGTATCCGGCGGCAAGTGGGTGTACCCCCACGGGGACGCCGCTACCCGGGTGCGGGACGCCGTGAATGCCGAGCTGAAAAGCCGTGGCATGGAGCCGGACGCCCGCATCTTCTGCGAGCTGCTGAACGTGGAGGACGAGAGCTGGCAGGACTGCGTGGAGGCCTGTCTGGGCGACCGCCGCTTTGATATCCTTGTGCCGCCCGCCCACTATGCCGCTGCCAAAAGCGCCTTTGTGGCGCTGAAGGACAAGGTGGGGCCCATCAGCCTGCTGGACACCCCGGGTCTGCGCAAGGCCAACCGCCGCGCCGACACTGCTCCCGCCGACAGTCTGGCGGCACAGGTCACCAGCGAAAACCCGCTGGCTGCGCAGTACGCCGACACCATTCTGCGCCGCATCGTCTGCTGCGATACCCCCGACACGCTGGAAAACTACCCCGACAGCGCCACCCGGGACCTTCTGCGCCACCATCCCTTCCGGTTGGAGCGTCTGCGCACCCCGCAGCGCTATATCGGCTTGGAAGCCCGCCGCGCCCGCGCCGGGGCACTGGCAGGGGAGATGAACGCCCTTGCCGAGGAAGTGCGTGCCGCCGCACAGGCAGAGCAGAACCTGAAAGCCGCATACAGCCAGTACCAGACCCTTTTGCGCGGCACAACGCTGGAAGAACTTGCCGCCTTGTGGGACGCCCGCGCCGCCCTGACCGCCGCCCGCGCGGCGGTGGAGGAACAGGCCGCAAAGCTGGCCGAGTGCCGCGAGAATCCGCTTTTGCAGCAGCTGTATAAGGAGGAAGAGGTGCGCGAGGCCGCATGGGAAGCCGCCCGCACTGCCGTGGAGCAGACCGGCGGCGACCTGCGCGTGTGCGAAAAACAGATCTCCTCCTGCGAGGCGGAGCAGCAAAAGGCGGTGGACACCACCGAAAAGAGCGCACAGGCCGCAGAGAGCTTTTTTGCAGCTCATCCGCTGGTGGAGCCGCTCTCCCGCAGCCGTCAGCAGGCGCTGACCGGGCCGGACAAGTCCCCCCGCGCCGCCGCGCAGGCTGCCGAAAAGGCACAGGCCAAGCTGGACGATGCCCTGACCGTCTACCTGAACAGCACGCTGGAACCGGCGCAGCGGGAATACAACCGGCGCTACGTCTGCGATTATCCTCTGGGTCTTGCCGGGCTGGAGCAGTACCGCGCCCAGCATGAGAGCCTTGTGCGCATCGACCTGGAGCGCTACGCCGCCCGCCTGGAGCAGGCGCAGCGGGACTGCAAGGACCGCTTCCGCAAGGATATTTTGTTCCGCATGAAGGACGATATCTTCAACGCCCGGCGGCAGTTCCGGGAACTGAACAAGGTCATGGAGCAGCTGACCTACGGCGAGGAGGTCTACCGCTTTGAGCTGGAGCCCAGCCGCGACCCGCAGCTGGCGGCGTTCTATCAGGTCATCGTGGACAAGGGCAACCAGCAGATGACCGAGGGGGATTCTCTTGACAACCTTGCCGCCACCGCCGACCCCGCCTACGAGCGTCAGGTGGACGAGCTGATGGAAAAGATTATGGCGGATGTGGACGAGAACACCCGCGCCCGGCAGGAGGGACGCACCGCCGCCGGTGCCACCCTTTCGGACTATGTGGACTACCGCACCTATCTGGACTACGATATCAAGGTGACCAATCGGGTCACCGGGCAGCAGGCGTATCTGTCCCGCGTCAGCCGCGATTCCTCCGGCGGCGAGAATCAGGCACCCTTCTATGTGGCCATCTGCGCAAGCCTGCTGCAAATCTACCAGAAGAGCGAAAACAGCATCCGTCTGGTGCTGCTGGACGAAGCCTTCAGCAAGATGACCAGCGACCGCATCCGCCCCATGATGGAACTGTTCCGCCGCCTGCAATTGCAGGTGCTGCTCATCTCCACCGTGGAAAAGAGCACCGCCATCCAGCCCTACTGCGATATCACCTACTCCATCGTCCGCCACGGCGACGCCAACGCCATCGCGCCCTTTGTCCGCATTGCAACAGAGTGATGCAAAGCAGGGCTTGACATCAAAAATAAACTTTGCTATACTGTTTTTTGCTCATCGGAGGGCTGTTTCAACGTAATTGAAGGGCCGGATAAGATGTCATCGTTCGTGCTTCCCGGAGGCTGTGGGCACCGTAGTGCCGCAGCAGAAGAGGGAATGCACCGGAGCGGTGGTTCTTATCCGGCCTTTTTGCATATGTGAAGTTCAAAAAGGAGGAGCTATGCCAAAGAAAACCATCCAATTGTCCGATCATTTTACCTATTCCCGCCTGCTGCGGTTCGTGCTGCCCTGCATCGGCACCATGCTGTTCACCTCCGTCTACGGCATCGTGGACGGGTTGTGCGTTTCCAACTTTGTGGGCAAAACGGCCTTTGCGGCGGTCAACCTCATCATGCCGCTGCCGCAGCTGCTGGGCACTGTCGGCTTTATGCTGGGCACCGGCGGCAGCGCCATCGTAGGCATCACGCTGGGCGAGGGTGACCAGAAAAAAGCCGACCGCTATTTTACCATGTTTCTGCTGGCAGCGCTCATCTCGGTCAGTGTGCTGGCCGTGCTGGGCTTTGTGTTCCTGCGGCCGGTCGCCATGCTGCTGGGCGCAAAGGGAGAGCTGCTGGACTACGCCGTGCGCTACGGGCGCATCCTGATGCTGGCGCTGCCGCCCTTTGCGCTGCAAAATATGTTCCAAAGCTTTTTCGTCACCGCCGAAAAGCCGCTTCTGGGCTTCTGGTTCACCGTAGGTGCAGGCTGCACCAACATGGTGCTGGACGTGGTGATGGTGGGTATGATGCACTGGGGCGTGGAGGGCGCTGCCGTTGCAACCCTCATCAGCCAGCTGGTGGGCGGCGTGCTTCCGGTGTTCTACTTTATCGACCACGGCAATACCAGCCGCCTGCACCTGTGCAGAACACAGTTTTACGGCCGCGTGCTGTGGGATGCCTGTATCAACGGTTCTTCTGAGCTGATGACCAACCTTTCCATGTCGCTGGTCAATATCCTGTATAACTTCCAGCTGCTGCGGCTTGCCGGAGAAAACGGCGTGGCGGCTTACGGCGTCATCATGTACGCTGCCTTCCTGTTTGTGGCGGTGTTCGTGGGCTATGCCGTGGGCAGCGCACCCATCGTCAGCTTCCATTACGGCGCGCGCAACCATGCCGAGGTGCATAACCTCTACCAGAAGAGCCTGCGCCTCATCGCCGTGGTAGCTGTGAGCATGACCGCCGTATCCATGGTGCTCATTCCCTATGTGGCGCGCATCTTTGTGGGCTACGATGCTCAGCTGCTGGCGCTGACCAGCCGCGCCTTCCGGCTGTATGCGCTGAGCTTCCTCATCATGGGCTTCAACGTGTATGCGTCCTCCTTCTTCACGGCGCTGGGCGACGGCGTGACCAGCGCGCTGATCTCCTTTTTGCGCACGCTGGCGTTTCAGGTAATTGCCATTCTCCTGCTGCCGCTGCTGCTGGGCATCGACGGCATCTGGCTGGCCGTCACCGCCGCCGAGCTGGCAGCTCTGGCCGTGAGCGCAGCCATGCTCCTCACCAAGGACAAGGTGTTCCATTACCGAAAGGTGTAAGCCGTTTATCTATATTCTTTCTATTAAACGCATAAACGCAGAAATTCGACAAATAAACGAATTTCTGCGTTTATTTTTGTCTATCATCTCCATTGAAGCCCGCATATGACCATATTATACTTAATCAAAATAATGTTTTTATTCGCAAGGAGGTTTTATATGAAACGCAGAAAATTTCTGGTCTCGTTACTGCTGGCACTGCTTATGCTTCCGTTACACGTATTCGCTGAAGAGTCCACCTATGCATTTACTGATGCGGAAGTTCTTGCACGTGGACAGCTGTATTATTCTTCTCTAAACCAGTTTTTCAGCAATGTTGCAAATGATAACGGCAATGCCGCCGAAGTCACCTTGACCGGTGCCATTGGTTTTTGTGACACAGATTACTGGGTTCAAAGCGAGTTTGATGCAAGAGTTGCTCAGGGTACTACATATGGTCCTTGTCTTTATATCGAGTATGTCGTGACCGACCAGAACGGCCACAGTAAAACTGGCTATTCCTATGATTTGCTACCCGTTGGCGGACATTTCAACGAAGGTCTTGCCAAACTCAACTATACAACTGCTGTTAAAAACTTTTCGGGTGGTTCCGGCATCAGCATTTTAGGAAACAACTTTGTCAAAGACTCTCTCAATTACAAAGTCCGCATTGACCTTTCTGATTATGCCGCCAAAGGGTACTCCACTACTAAAACACAGGTCGACGCTGCCCGTGCGGCAAAAGTGGCTTCTATTGTGGAAACACCTGAGCGCTACTACGCCAACCTTGAAAAACTTTTAATGACATTTGATTCCAATACTCAGACAAACGAAGTTATCGTTTGCGTAAAGGGCATCTATACAGATGATGAACTTGCTTCTATCAGCTATACCGATGACAGTAAGATTCAGTACTGGCTGGACTACACTACCGTAAATCTCAACTTGAAACAGGTTCGTGTTAAGAAAGCCTACTCTGTACTTGGCTCTATTACTGTTATCGGCAATGCAAGTGAATATAATAAAATGGCTTTGATTGCAAACGGCAGAAATCCTTCTTACACTGAGATTGCACCCGGTATGTATCGCAATGCGGATGGCTGGACAGTTTTCCGTGTCAATCTGAGCGATTATACCGCCAAAGGCTATGTTTACTGAACTTTAATTTCTTCTAAAGATCCCCTGCTTTTTGCGAAACGGCGAAAAGCAGGGGATTTTTTTGGTGATTCT
>OLOQ01002353.1_pt1 | contig 15712 bp, 17 predicted proteins | sample 1673101 | NCBI WGS metagenome assembly OLOQ01 (sample SAMEA3136754, study PRJEB25190) | human gut metagenome | biome: human gut; feature: human-associated habitat; material: faeces | place: Austria | collected 2013 | reverse complement strand
GCAACGATTTGGCAACAGAATTTCATTATTCACAAGAAAAGAGCTATCTGATTTCGAATGAAGTCGGATAGCTCTTTTTCTATCCAGAATATTCGTCGTATTCTTTGTCTGTTAGGTACTCAACAAAAGTATCTTTATTGAAGGCTGTGGAATATCACGCGGAAATCATCTTGAATGTCGTTATAAAGGTCAAATATTTCATCGAAACAGCCTTTTACCTTTTGGAGTTCTACAGCTAACGTATCCAAGTTTGTTCTTCGCATCCTGTGAACTGCTCCAACTCTGTAGGAATTAAATAATTCTGCCTTTTCAATAAATTCCTGTTTCTTCAAGAAGCTGACGGACGATTTAAGTTCACTATTTCTCCTCATTATTCATTGAATATGCTTGATATTCTCTTGCACGTGCTGCAAAAAGCGCCCCGCGTGCGCGCCGTCCATCTGCGTGTGATGAAACTGAAACGACAGCTTAAGCGTCGTTTTGAAAAGCCCTGAATGGTACCTGCCCCAGATGATAAAGGGGTTGTTAAAAATGCCGCTGTTCATGCCCACCGCGCCGTCCAGCTCGGTATCCACAATGGCGGAGGTGCCGATGACCATACTGTCGGGCAGATCATGGTTTTCACAGCGCTCGGCCACATGCCGCGTCAGACGCAGATAGTCGGCGTTGAACTGCGCAAGACTGTCCGAAAACGGCACATCGCAGGAACTGACCTCGCCGTTCTTGTTCTTCACAATGGTATTGACGGCAATCGTATCGTATTTGAGCAGCTCCCTTCCCACAGGAAGCATATAAAACTCCTTGATTTCGCTGGCGGCCTTGCCGATGCAGAAGCACAGCAGCATATTGAATTTCATCCCGCGCCTGCGGCTAAAGCGAATCAGCGGCGCAACATCCAGCGTTTTGAAAAAGGTTACCATGGGGTTGGGCGCGTCCATCCAAAGGGCATAAGCCTCCGCGCGGGTAGTCGTTTTCGGGTCTATCACAGTCGGTTTCATTGCGCACGCTCCAATCCCGCAGAATCGCCCGCCTGAACGGTGAAAATGCTGCGGCAGATGGGCATTGCCGGCACACTGCCGACGATGCCCACGCCGCCAAGAATCACTGCTTCATAGCTCATCACTTTACTCCTTCATCCTTGATGCAAAACAGGTGAATGCCCAGCGCGGCATTGAAGCCCGTAGCGGCAAAGACTCTGAAGCGCTCCACCACGCCAAAATACTGCGCAGGCACGATTTTCATTCCCATCGCGCCAACAAGCATCATGCCAAGGGCGACAGTGGCACAAATGCCATAGGAACGGCAGCTTTTATCCTTCAACCCGGCGGAGACGATCACGCTCAGCGATACAATGGACAGCAGCACCACCAGCGCGTTGACGACCATATGCATCACATCCTGAAAGGCTCCTGCATAGCCGCTGTCGCTCAGCGGAAACATCCGGTAACCGATGGCCGAAACCCACTCCATGATGGCAAACAGGTACACGCCCGCGCGCAAACGCCTGGTCTTTTGCCCCTGAATGATCGACTGGCCGAAAATGAATTTTCCTCCCTTGTTCATCTGCGGCATCGTGCTTCCCCCTCAGTGAATGATCCTCGCAATTTCCACGGTGGCAATCTTGAGCACCGCGCCGCCGGACATCACACAGAACCATACCTCGCGCGCCCGCTGCGTTTTGGCAATGGGCGTGGCGATGGCGGCAATCACAATCACCAGCGCGCCGATGCAGCCGACAATGGTAGGCACGCTCACCAGTTGGAACAGCCCCGGCGCGCAGCTGCCGTCAATGGCCTGCTGAATGGTCTTGTCCAGACCGTCCCGCGCCGCCGCGCAGCAGCAAACCGCCAGGCCAAACACCAGCAGGAACAAACTGCGGCAGCCCCAATGCTGGATAGCGGCGCGATTGGCCACCGACCAGCCGATATAACCCAGCAGGGCAAGGATCATCAGCGTAGTAACCGTTGTCACGGCATTTTCGAAATAGAGCTTCATCATTCGTCCTTCTTTCTGTATTCGCCTTCAAGCTTGGCAATAAAACGGTCGATATGCGCTTCCAACATGGGCGCGACAGCCGACTGATCCGCCGCGCCGTCATAGACGCTGTAAAGCAGATACATCGGCCCATAGAAATCCAGTGCCAGCTGCATGGCGGTCTCGTCGCTATCCGTCAGGGGTCTGAAAATAGCGGCCATATATTTCACCGGGCCGCTTGCCAGATTCTCCTGATACAGCTGCGCGAGTCTGGCGTCGCGATACTGCTCCAGCGTGAGCATCTTGCGAAAGTTGGCTGAAAACGGCTCCCTGGTCCAGTGATCAAACTGCGCCGTGCTGTAGGCGCGAATCCTGTCCAGGGGCGTATTCAGGTAAGCCTGGGCAAAGCCCTCCGGCGCCGCCCCCGGCATTTCGTAGGCTGCGGCACGGGCAGCGTCCAGCTCGTTCATCCGCTGTACAATCCGATCCAGAATTTCCTGCTTTCCAGCATAGTGCTTGTACAGGGCGGCCTTAGTAATGCCCAGTCGCGCGGCGATATCGCTCATGGATGTGCCCAAATACCCGCTCTGCGCAAACAGCTCAAGCGCCGTTTCCAGGATTCTTTCCTTCGTTTCCCCGCCCATAAGCATCCTCCTTCTCAAAAGTGACCGATTGATAACTTGCATTATTATAGTTATCGATCGGTTACTTGTCAATAGAATTCTCTAAAAAGCAATGTCAAAAACCCCCTCCAAAGCCGCAAAGCTCCAAAGGGGGTTCATGCTTCTGTCAGTTCATCGCAATCCGCTGAATTTACGCACGCTCCAGCTCCGTCACGCATTCCGTTTTCAGCTTGCCTACAAGGGCCTGCAGCGCATCCACAACACGGGGACGGATATCGCCGCCGACAAGCACCAGCATGATATCATCGCCAACCGCCAGCTCGCCCTCATTCAGCCAGGCCTTTACATAATAAATGCCCGGCATATGCTTGGCCTCGGCCACGGCGGCTTCCATCTTGGCCGCGTCGTAGGTAAAATGCATGCCCGTCACCGGCTTTGCATCGGCCTCGCCCGCGCGAACCTGAGCCTTCGCCGTCCTGCGCACAACGCCGTTATGCGTAAGATACATGCCGATCTGATCGGCATTCGGATCCTTTTTCGCCTCGTTTAGCCAAGCGTCAATGGAAGGGCGCTGCTTTTTCTGCGCGGACTTATCCTGCGTCTGCGCGCAATCCGCCGAGCCCTCAGACATGAGCATTTCCATGCCATGCTGAATCGTGTCGATCACGGCCAGCACGTTCTCCCTGGCCGCCTTGGGGCTGCCAGGCAGGTTGATGATCAGCGTCCGCCCGCGGATGCCCGCCGCGCTGCGGGACAGGCAGCCGCGCGGGGTAATCTTCATGCTTTCCATGCGCATGGCCTCAGGAATGCCGCGCGTTTCGCGTTCCACCACTGCCAGCGTTGCCTCGGGCGTAACATCGCGTGGGGAAAAGCCCGTGCCGCCCGTAGTAAGCACCAGGTTTACATGCAGTTTATCGCTGCATTTAATCAGCTCCGCCTGAATCTGATCCTTTTCATCGGGAATGATCGCGGTATAAACCACCTGATACCCATGCTCCGCCGCCAGCTCGCACAGAACCGGTCCGCTCTTATCCTCGCGCTCACCGCGTGCGCCCTTATCGCTTATGGTCAAAATCGCCGCCGTATAGCTCATGCTTCTGCTTCCTCTCTATGAAAATCGCCGTGAACGCCGCCAGTTTTTTCAATCAGGCGAACATCCGTAATCACCATATCCTTCTGCACGGCCTTGCACATATCATAAACCGTCAATGCCGCGGTGGAGGCCGCTGTCAGCGCCTCCATCTCCACGCCCGTCCTGCCGTCGCAGGATACCGTCGCGCGGATATCCACCGCGCAGCGCGCTTCATCCAGCGAAAGCGCCAGATCAATCCCCGTCATCATGATGGGATGGCACATGGGAATCAGCTCCGGCGTGCGCTTGGCCCCCATTACGCCCGCAATCTGCGCCACGGTGAGCACATCGCCCTTTTTCATGCCGCCGCTTTGGATCAGCGCAAAGGTTTCGCGGCTGACTAGCACACGCGCACCCGCCGTCGCCGTGCGATGGGAAGGCGCTTTATCGCCGACGTTTACCATTCGAGCGCGGCCCTGCGCGTTAAAGTGTGTAAAGTCGCTTTGATTGGGCACGCCTGGGCGTGCCGCGTCCAGGCCAGCTTTTTCAAGGATCGCCATGCCTTTTATCCTCCGATCTGGTTCATGTTGCGTCCCGCCTGGCTATGCAGCGTCGCAGACAGCTCCGCATGGCGGAAGGGCTTTTGATAGATCACGCGCTGCATCGTCTCGCGCATCTGCGCAGCATTCAGGCCCTTGAGCGAAACCTCCTCAGCTGCGTGCAGGCAGGGCTTGAGCTTGCCGTCCGCCGTCAGGCGTATGCGGTTGCACGCCGCGCAAAAATGCGCGCTCACTGGGCTGATCAGGCCGATATTGCCCTGCGCCCCCGGCAAACGATACAGCCTGGCGACGCCGCCATCCTGCGGCACAGGCACGGCCTGGGGCAGCTTCTCCAGCACCGCTGCGCAGGGGATAAAGGCTTCCGGGCCAAATTCCGGATGATCCAGCATCGGCATCAACTCAATAAAGCGCACGTCCACCGGATAGCGCAGCGTAAGCGCCGCCAGCGTTTCGATTTCGTCATCATTAAAGCCGCCGATGAGCACCGCGTTGATCTTCACCTTGTCAAAGCCCGCGTTCAGCGCCGCATCCAGCCCGGCCAGCGCGCTGCTCAGCGTGCCGATGCGCGTAATCCGCGCGTATTTGTCCGGCTTCAGCGTATCCAGGCTCAGGTTCACGCGGCTCACGCCCACCGCGCGCAGCCCCTTGGCCAGCCTAGGCAAAAGAACGCCGTTGGTGGTGATAGCCACCTCGCGGATGCCCTCCACCTTGGCCGCACGCGCGCAAAGCGTGATGATATTGCGCTTGACCAGCGGCTCGCCGCCCGTGATGCGCAGCTTGGTAATGCCCAGCGATGCGCCCGCCTCCACGGCGGCGATCATCTCGTCCTCGGTCAGCATCTCCTCATGCGTCTTTTTGCAAACGCCTTCCTCGGGCATGCAGTAGCGGCAGCGCAAATTGCACCGATCCGTCACGGACAGGCGCATATAGTTGATTTCTCTGTCGTATTGATCGCGCATAGTTCAGTCCCTGCCAGGCATGCAATGAAAGCGGCGGCAGACCGTTCTGTTCGCTGCACGCCCGGCATTTTCCTTTTTTTACAGCAGGAATCCTTTCAGTTTTGTTCCAGCGGGAACCGGGCCGCTGCCTTCCGGCACAATGGCCATTGCGTCGCAGCCGATGGCGCTGGACAGCACCACGTTGCCCTGCTCCGGCTGAAGCCGCATGCGTACCGTGCCGTCGGACAGATCCAGCTTGCCGCGCAGCAGGCGCGTGCGCTTGCTCTTTCTGCCAAAGCTGTCGGCCAACGTGATTTCGATCTCCCTGGGAATGGGCTCGCTGTATCCCGCCAGCTTTTTCAGCGCGGGCAGCGTGATGGCATAATAATTGGTCAGCGCGCTGGCAGGATTGCCCGAAAGGCCGCACACGAGCTTGCCGTCCTTCATGCCAATGGCGCAGGCCATGCCGGGTTTAAGGGACGCGCCGCGAATCAGCATTTCGCAGCCCGCCTGCTCGATGGCCGCCGGGGTCAGATCATAATCGCCCACGGATACGCCGCCCGTAAGCAGGATCACATCGCAGTCGGGCAAGCCTTTTTCAATCAGGCGCGCGATGCCGTCCGCGTCGTCCCCAATCAGCCCCAGATGCACAGGTACCATGCCCAACTGCATCACAGCCGCCTCTAACATGTAGCGGTTGGAATCGTAAATCTTGCCGGGACGCAGCGTTTTATCCAGCGCAATCACCTCATTGCCGGTGGAGATAATGCCCACCCGCACCCTGCGGTAAACCAGGGGCTGGCTTACGCCCTGCGCGGCCAGCGTGCCGGCCACACCCGCGTCAATACGCGCGCCCTTGCGCACCAGCAGCGTGCCTTTTTTCACATCCTCGCCCGCCAGGATGATGTTCTCCCCCGCGCTGCCAGGGGCAAACAACGTGACCGTCTCGCGGGTAAACTCCGTGCGCTCAAACATGCTTACGCAGTCCGCCCCCTCAGGAATGGGCGCGCCCGTCAGGATCTTGGTCGCCGTGCCGGGCGTCACGCGCTTGGCAGGCACCGCGCCCGCAGGCACCTCCTCCAGGATGGTCAGCGTCACCGGATGCTCGGGGCTGGCCTGCGCCGTATCCGCCGCGCGGAAGGCATAGCCGTCAAAGGGCGAACGGTCAAAGGGCGGAATGTTATCCGCCGCAATCAGATCCTCCGCCAGGATGCGCCCCGCCGCCTCCGACAAGCTGACGCGCTCGGTTTCCACCGGCGTCATCCGATCAGCCAGGTATGCCCGCGCAGTGATAAAATCCGGTTTTCTCAGCATGGTTTTTCCCTCCAATTATTTCATTGCTGCTGTTTCATCCGTAAAAAGGGAGTCGGCGCGCGCCACTCCCTTTTGTTATTCCACATGTCAAAGTTCCACTCCCGCGTTTTCAGGATCAATCCGACGGAGCAAGGGCTTGAAATCCACGTTCATTGTACTCAACTTGTGAAAAATTGTCAATGTTTTTCCATTTCACAAATTCCCGCACAGGCTTAAAAAAGCCCGCTATGTTTTTGACATTATTTGACCTTTCGCTGTTGATAATCTTGACAAAGGGTGATAAAATATTGTCCGGCCTGAGGAAAAGCCCCAGGTCAATGGGAAAACAGGAGGATCAGGATGCGCAAGCTGACCGCACTTTTGCTTGCCCTGCTCATCTGCCTGCCGCTAAGCGGCCTGGCGGAGGAGCAAAAGGATTTGACCACCGTGCGCATGACGCTGGTGGGTGACTGCATTTTAGGCTCGGATGAACCGCTTCACAGCGAAAAGGACTCTCTGGTTGGCATGATCCGTGCGATGGGCAACGATTACGCCTATCCCTTCAAGTACGCCAAGGATTTCTTTGAGCAGGATGATTACACGCTGATCAACCTGGAATGCGTGCTGACGGACAAGAAAAGCTATAAAAACGTCAGCCTGTACACCAATTTCCGCGGCCCAGCCGACTTTGTAAACATGCTGACTCAAAACAGCATAGAGGGCGTGAGCCTGAGCAACAACCACGCGCTGGACTATGGTCAGGGCGGCCTGAAGGACTGTCAGAAGAACCTGACCGAGGCGGGCATTCAGTGGGCTTACAATACCGATACCTTCACCTTCGAGCGCAACGGCGTCAAGTTCGCCGTGCTTTCCTTCCGCCGGTACTATATGGAAATGTATTATCAGTGGATCGAAAAGGAAATCCCGCGCATGAAGGCCGAGGACGGCGTGGATTTTGTGATTGTCTGCCTGCACCATGGGGAAGAATACCAGGACAAGCACAACGATAAGGATCAGACCCGCTTTGCGCGCCACGCCATCGACAGCGGCGCCGATCTGGTGGTGGGCACGCATCCGCATGTGCTGCAGGGCATCGAGGTGTACAAAAACCGCCTGATCTTTTACAGCCTGGGCAATTTCGTTTTCGGCGGCAACAAGAACCCGCTGTCGGATAAGAAAACGGCCAAGCAGATTCCCACCGCTCTGATGTCGGTGGAATTGCAGTTTGATCAAAACCAGCTCTATTCCACCCAGTTTACCATCCATCCCTATTACGAAACGGGCGACGAGCAGATCAACAACTATCAGCCCGTTCCCGTCACAGGCGACAAGGCCCAGCGGGTGATGGATATTCTTCAAAGCGATACCCCTTTCACGCTCAATCCCTTTATCGAGGGTGAAGGCGCGGTACAGGATATCATATACGCAAACGACCAACATTAAAAAGGAGCAATCATTATGGTCAAGGTTAACATTATTTCCGGTTTTCTGGGCGCTGGCAAAACTACGCTGATCAAAAAGCTGATCTCCGGCGCGATGAAGGGCGAAAAGGTGATTCTGCTTGAAAATGAATACGGCGAGGTCGGCGTGGACGGCGGCTTCATGAAGGATGCGGGCATTACCGTGACCGAGCTGAACAGTGGCTGCATCTGCTGCACCCTGGCGGGCGATTTTCAGAAGGCCATTGACGATCTGATCAATACCTACCATCCTGATCGTCTGCTGGTAGAGCCCACGGGCGTTGGCAAGCTGAGCGATATCCGCCGCGCTGTGGAGGAAGCCCGCGAGCATCATCCTGAAATCGAAATCACCGGCTGCGCCACCGTGGTGGATGCCAACCGCTGCCGCACCTATATGAAGAACTTCGGCGAGTTCTTCCTGGATCAGATCAAGAGCGCCGAAACCATCATCTTCAGCCGCACCCAGCTGCAGGATCCCGAGCGCGTAGAAAAGAGCCGTCAGCTGGTGGCCGAGCAGAACCCTGCCGCGCGCATCATCACCACGCCCTGGGGCGATCTGAGCGCTGAAACCATCCTGGATACCATCGAGCATCCCGCCGCCCTGCTGACCATGGAAGACGTGGAGGACGACGACGAGGACGAACACGAGCATGAGCAACATCATCACCATCACGATGAGGATGGCCATTGCTGCTGCGGCCACCATCATGACGAAGACGATGACGATGATGACGACGAGCACGAGCATCATCATCACCACGATCACGATCATGACGAGGATCACGACCATGACCATGATGAGCATGCCCATGACGAGCACGATCACGACCATGAGCACGGCCATTGCGGCTGCGGCCACGATCATGAGCATCATCACCATCATCATGGCCATGACGCGGATGAAATCTTTGAGAACATCGGCGTAGAAACCGCCAAGCGCTTCACCGAGGACGGTCTGCGTGCCGCGCTGGCCAAGCTGTCGGAGGAAGAAGATTACGGCGCTATCCTGCGTGCCAAGGGCATTGTGCAGGCCGAGGATGGCCGCTGGCTGCACTTTGACTATGTGCCCGGCGAAACCGATATCCGCTACGGCAGCGCCGATTATACCGGCCGCCTGTGCGTAATCGGCACCCATATCGACGAAAAGGCGCTGCGCGAACTCTTCGGCGTGTAAAGGAGCATTCTCATGCCTGTCAATCAGATTATCCCCATTTATATTGTCGCCGGTTTTCTGGACAGCGGCAAAACCACGCTGATCCACAACATGATCGACGACGAGAGCTTCTCCCGCGGGCAGAAAACGCTGCTGGTCGTCTGCGAGGACGGCGAGGAGGAATACGACGCGGAAAAGCTGGCCAAGCAAAAGGTGACGCTGCACATGGTGGACAGCGTGGAGGACATGACGCCCTCCCTGTTTGTGGATTTGAACAAGCAGTATAAGCCCGAGCGCGTCATCATCGAATACAACAACACCTTCACCTTTGCAAAGCTGGATACCATGCAGCTGCCCCCCAAGTGGGAGCTGGTGCAGGTGATTGACATGGTGGATGCGACGACCTTCGACTCCTACATGAACAATATGCGCCAGCTGATGACCGATCCCATGCAGAACGCCGACCTGATCCTGTTCAATCGCTGCGAAAACGATATGAACGTCAGCGCCTGGCGGCGGCAGCTGCGCGCCATGAACAGCACCACGACCATCCTGTTTGAATACAACGACGGCCACTCGGACGACGGCGTATCCGACGAGGATCTGCCCTATGATATGAAGGCGGACGTGATCGACATCAGCGAGGAGAATTACGGCACCTTCTACCTGGACGCGCTGGATCACCCTAACCGCTACGATGATAAGGTGGTGCGCTTCAAGGGGCAGGTGTTTGCCGAGCCCGGCGTGCCGAAGGGGTTCTTCCGCTTCGGCCGTCTGGCCATGACCTGCTGCGCCAACGATATCACCTGTCTGGGCTTCCTGTGCCGGGGCGATCTCAAGCCCTCCAAGACGCAGTGGTATACCCTCACCGCCAAGGCGCAGACGGTATACAACAAGGCGCAGGATCATGAGATGGTAGCGCTGATGCAGGTGAGCGCCGAGCCCACCGAAAAAGCCAAGGATCAGTACGTCACCTTCAACTAAAGGATTATAAAAAAGCGCCTGCTTTCACGGCAGACGCTCAGCATTCAAAAGCGGCGTGGCCTTTATGGTCACGCCGCTTGCTTTTCTGCTTATTCTATTCTATTTTTTCCACAAACTTTTCCATCACATAGCCTTCGGTCACGTCGGTGCGCACCTTGATCCACCCCTCCTCATCACAGGGGGAAGCAAGCAGCTCCTGCCCATAATAGAGCACGCGCAGTACATCAGAAGCCGTGCTGGGAGCGCTGCGCAGATTCAGGGAAGAATTGGCAGATATCTGCGTTACCTTAACGCGCCATTCGCCCGCCTTCAGCTGATCGGAAGCCGGCATCAGGGTGGGGCGCGGCGTGGGCGTAGCCGCAGGGCCGGGCGTAGTCAGGAAGGCAGCGGATACCGCCGGCGGCAGTGTCACCTGCGTATCGGTCTTTTTGAGCGCCAGCCCCGGATAATAGAACCGCAGGATCTGATCGTATGTCCATCCGTACTGCCCGGCCATCCACTGCGCGCCGCGCTGGCTCATGCCTACGCCGTGACCGTAGCGACGGGATTCAATCACAAACCGGTCATTCTCCTCGCGCACGGTCTGGATCTCGTTGTTACTGCCATTGATGGATAGACCCAGCCAGGGCTCGATGGCGCTGAACACCGGCACATCCACCTGCACCGTTTGCTCCAGCGTAACAAATGGCGCCTGGGTCGGCTGCGGCGCAGAGGTGGCCTCGGGGGTCGTTTCCGGCAGGGCAAAAAGGTTCACCTCTTCATCCTGCATGGCGGCGGTGGGCTTCTGGCGGCACTGCACCGTCAGATCAAAGCGCATCTGCGTCATTACCTTGGCGCTCGTCCCGCCCTGCGGCGTATGCAGGCTGATGCCCGCCACCCCAGCAATGCGCGTATCTGCCGCGTCGCCGCTGTAGCCCAGTGCCGTCACGGCCTCGGATACGCCGTCCAGCAGATAATCCGTCAGCTGCTGATTATAGACGATCCCATCCTTGGCTGTTTTGGCAATAGCGGCGGATTTGACCACGCTTTCGGGATTTTCCACATCGTAGGGATCATCGTGCATGGTGATGTAATCACCCTCGCCCTTGCCCCACACATTGCGCACCAGCTCCACCTGGCCGCCATTGCTGGCCGTGTAATAGCAAATTGCCAGCGCACCGTTATTATAGCAGGCCACGCCCACCGTCTCCTGCACGGCGCGGATAGCGCGCTCGTTGCTGGCGTTATAGCCGCGGAATACCTGATCGTTGGTATTATCCACCAGATCATACGCGCCGCTGGCTCCCCGCATCTTATACAGCGCATAGGTGCGCGCGGCGACCGCCTGCGCCTTGAGCGCTTCCAGCGGAAAGCTGTCGCTCATCTCATAGGGCACCACGCCCAGTAGGTATTCCTCGATGGGGATATGCAGCACAGCGGTCAGCATTTTTCCATCCGTCTTCACATGCAAATCGCCGCGATACAGCGCGTAATCGCCATTCAGGCGCAGACCGTTTTCCAAGCCCTCCGCCGCCTGATGACGGGTAAGAACAAGCTCCTTGCCGCTGTCCAGCGCCATGCCCTCGTAATAGGCCATGATGCGCCCTGTCGCGCAGGACAGCACCAGCCTGGAGCCGCGCTGAAAGCTCATGCCGTCCAGCGTATAGCTGCCGTCCAGGGCGATTTCCAGCCGGTCGGTCAGGTTCAGGCGCGTCAGCAGCACGCGCACGGTATTCTTTTCAGCCCGCGCGCCCACAGGCAGCGCAAGGCCGATCGTCAGCAGCATTACCAGCGCGGAAAGCCCCGCGATCCATCTTTTGAAGGCTCTGCGTTTGGTCATGATAAAACCCCTTTAATGCGTCAAAGCGCGTGCAGCAGGTTAAAATCGCGCACAATGGCGGTATCCACCCAATACATGGCATACTGCCGGCGCTGACCCACAATCAGCCCCGCGTCGTTTCGCACCAGCGTATCCACCGCGCTTTGCGGCACAATTTCCCGCACATGCGGACGAATCTTTTCTTCCATCGATTCGCTGTAGGAATCCAGCGCCAGTGCCTGCACCTCGCCGTCCGCCTCGCGCGCATCCAGCAGCGATACGATATGCCCCACGCGCAGATTGCACAGCGCTACACCGCGGTGCTCCAGCAGATGCACCCGCAGCGTTTCCAGATCATTGCGCAGCCCATCGCCCTGATAACTGAAGCCATACTGCGCCGCCAGGCCCTTTTGCATCATGGCGGACAGGAGCGCAGGACGGTCCGTACCGTCGTCGCCGCGGCCGCCGTTCTGCATGGAAAAGTCCGCCAGCTCCTCGGGCGAAAAAGCCTTGCCTGTCAGCCACTGGCCGCAATGGCAGATAGAAAACACACCGCAGCCGGCGCTGGATAACGTTGCCTTCTGCGGTGTTCTGTAATCGTAGGGGTGCGTCCACAGGCGGCTGCGCTGGTTAAGGATGGTAACAGCCTTCCCGTTATAGATCATTTCAATGCGTTTTCCGCTTTCCATATAACCTCCGCTCAGCGGCGCCGCCAGCCCATGGCCAGGCAGACCATCGGCTGTGCCAGTCGCCAGGATACATCCTCCAAGCCCGCGTTCTCCATGCTTTTAAGCAGCTGCGCGGGCGACACGTGGTCGTCGCCGTCGCACAGGCCCAGGAGCTCCCCTACCTTGCACAGGGGCTCGGGCGCGCCCTGCACGGCAATCAGCAATTGCCCGCCGGGCTTGAGCACCCGCGCGCCCTCGCGCAGGAAAGTGCCGTCAAAGGCGGGCGCGTTCTTTTTCATCTGATAAAACACAGCGTCGAACGCCTGATCGCGCCAGGGAATATCCTCCTTGCGGGCGCAGAAGATCTCCGCGTCCGGCAGCTCCAACCGCAGCGCGCGCGCATGCTCGGGATCATCCGCGATGCCGCAGGCGCGCAGACTATATTTTTGCGAAAGGAAGCGCAGCAGCCGGGTATCCTGGCAGCTCAAATCCAGAATATTGTTATAATCATCCACGATTGCCCACTGTGCCAGCGCCTTTTGCGCTCCGCGCAGGTGCGTCCGATCCTGCAAACCCAGCGCGTGCAGCCAGGAGCGTTCCTGAACCCGTTCGAGCATTGCGTGCTTCCTCCAAACAAAAATAACCATTTTGCCGTTCGACAAAATGATTATAACACAAGTTCGCAATAAATGCACTATGTTTTGTAATATTTTTTTAATAAAGATTCTGTAAATCTTTCAATTTTGTTGCAGCCCAGCGGGCATGCTCCGCCACAGCGGGCGAAGGGCTGTTTTCCAGCGCCGTAATCTGCGGCAAAAAAGCCGTATCACCGCTGTTTGCGGCTGCCAGCAAGGCCTGCGCGATCACGCGGTTGCGGATGGCATAGTTGTGCCCGTACAACGTCGCAAAGCGCTCCATCGTATCCGGCGTACATGCCAGCAGCTCGGCCAGCGTAAACTCGTCGGTATCCTGGCGTTCGCGCTCCGGTAATGCGTTATAGGGGCAAACGCGTTGGCAGATATCGCAGCCAATCACCCCCATGGCCTCGCCCGGCACGCCGTAATGTGCGCGAAACTCCTGCGGCACGCTCTTGCCAGACAGCATATAGTTGCGCAGGCAGCGCTCACGCACAAAGCCTTCGGCTGTAATCGCGCCCGTAGGGCAAGCCTTTCTACACTGATTGCAGGATGCACACTTTAAATTCCAGTCTTTAATTTTATTATTCTGGTTTATTATTTTTGTTTTCTCTATCAAATCATCTGAAACGCCGATCAATTCCAGGCAAAATCTCGAGCCAATGCCCTTCAAATAGTTCAGCGTATTGATGCCGCGTCCAAACTGCGGCAGGCGATTGCAGATAGGCTTCAACCGCAGATTACTCAACGGCCATGCCTGCATATCCTGCGATAAAAGCTGCACCAGCGCATGTGCCTGATGATAGGCCGCGTTGCTGGCCGGATAAAAATGATCCACCAGCCTGCCGCCAGGGCGATAGGCGCGCACCAGCAGAATCAGCGTGCGGCAGCCCTCCGGCGCGCCATCCTGCGGCAGGGGCGCAAAGCAATAAGCCGCGGTAAAACCATATACCGCGGCTTGATTGCAAACGCTTTTTTCGTTCCAGCGCATGGGGTGATTATTTGGTGCCAAACAGGCGGTCGCCCGCATCGCCCAGACCGGGAACGATGTAGCCATGCTCGTTGAGCTTTTCATCCATCGCGGCCACATAGATATTGACGTCAGGATGATCCTTCTGAATGCGCGCAACGCCCTCGGGCGCGGCGATCAGGTTAACCAGGCGGATGTTATGGCAGCCGCGCTGCTTGATGAAGCGAATCGCGGCGGACGCGCTGCCGCCCGTGGCCAGCATGGGATCCACCACAAACAGCTCACGCTGCTCGGCGTCGGCAGGCAGCTTGCAGTAGTATTCCACCGGCTCCAGGGTCTGCGGATCACGATACAGGCCAATATGGCCAATCTTGGCGTTGGGGATCAGGTTGGTAATGCCATCAACCATGCCCAGACCCGCGCGCAGGATGGGAATGATGCCGATGGGCTTGCCGGCGAGCATCTGTACAGTCGTTTTGCAAATGGGCGTTTCGATTTCAACCGGTTCGGTGGGCAGATCGCGGGCAACCTCGTACACCATCAGCATGGCGATTTCTTCCAGCAGCTCACGGAACGCCTTGGTGCCGGTGTTCTTATCGCGCATAATGCTCAGCTTGTGCTGGATCAGGGGATGGTCGAATACATGTACCTTGCTCATAATTCTCCTCCGCACTCCGTAATCTTGGTTAACCTTATATATTATAAAGAAAAAGCGCGAATACGGCAAGCCCTATTTTGGATTATTTTTTGCCATTGCGAGCATGAGAAGGATAATTTGCCGCGATCAGGATCCAGGCTGCCAGCGCCAGCAACGGCTCGAGGCACAAAAGCAGGCGGATGATCTGCAATTTGGTCTGATAGGCCGCCCTGATGGGCGCCTGCAGCTCCTCCGTGCTGCCGCGGAAAATAACGGTGTCCCCCGCAGAATATACCGTCCATCCTAACAGTCCCGCGGTATTGATTTCGCCCAGCGCGCGCTTATAATCTGATTTCGGGTCATATACCGTTGCCCGGAAAACGTCCTGTATGGGCACCTCATTTCCGTTCTCATCATAGTAGTATGCCGCTATCTGCGCGCCGGCATTTTCATCGCTTTGCTCATTTTTTCCGTTTGCAGCCTGCTCCTCGCACCACTGCTGAAACGCTGCAAAATCCGTAAAGTTTGCCCAGGCGTCGGGATTGTCCATCCAGCTGCTATTGACCGTCACCGCATCTATCAGCAGCGTCAGGCACATAGCTGCCGTCAGTATACCCGCAACCCAGGCATGCGCATGCCTGCGCGCGGCAGAATACAGCCCCTCTGCCGCCAAACGACGATTGAGTAAATACAACCCCAGACACGCCGCCGTGCCCAGCAGCGCCCCGCAAAGCGCCGCCCCCCTGAGCCATTCCTCCGGCTGCACCCATACGTCCACATACCCCGCCGATATGCCCGGCAGGCATGCCGCCAGCGGCAGGATCAGCGCGATCATGGCCAGCAGCGCCATGCCGATGCACTTGACGCTGGCAATCACGCGGACGCGGTACTCGCGCAGCGCGCCCGCATCGTATTTCTCCTCCGCATCCGCGCGCAGGGCGGCGGCG
>OLOQ01002347.1_pt1 | contig 15775 bp, 21 predicted proteins | sample 1673101 | NCBI WGS metagenome assembly OLOQ01 (sample SAMEA3136754, study PRJEB25190) | human gut metagenome | biome: human gut; feature: human-associated habitat; material: faeces | place: Austria | collected 2013 | reverse complement strand
ATGAAGTACGTCACCTACCCCCCCGGCCACACCGACACGCTGGAAGTTGCCGCCCGCCGGGCGGTGCTGACTGGTGTGAATCAGACCGGCGCAAAGCTGCAAGTGGCCCGGGCCGACGAGATGGGGGTTGAGTTCTTCGAGACCACGGCCCACGGCGGGGCCCGGCCTTCCCACGCTGAGTGGCAGGGCAGGCAGTTCCACCGGGGCGGCGCTGTGGACTACATGGGCAAGCATTACCCGGACTTCGAGGCCGCCACCGGCTACGGCACCGGAGCAGGGCTGTGCGGCTGGAACTGCCGTCACACCTTCTTTTCCATCTTCCCGGAGCTGGGTGCACCGCCTGCATGGACGCAGGAGAGCTTGGAAGCCCTGAACGCCCGGGACATCGAGTACAACGGTGGCAAGTACACCCGGTACGAGATCAGCCAGATGCAGCGGGCCCGGGAGCGCACCGTGCGCAAGTACAAGCGCCGGTATCTGGCTGAGGATGCCGCCGGGGCCGATACCACCGCCAGCGCGGTAAAGCTCCGGCAGGCCCGTCAGGAGCTGTCTGACTTTATCAGCGCCACCGGTGGCAGGGCCGACAGCGCCCGCACCAGCGTGGCAGGCTTTGGCAGGAGCGAGGCGGGCAAGGCCAGTTATACAGCCCGAAAGCAGGAACGTTTTGATTCTGCAAATGTGGAATTGCAACAGATGCGTGAAGCTGGTACAATAAAGGCGAAAGGCAAGTTGATTGAATCGCCGCCTGCACCCAATGAAATCAACTTTGCGAACGAACACGTTCTGCAGCGCTGGGCAGAACGTGGCATGGGGCCGATGGATGCCGAACGCATTATCCGCTCTTCCAAAGTCGCAATGTCCCAGCGTAACGGAACACAGACCTGTTACTATTCCGAGTATGGTTTTGTTGCCATTGGGCAGAATGGCAATGTTTCCAGTATCGGGCCGCTGGATGAGGGCGGTCAAAAATTGATGGAGGTGGTTAAGAAGCATGGTATTCCGCACTAACGATACAGCAAAGCCGGAAGAATGGTTTTGCCCTATCTATAACCGCAAAATCGACTGCGGTTTGTGCTTTGAGGTCTCCAATATTGGCGATGATACTCTTTGCCTGAAGGGTGACGATAAGCCACCTTGCAATTGGGCAGAAGCCCATAAAACCTGCCTTAATTGTTCCCGTTATGCCGACTGGGACTGACCAAACCTAATACCGCAAGCGTCTTTGCCCAGCCGGGCAGGGGCGCTTTTTTCATGCCGTCTTAGCTCATTCTGGAAGAGCGCCGGTCTCCAAAACCGGAAGCGGGAGGTTCGATGCCTCCAGACGGTGCCATCGCAGAGGGCAGTGCGTACCCTGCCCACAACCGAACACGGACGGAGAACCGTGTCACCAAACCGTGGTTTCACCAACAGAAAGGAGTTTTTCCACCATGAAGCGTGAAGACGTGAAGAACAAGATTCCCGGCATTACCGAGGAGCAGCTGAACTGGATCATGGCCGAGAACGGCAACGATGTCAACCGGGAAAAGACTGCCGCCGAACAGTACAAGACCCAGCTGGAAAACACCCAGGCTCAGCTCAAGACCGCCCAGGACGGCCTTGCCGCCTTTGACGGCAAGAAGAAGCCCGAGGAATACGAGGCAGACATTGCCAAACTCAAGGGCGATATGCAGGCACAGGCTGATGGCTTTGCCTTTGACAATGCCCTGAACACCGCCATTCTGGGAGCCAAGGGCCGTAGCGTCAAGGCGGTCCGGGCACTGCTGGATCTGGATGCCCTCAAGGGCTCCAAGGACCGTTCCACCGATATCTCCAAGGCTCTGGAAGAAGCCGCCAAGGCGAACCCCTGGGCCTTTGGCGAGGCGGAAGAGGGCGGCGCTGGTTCCGTTCACGTTTCCAGCGGCAAAGAGCACGGCACCCCGCCCGCCGGTGACATTGACCCCGTAACCGCTGCCTTCAAGGCGATGAACCCCGATATCAACATTGAATGAGAGAAAGGATATTCTTATGGCACATGAAGCACAGGTCCGCTACTCCAATCTGGTCGACCTCAAGATGCGCAAGACGCTGGTGAAGAAAGTCGGCGTGATCTGCAACAACCGCTACGAGGGCAGCCCCAAGGCAGGTTCCGTCAAGGTTCCCGTCCGTGACACCGAGGTTGTGGTGAACGACTACGACAAGGCCAAGGGTGCAAAGCAGACCAGCGGTGACACCACCTACCTCACCGTCAACATCGACCACGACAAGGCCGTGAATGAGATCATCGATGGTTTCGATGCAGAGAGCGTTCCCGGCAATCTGGTGGCTGACCGCCTGGACAGCGCCGGTTACTCTCTGGGCCTGCAGATGGATTCTGACGGCTCCGTGGAGCTGACCACCGCAGGCACTGCCTTCGGCAATACCACCGCCCTGACCGAAAAGACCATCTACGCCAACATCGTGGATGCACGCACTCAGCAGTCCTCCATCGGCGTGCCCACCGCAGGCCGCTGGCTGCTGGTCTCCCCGGACACCTACGGCCTGCTCCTGAAGAGCCCCGAGTTCATCAAGGCTTCCGACCTGGGCGACGCGGTCGTTCAGACCGGCGCTGTGGGCAAGATCGCAGGCTACACCGTGTTCGAGGATTCCACCCTGGGCGAGAACGTGGAGTATGTGGCCGGTCATCCCAACTGGTTCGCCGTCATTGATGAGTGGGCCGTTCCCGTCCATCTGCAGGATCTCTCCGGCTCTGGCGATTTCATCGGCGCATCTGCCGTGCAGGGCCGCAAGGTCTACGCCTACAAGGTCACCAAGGGCCAGACCATTCTTGTTAAGAAGAAGGTCGCAGCATAAGGAGGCCGCCATGCTTTACTGCACCTACGAACAGTACCAGACAGCGGGCGGCGGCACGCTGGACGAGGCCGCCTTTGACACGCTGTGCGCCCGGGCTTCCCGGCTCATCGACCGGCACACCTTTGGCCGGGCAGAGCCCCACGCCAGGGCCTGTGCCGGGTGCGCCGCCCTGCTGGCCGACGCCTGCGTCCAGATCGTCGATGCCATGAGCGCCGCACAGAGCGCTTGTGCCGTGCCCGGGGCTTCCAGCGTGTCCAACGATGGCTACTCCGTCACCTTCGCCAGCGGGGCGCTTTCTGAGCGGCTTGCAGCGGAAGCGCAGAGCATCCTCTCCAACGCACTGGGCAGCGACCCCCACGGCCTGCTGTATCGGGGGTGTTTCTGATGCAGTGCAGCGTTACCGTTGTGAACCTCATCCGCGACACCGCCACTGAGACCGACCGGCCTGTCTGCCATGCCATCCCCGGGTGCAGCTGGCGGGAGAAGCTGGACACCTCCGGCGGCGACCCCCAGCGGACGGTGCACGTCCGGCTGCCCCCTGCCGCCGGGTATCTGCCCTATTTCCAGTGGGCAAAGCTCCCGCCCGGGGAAAAGGCGGCACACTGGACGCTCAAGCGGGGCGGCAAACTCATCTGCGGCGCTGTCCGCAGCCTGACCGAGGCCGAGTATGCCGCCCTCGAGAAAACACACATCTGCTGCACGGTGGCGGCGGTCTCCGACAACCGGGAACCGCTGCTGCCGCATTTTCATGTAGAGGGGAGCTGAGGAAATGAGTGCACCCGTTATTGACCTGAAGCGCAGGTTCCGGCCCGGCTTTCAGGCCGAAATGGACAAAGGCTTCCAGAAGGTCCAGTATGCGTTCTCACAGCAAGTTGCCAAAGCTGTGGATTCTTATGTACCCTTCGATACCGGCACGCTGAAGAACAGCGTCAACCAGGCATCCGACTTCAAAGGCGGCAAGCTGGTCTATAACACCCCGTATGCCCGGCGGCAGTATTACCTGCACACGCAGAGGCAGGGTCTGCATGGGGAGAACCACCTGCGCGGCTCCTACTGGGGCCAGCGGGCCATTGCTGACCACAAAGACGAACTGGTCCAGTTCGCCAAAAACGCTGCCCAAAAAGAGCTGGGAGGTGGGCCGTAATGCACAAAGCGTCCATTACGGCCCTGCGGGACTGGCTCAAGACCTGTCCACTCATCGCCGAGGAGCAGGATGCCACCGGTGCGGCCTTCCGCATTGCCGGGCTGGAAGAGGAAGCCACCGCTTTTTCCATTGAGGACAGCCCCACCGACCCCATTGTGGAGAGTTACATCTCCGGGCGGGATCTGGCGAAGAACTACCTCTTCCTGTCCCGAAGGGAGTTCGGGGAGACCGATGTGCTCACCATTGAGAACAGCGGCTTCTTTGAACAGCTGGCCGACTGGGTAATGGAACAAAATGACTGCGGCATCCTGCCTGATCTGAGCAAATGCGGACACGGCAAGGAAGCCCAGAGCATTGAAGTCACCTCCACCGGCTACATCGTCACCGACGGCTCCGGAAGCTGCAAAATGCAGATGCAGCTCCGGCTCGTCTACTATCAACCCAAACTTTGAAAGGAGACCATCCTATGACTGTTTCCGAAACCCTGGCCGCGCTCAAGACCAAGAAGGGCATCGTGCCCAGCGCGGACTACACCGGCACCGAAAAGGCCGATGATTTCATCTTTGCCATCCAGACTGATGCCGTCGCCCAGACCAAGGAGAGCGACTGGGTCGTGTTTGCAGAGCGTGTCAAGGAGCACTCCGGTGCCCTGAACGCCTCCACCGAGGACGTGGCCTATATCCGCGCAGGCACTGTCACCGAGAAGGGCGAGACCCAGCGCACCTTCTCCCTGAACGGCAACCGCTGCGTGGGCGACCCTGCGCAGGATTTCCTGCTCTCCCACAGGATTAAGTTTGGCTCCGGCACTGATGTGGTGTTCCCCTATATCTACTTCAGCGCAAAGACCGGCAAGGGCGAGAAGGGCGCAGCCGCCTTTATTGTCACTGCCGATGCAAGCGGCTCCGCCAGCAACTCCGCAGGTTTTGCCTGCGACGTGAAGGGTGTTGGCGTTCCGGCTGAGTTCAACTACCTGACCCTGACTCAGGCCGACACGCAGTCCACCAAGGCTGCTAAGGTCTGATAACAACACCACACAGCCCTCGTTCCCCGGTGAACGGGGGCCCTTTTTGTAACAGGAGGACTTCTATGATCATCAACGGCATTGAATTTGATTTTTCCACCCTGAACGCCAACGACGTGGATCGGATGCTGGCTGCGCAGACCCGGCAGCAGGAACGTGCCCGGACGGAGGGCAGCCGCTACACCCCCGAGAATGATTACCCTGCCTGGCTGCGCTTCCAGTGCCGCATCTTTATGGACTACCTGGACGAGGTTCTGGGCGAGGGTGCTTCTGAGAAACTGGGGCTGGACGGCAGCAACTTCAACGCCTGCCTGACGGTCAGCAATGCCTTTGCCGAGGCTATGGCCGCAGAAAAGGCCAGTGTCAGCGCGCTGATCCACCCCGCCGAGGAGCGGGCACAGGTTTCGGCAGCGCAGGCCATCCCTGCCCCCATGAACCGTGAGCAGCGCCGGGCCGCAGCCAAGGCACACCCCGCCATGGTGGACTTCAGGGCACAGGAGGCGGCAAAGGCCGCCCGCCGTGCCCAGCTGGAGGCAGAGCTTGAGGCACTGGACAATGCATGACCTGCTGACAGACACCCTGCCCACCGAGTGGGAGGGCCGCGCTATCGACCCTGACTTCCGGCCCATGGTCTGGCTGCTGATCCGCACCCGCCGCGTCAAAACCAACGAGGACAGCGCCCGGCTGATTGCATCGGCCATCCCGCTCTTCTTTGTGGAGCCGATTCCGGTGGCGCAGTATCCGGAAGCCTTTGAATCTCTGGTGCGTTTCTGCCAGGGCGGTGGCCCCGAGTACGAGGAGCGCACCGGGACTGGCAGCAGCAGCGACCCACAGGACGAGCCTGTGTTGGACTACCGGTGCGATGCCGACTACATCGTGGGGGCCTTTCAGCAGGCCTACGGCATCGACCTGACCGCTGACAAGGTGCACTGGTGGCGCTTCAAAGCACTGCTTCATGCCCTGCCGCCGGAAACGCCGCTGGGCAAGATCGTGGAGATCCGGGGCAAGGACACCTCCAGTATGGACAGGGCCGACCGGGACTACTACGAGACCCTGAAAGAGCGCTTTGCCCTGCCGGGTGGGCTGAAGGGGGTGAAGCGGAACGAAACCCTGCAAGAGCACGAGGACGCTTTCCTCGACCGCTTCGGCTGATTCCCCCGGTGCCCTGCCCCTTCTGCGGCAGAGCGCTGCCAGTGTGGGCGGCTCCCGAGGCCTACGCCCACGGCCTGTGGGTAAAATGCAAAAACCCCGCATGTAAGCGGGAGGTAGAAATCAAGTTATAGCAGCCTGTGCCCCTGTGCCCGCGCTCCGAATGAGAGGTGGACACAGTGGCATTTGATTTTAGCGTTACCGGCAACACCAAGTTGGACACCAGCGGCTTCACGCAGGGTGTCAGCAGCATGACCGTCGCCGCCGGAACGCTGATCGCAGACCTGGTAAAGACAGCTAGCAGCCAGCTGACGAATCTCGCCCAGAGCGCGATCCGGAACGGCTCCGTCTACGAGACATCGCTTGCCAAAGTCGGGACCATCGCCGATCTTGGCAAGCTTTCGATCCAGAAGCTGGGCAGTCAGATCACGGACATGTCCAACACCATGGGCATTGCGGCCACGGATATTGCCGAGGCTACCTACCAAGCCATCAGCGCCGGGCAGGACACGGCCAACGCTGTGGAATTTGCAGGCCAGGCAGCGAAACTGGCAACCGCCGGTTTTACCTCCACGACCTCCGCCGTGGATATCCTGACCACTACCCTGAACGCCTACGGCTTGAGCGCCGACCAGGCGACCCACGTTTCGGATGTGCTGCTGACCACCCAGAACCTGGGCAAAACCAGCGTGGACGAGCTTTCTTCCAGCATGGGCAAAGTCATTCCGCTGGCCGCAGCTTACAACGTCAGCGTGGAAAACCTGTCCAGCGGTCTGGCCGTGATGACCGCAAACGGCATTGCCACCGCTGAGGCTACCACCTACACCAAATCCATGCTGAACGAGCTGGGCGACACCGGGTCCAGCGTCGGCAAGATTTTACAGCAGCAGACCGGCAAGAGCTTTGCCCAGCTGAGTGCTGACGGCAAGAGCCTGGGCGATGTGCTGCAAGTGCTGTATGACAGCGTTGGCGATGATGGCACCGCCTTTGCCGGTCTGTGGTCCAGCGTGGAAGCTGGCACGGGTGCCCTTTCCCTGGTGTCCGGCGGCGCGGATAAATTCAACGGCGCGCTGGGCCAGATGGTGGACAGCGCCGGAGCTACCGAGACTGCCTACGCGACCATGACAGACACCTTCCAGCACAGCATGGACAGCCTGCAGACCACGGCAGAGAACCTGAGTATTGACCTGTTCGAGGCCATGGAGCCGGGCCTGAAGGAAGCCGCCAACTGGGGCACTGACTGCCTGAATACCCTGACGAGTGCTCTGAATGAGGGCGGCCCGGCGGCCATGCTGGACGCAGCCAGCGGCATTCTGGAAAATCTGACCGCAGGTGTTGTTCAGAAGATTCCCGGGCTGGCATCGGCAGCAACTCAGGTCATCACCAAGCTGGTGCAGTATCTGGCTGACCATCAGGACGAGATCTTCGATGTCGGCATCCAGCTGCTGGGACAGCTCATCATCGGCATCACCGACAACCTGCCCCAGCTGATCACAGCAGCAGCGGAATTGATTGCAAAGTTCTCTGCCGCGCTGATCTCCCATCTGCCCGACCTTCTGAACTGCGGTGCGGCTCTTCTGACCACACTGGTGGACGGCATTCTCCGCAGCATTGAGAATCTGGGCGAAGCCGCCCTCGCCTGCATCGCCAAGCTGACCGGCGTGTGGGACGGCAGTATGGATGAATGGGGCCACATCGGCGAGAACATCGTCACCGGCCTGCTGAACGGCATCACCGGGATGTGGGACACGCTGGTGTCCACAGTCAAGGGCAAAGTCAACGGCATGGTGAGTACCGTCAAGAACGTGCTGGGCATCCACTCGCCCTCGAAGGTGTTCACTGAGATCGGCGAGAATGTCACGCAGGGCCTTGTCAACGGCATCAACACCGGCGCTCCGGCAGCACAGGAAGCCATCCAGAGCATTGCACAGACCCTCAGCGACTACGGCCCGGATTTTGCCACCGTAGGGGCCACCATTACAGAGCAGTTCCGCACCAAGCTCACCGAGGGCTGGGCGCAGATTCAGTCCGACATCCAGACGGATGCGCTGGGGGCCATCGAGACGCTGGCAACGGCCCTCAAGGATGGCGACCTCGAGAGCCTGGGTCTGTGGGCGGCCAGCTACTTCTGGCAGGCCTGCACCAAGGAGCAGCAGACCCAGATTCAGGCCGTAGCCATGGGGGCCCTGAACCAGCTGGGCAGTGCCTTGAGCGGCGTGTTCGGGAACCTGAGCCAAATGGCCATGGGTCTGGTGGCGCAGTTCGTGCCCGCCGCAGCCAGTGCAACCACGAGCCAGATCGCCTTGAACACCGCCATGGACGCAAACCCCATCCTCTTCGTCATCTCCCTCATCGGGATGCTGGTGGGTGCGTTGCTGAACTTCTCCGGCAAAAACAAGGATGTGGCCAACGCTTTCCAGAATGTCTGGGCGGGCGTTGAGGACTTTATGAGCTACATCTTCGAGGGCCTGATGCGCATTGTGGCGGCGGGCATCGAGGGCTTTATCATCCTCATCAACGGTCTGATCGCGGCCTATAACAGTGTCGCGTGGCTCTATGGCGGCACCATAGACTACATCAGCAACCCCGCCTGGGACTACGCCGACAAGATCGCTGCCGACCGCAAGGCCCGGCAGGCCGAGCGAAAAAAGCAGCAGGAAGCTGCCAACAACCCCAGCAGCTCCGGCACTTCCACCAACTCCCAGAAGGTCATCGAGAGCATGACCGACACCAGCAAAACCACCAGTGCCGACGGCAGCACCGTGACCACCAAGGTGCTCACCGAGAAGCTGAAGGACGAGACCGGCAAGATCACCCAGCGGGTGACCAAAACCGTCACCGAGGCAGGTACCAAGCTGGTGGACGGCGTGGAGCGCTCCTACAAGACCGTGACCACCTATGTGGACGGCATCCAGACCAAGGTGGAGCGCAGTTTGGATGACATCGCCAAGACCACCACAGGCACAAAGCCCGGCTCCACCACGCCGACGGCCCCCACCCCGGACAAAGACCTGACCGACGCTGTGGAGGCCAACACCGAGGCCCTGCTGGCCGCAAACAGCAAGTTGGCCGAGATGGTGCGGCAGGCCAACACGCTGGTGCTGTCTGACAACATGGCCATCAGCCGGTCTGTGGCCGCTTCCGGCACGGCACAGGTGGCCGCAGCCGCCAACCAGTACCACCGGGAGGGCGACACCAACATCACCCAAAACATTTACAGCAAGGCCCAGACGGCGGCAGATCTCCAGCGGGAAGCACGCTGGGAAGCCGACCGGGCCAAGGCTCAGAAACGATGAAAGGAGGGCACCGAGATGCCGTTCAGAAAAGACCATTTGCAGCTGGTCACGGATGCCGGGGCCACTCTCGACATCGGGTGGGCCTACGGCACGCCCTACTCCCTCGACCCCATCAACGGCGTGGACGTGGACGTGCAGACCGCCCAGGGCGTGAACCAGGTGGGCGTGAGCGTGGAGCGCCAGAGCGTGGCCGGGGTGAGTCGTGAACTCATCATCCACTGCCACAGCTCCCACGGCGATGCGGATGCGGAATTACTGCTGGAAAAGCTGCCCTATTTCACCAGCGGCACAATGTACTTCGAGGATAGATTCTTCTGCCGTTTTGTGCTTTCCAAGACTCCCTACACAAAGAGCATCCACCCCTACCCGGTGCTGGATTTCATGCTCTTCTGCCCCAAGCCCTTCTGGTACAACTTGCAGGCTCAGAGCTTCTGCATCAACGGCTTTGTGCCATCGTTCAGGCTGCCGGTGAATTACTCCAAGCCCCACCGGTTCGGCGTGCGCACCTCCATCGGCTGGCTGAATGCCTATAACCCCGGGGCGCTGGCTGTACCCTTTACGGCCACCCTCAAGAGCGACGGCGCTGTGGCCAACCCGTGCGTGCTGAACATCATCACGGGCCAGAGCATCCGCATCCTGACCACCCTGACCCCGGGGCAGGTCATCGAGATCTACCGCACCACCACCGACAAGCTGGCCGTCAAGCGGACAGAGGACGGCACGGAGGAGAACATCTTCTCCCTGCTGGATGAAGATTCTGACCTGCTGGAGCTGGCCCCGGGAGACAACTTACTCAAGGCCACCGCCGACAGCGGCGAGACCAGCCTGCAGGTGACAGTGCGCTTCTATCCCATGGTGAGCGGTATTCTGCCGGAGGTGATCTCGTGACACTGGACGTTTTGGATGAACTGACCCTCGCCCGGCTGGGCCGGGTGGAGGTGTGGGTGAGCCTTTACTGGGACGAGCCCTACAACACGGAGGGGAGCATGACGCTGGAAGTCAGACCCACCGAGGAGAACCTCGCTCTTCTCCGGGAGGGCCGCTGGCTGCGCCGCAGTGACAGCGATGTGCCCATGCGCATCTGCCACCGAAGCAACGAGAACACCGACAGCAACTTAGTGGTCACCGGCTTCCCGGGGACGTGGCTCTTCACAAAGCGAGCCGGTACCGCCATCGTGAAGAACGAGAACGCCGAAGCCGCCATGCGCAGACTGGTCAGTGCAATGCAGCCGTGGCCCAAGCTGGAGCTGGGTGCTGTTGTGGGCTTCGACACCGCCTACACCGCCCAGACCTCCGGCGGCAGCATCATGGACTACCTGATGACCATCGGCGCGGCCTGCGACCTGGGCTTCCGGGTGCGGCTCAGTGGTAAAAACGACCAGAAAAAACTACTGTTTGAGGTCTACCGGCCCACCGCTGATCCGAGCAACAGGTTCAGCACAAAGTGGGGCAACCTGCAGCAGGCCGCGTGGGCCTTTGGCGACAGCGACTACGCCAACGTTGCTGTGGTGCAGGGCGCTGGCGAGGGCGAGAACCGGGCCACCGTCACCGTGGGCCTGACCGATGCCATCGGTGCCGACCGGCGGGAGCTGTATGTGGATGCCCGGGACGTGCAGCCGGACGAGGAAAAGGGCGAGACCACCAAAAGCCAAGCCTACCTCGAGCGGCTCATGGCCCGGGGCACCAACAAGCTGCTGGAGCAGCTCCGTACCGGTTCCATTGAGTTGACCATCGATGCCGAGGGGCTCTCCCCTGGTGACGTGGCCTTTTGTACCATCCCGGAGCTAGGCTACAAGGCCACCGTCCGGGTGGCCGATGTCATCACCCAAAGCCAGAGCGACAGCACCACCCGCACCGTGCGGCTGGGCACGCCGGTCTGGCGCAAGCTGTAAGGAGATGATCTTTTGAGCAAAATCGTTTTATACCCTGCAAACGGGTTCGACTTCGATGCCGCAGACGTGGCGGCCTACCTTGCGGGCCTCACCAGCGGCGTGTTCAGCGGAGATGAGGACTTCCCGGTGACAGCCGCAGGCGGGCTGAAGGTCACCGTGGGCGCGGGCCGTGGCTGGGTGCACCCCAGCCGCTTCACCGGCTACTCCATCACCAAGCGGGAGGCCGACACCCTGACACTTCCGCTGGCCGACCCGTCTCTCCCCCGCATCGACCGCATCGTCATGCGCTATGATGCCGGTGCCAGAGCCGCCAGCCTGCAGGTGCTGCAGGGCACGGCATCCAGCACACCCACGGCCCCCGCCATCTCCCGCACCGAGCTGATCTACGACCTCTGCCTTGCCGAGATCACCCGCCCGGCAGGCTCCACCAGCATCACCACGGGCCAGATCACTGACACCCGGCTGGACGAGGCGCTCTGCGGCCTCGTGCGGGACGGTGTGACCGGCATCCCCACCGACGAGCTGCTGGCCGCTGCCCGGGAGCGCATCAACGCACTGGAGGAGACGGCCAGCGCCGCCGCCAAAGAGGCCGACGCCAGTAAGACCGCAGCGGCACGGTCAGAGGCCAACGCCGAGACGTACAAAGAGGCCGCTGCCACGTCGGAGCTCAATGCCGCTGGCAGCGCCTCCGCCTCTGCCGGTTCCGCTGCCGCAGCCGCTCGGAGCCAGAGCGCCGCGGCGGGAAGTGCCACGGAAGCATCCGGTTCGGCCAGCGCGGCGGAAAAGTCCAAAACGGCGGCGGCGACGTCGGAGAGCAACGCGGCCAAACATGAGGAAGCCGCCAAGAAAGCCTCCGATGAGGCCGGGGCCAAGGCGGGGACAGATAAGACCTTGAGCATTGAGAACGCGCCGGCGGATGCGGCGGCGGTAAGAAAGCTGATCGAAGAATCCCTTGCCGCTCAGCGTGCGGAGGATTACGCCAGAATCAAATTCTGGGCCAGCAACGACTCCACCAGCCCGGCAAGCTTTATCGGCGGCACCTGGGAACGTATCGAAGGAGAGTTCATCATGGGTGCATCCGATGCTTACCCCGCAGGCACTACCGGCGGCAGCGCCACCCACACCCAGACTGTGGCCGAAATGCCCAGCCATAACCACAGCGGTTCTACTGGCTCGGCAGGTTCCCATATCCATAGCGCATGGACTGGCGGTGCAGGCGGACATAATCATACAGTGAGTGCAGCGATTGCGAATAAGAATGGGCCAATGATGGCCGGCGAGAACAGTGGATATGGACAGTATGCTGATAACGGCACCCCTACCACCTCTTGGGTAGGAGATCACACCCACGGTGTTGGCATGAACGAAGCCGGTGCTCATACCCATACCGTAAGCATCGGAAGCACCGGCAGCGGCCAGGCAATGAGCATCCTGAACCCTTACTATGCCCTGTACATCTGGGTGCGGGTGGATGATGCCGCATGAAAGGAGCGCACATGAAAATTATTGACGAGACTGGCATTGTGCTGACCACTGAGCCGGATCTGGAAGCGGGCTATCTGGTGGAAGATGTCGAAGTTATTCACCATGATGCCGTAGAGGGTACAGCTCCGCAGTGGCACAGAGAGACCGCGAAGCTGCCGGACGGCTCTCTCGCCATCTACTACCGGGATGGTAAAGAGATTGGCCGGGACATGGTGAAGGTTATCGATGTGCCCGGTGTTGACCCTCAGCCCGCCTGGGATGAGGAAGTGCCGGTGATGCGGTACATCCGCTACACCGCCGAAGAGTTGGCCCAGCGGGAAAAGGAGAAGCAGGAAGCTCAACAGCGACAGGATGCGCTGGACAAGCTGCCGGAGACGCTGGAAGCCCTGCAAGCCGCCCAGGCAGATGCGGATGCGCTGAATGTTGACCAGGCCTACCGGCTGACGCTGCTGGAGCTTGGGATCACGGAGTAAGCCCCTCTGCCAAGAGGATGATAACATTTTAAGATGGGGCAGCGCCCCGGAAAGGACAAACCTATGTTGTACCGTACCTGTAAACGCATGATCGAACGCGGCAATCTGGAGGGCATGAGCACCAAGCTGGACGTATTCTACGCCGCCGGTAAGCTGACCGATGACGAGTACAAGGAGCTGACCGAGCTGCTGGCCGAGAAGGAGGCGCAGAGCAATGCCAAGAACAATTCTTGACGTGAGCAAATGGCAGGGCCGCATTGACTGGGACGCGGTGAAGCGCAGCGGCCTTGTCTCCGGCGTGCTGATCCGGGCCATGGGCAACAGCGGGGCGCGCAAGGCCAGCAAGCCCTACATCGACCCCTACTTTGCCCGCAACTACGCCGAGTGCACCCGGCTGGGCATCCCGGTGGGCGTGTACGGCTACTTCAAGGCCACCACCAAGGCACGGGCCGACAAGGAGCTGGCCCTGTTCAAGCAGGCGCTGGGCGGCAGAGCCTTCCAGCTGCCGGTGGCTGTGGACATCGAGGACAAGCTGCAGGCGGCTCTGAGCAAGTCTGCCCTGACCGACATCGTGGCCCACTGCCTGAGCGTGGTGGAGAGCTGGGGCGTGTACGCCATGCTGTACACCGGCCTGAACTTCGGGCAGACCAACCTTTACATGGGTGGCGCGGCCCTCAAGCCCTACGACGTATGGCTGGCGGCCTACCGCACCAAGAAGCCCGCCCCCGGCTGGCCCTTTGGGATGTGGCAGTACACCCGCAGCGGAAAGATCCCCGGCATTGCCACAGGCGTAGACCTGAGCGTGGCCTACAAGGACTACGCCGCCATCATCCAGCGGGCCGGGCTGACGAAAGTGAGAGGAGCATAAGTGATGAGCAAGAAGCTTTTTATCAGCCAGCCTATGAACGGCCTATCGGACGAGCAGGTGCTGCAGGAGCGTGCCGCAGTGATCGGGAAGGCAAAGGCCGTGTTTGGTGACGATGCGGTTCCTCTGGAAACGTTCTTTGAGGACTTTGGCCCCGATGCGAAGCCGCTGGATTATCTGGCACGCAGCATCGAGTTTCTGGCTAAGGCTGACGTGGCGGTTTTCGCCCCGGGCTGGGAGTACGCACGCGGCTGCCGCATTGAGCGGCAGTGCGCCGAGGAATACGGTATTCCTGTAATGGAGGTGTGAGACCGATGTGGCAGTTTATCACGGAGTATTGGGCCGGGTGGCTCTGTGCTCTGATCGGCGGCGCGATCCTTGCCGCCATCCCCAAGATCAAGGCCCTGTGGGACGCGGTGCTGGCCCTGCTGCACGACCGCATCTATACCGAGTGCTACCGTTTTATGGAGCTGGGGTGCATCACCCGCGACGGCCTGCGCAACCTGAATTACCTCTACAAAACCTATCATGTGATGGGCGGCAACGGCACCGGTACAGAATTGTACAAGAGAGCCTGCGCTTTACCCATCCACGACTGAAGAAAGGAACTGACACTATGAACGCACACATCACTGAGAACAACACCCCCGCCATCCCCGCCGCAACCATCGCCCGCACTGTTGTGCTGGCACTGGCCCTCGTCAATCAGCTGCTGAGTGCAGCAGGCAAGCCGGTGCTGCCCATCGACAGCGCCAGCGTGGAACAGTGGGTGACGGCTGGCCTGACCACCGCTGCCGCCATCTGGGCATGGTGGGAGAACAATAGCTTTACTCCCGAGGCCATCCGCGCCGATGAGTTGCTGGATCAGATGCAGGGGAAGATCAAGTAAGAGTACATAGCAACAGCCCCGGGGAGCCTGATGGTTCCTCGGGGCTGTTTTCTTTTGGCATGTTTCGGCATATTCCGACGCATTCCGCATTATCCGGCACATTCTGACATTTTCCGGTTAAAGTTGGATGGAAAGGATGTGCAAACAATGCCCGATGTGAAAATTACGGACTCCCCTGCCCAGCTGGATCAAATTCTTAGGCCTCTGGGGATTACCCGAAGCTCAAAGAATTACCGAGTTCTCTGCGAATGTATGGCTCTGATCTGTGAGCAGGAGGATCGGCTGGAAGCCGTACAGAAGGAGATCTATACCCCCATCTCAGACCAGCGGCGCTGCAAGTGGTCCGCCATTCAAAGTGCCGTCCGGCGTGCAGCAGAGAAAGCCTGGGCGCTGAACCCCGAAGGCGTTCAGCAACTGGCTGGCTACCCACTGACCGGTGCACCCAGCGCGGTGCAGTTCCTGGAGATGCTTTACAATGCCGTGGTGAGAGGGTAACGAAAAGGCTGCCATGCGAGCGTGATGCATGGCAGCCTTTTTTGTTGATTTTTGCATAGTTTTCCGCAGAAAGTGGGTTTGACTGTGGGTTACAACAAAAGAAAAACACCCAGGAACTTACGTCTCTAGGTGTTTTATCTTGGTGGAGCGAAGCAACCTAAATCCGAACCATTGCCCTCTGAGGCATCTTTGGCGGCGATTTCATCGAAAGTGATGGTTTTTGTGCCGTCTTTGTAG
>OLOQ01002327.1_pt1 | contig 15872 bp, 15 predicted proteins | sample 1673101 | NCBI WGS metagenome assembly OLOQ01 (sample SAMEA3136754, study PRJEB25190) | human gut metagenome | biome: human gut; feature: human-associated habitat; material: faeces | place: Austria | collected 2013 | reverse complement strand
AAAACGTGGTGGCAGCAGGAATTTGCCGTATTTAAATGCGAAGCCACGGCAAATTTCGTTACTGGGCACGTATGCGTGAACAGTAACGAAATAAAAACAGGGGGGATATTATCAAAGATTCGGGTATACATCATATCCGGAGCTTTGAGATATCCTCTTTTTTAATAGTTTTTGCAAAAAGGAGATTTCACTTTATGATTAATAAACGCTTATTTTTAGCAGGCTTAACAACGGGTCTTCTCTCCCTCTCCGCCGCTTTCCCGGCGATGGCAGGAAGCTGGAAAAATGGAGCTGGTGACAATGCTGCCCGCTGGTGGTACGACAACGGTGACAACACCTGGGCGGCAAATGGCTGGCGCTGGATCGACGGCAACCAGGACGGCGTCAGCGAATGCTACTATTTTGACGCCGAAGGCTGGCTTCTAACCTCCACCACGACACCGGACGGCTACAATGTAAACGCAGACGGCGCCTGGACGGTAAACGGCATCGTTCAGAGCCGTCAGACCGCGGCTTCCAATGAATTCGATAACGAAAGCTGGGACGATTTCCAGAACAGCTCCTCCAAAAAGACGAAAAAAACAGCCACCAGCTCCAGCAGGACGCCAGCTTCCGGAAGCTCTGACTCCAGCACCGGCTCATCCGAAGATTCTTCCAGCGATGATAGCAGCAATTCCGCCAGCTCCGGTCCGTCCAAAGAACCCTCTTCTACTTCCGGAGACAAAAAGCCGGATGCTCCAAAGAAGAACTCCAAACAGGAACCAGACAGCGGCTACCGCCAGGGATCTGTGACGGATGAGGAAATTGCAAATAATAGTTCTTCTGACTCCACAGAGGAATAAATAAACGTGTGCTGCAAGACACACAAACAAACGCCCCCGCAAGGAAATCTCCTGCGGGGGCGTTTCTATCTCATCATTCAGTTTCCCAAACGAATCTTCTATTATTTCTGAAGTGCAAGGACGTCAGCGAATGCCTGAATAGCAGTGCTTGCCTGACCGAAGTCTCTCATCTGCTGGTCGATACCCAGTTTGATGTGCGGAACACCTGCATCGTTCAGAGCTTTCTTCAGGTACGGATACTCCATCTCCTCCGGATCACAGAACTGCTGCATGAACAGTACCAGACCCTGAGCGCCGCTTTCCTTAACCATGTTAGCTACGAACTCACCACGACGGTTCTTGTTGGATTCCGGATCGTACAGAAGTACTTCGTAATCGATGTTAGCGAACTGTTTAGCCAGTGCTCTAACCGGATCCAGCTCGTCTTCCGGAGCGTCTACACGGAAAGAACGTGTCTCGTGTGCTACATCATCTGCAGCGATAGCGATGTTGTTCTCTTCGAAGATAGAAAGCAGCTTCGGATTATCACAGATAATACCGGAGGTAACAACCTTGGTTCCCTTCCAGTCACAGACAGGAAGTTTAGCCAGCTCTGCGTTCAGCTCGTTCAGCTTTGCAGTGTATTCCGGCTTCTCCATGAAGTAGAATGCCTTCAGGACTGCGGAACGTTTGGTTGGTGTGATAACATCACAGTGCTCGTTAGCCAGTTTTACAAACTCACGGCGTGCTGCACGGCTCTTGTTGTATACAACGATAGCATCCTGGATGTCAGAATCAGTAATCTTTCTTCCAGCGATTTCTTCCAGATCAGCTTTTACATGGTTGTACTGATCGATACAGAACTGAAGACCAAACTCTTCGAAACGGTTCTGCGGATGAGCTAAGAAGATAACTTTCATCTTGTCGCCCATAGCTACACGGAAGTTCTGGCTCATCGGACGAAGAGTATCACAGATAGTAGGTGTGATAATACCGTCTAACTGATCCATAGTTCCATCCAGCAGCATCTCCAGAGCTAACTGAGCGATGGTGCAGTAGAAAGTAGCGCAGTACTCTTTTGCACGGCTGATGGTCTTAGTGTTGGAACCCCACATACCCATCGGAACGATACCAGCGGCATATACAAGCTCTTCCGGAGCGTAGTAAGGAAGAACACCAACTACTTTTTTGCCCTGAGCTTTATATTCAGCAAGCTGCTGCTTCGGAGTTGCAGCTTTTACCTTAAATTCTTCTAATAATGCGTTAACACTCATGGTTATTTAGCCTCCTTTGCCTGCTTATTTGCTTCCATTGCCTCAACCAGACCTTCTACACGAGTCTCGTACTGAGCAGCATTGAAGTTACGCGGGTCAGCCTGATCGCCGTCGAAACCAGCACACGGGATACCCAGGTCAGCAGTAAAGCGACGCTGCATCTCAGCCATGTAACCACTCCACGGTTTACAGCTTCTGTTGTAGTGAACCAGAACGCCATCTACCTTGTTGTCACGGCAGATGCCTTCACGCCAGTCAACACCCTGCTCGATGCAGACAGAGTTCGGAGCTTTGTAGTAAGCACGAGCCATCTCATCGATGTTGTTGTAAACGAAACCGAATGCCGGAGCATATACAACGGCAGTAACGTTTACACCGTGGGTCTTCAGCGGTTTGAATAGAGCCGGCAGTTTCGGCCAGCACGGAATACCCTCGAACATAACACGGTATTTCTCCGGGAACGGAGTTGTGGTCTCACCCTTCTTAACTGTCTCTTCCAGGTCTTTTGCAAGTAATTCAAAAGCATCACCAGCAGCTACAGTAGCACGTGCAGTTACAACGTCTGCCATGTGGTTGAACAGGTCAAATCCACTATATGGAGCCGGTTTGTACTGCAGGAAATCACAGACTTTCAGCCAAGCCTTAGCGGTACGGTTAGCGTTTGCACAAGCCTGCTCGAACTTCTTCTCGTCGAACTTCTTGCCTGTCAGCTCTTCCAGCTGTTTGATCGCTTTGTCGAACTGAGCGCGAACGTATTTAACATTCTCATCATGAACATCTACTGTATTGTTGTACGGGATATCGATCATGATCAGCGGAATGTTACACATACGAGCGATGTTCTCATACCATTTTGTCATACAGTTACAGATGTTGTTGCAGCAAAGAACGAAATCCGGCTGCGGAATACGCATCTGACGAATCGGAGAAATAGCCTCAAGACGTTTCTCTTTTTCCGGACCATCCGGGAGTTTTTCAATCTCAAGCAGGTTGTCCAGCTGCAGATACGGAGTCTGAGTCTTCGGATCCTTCTTCGGTTTTCCGTCTTCACCCATCACTACGTTGCCGTCAGCATCTTTTAATGGTTTACCTGTGCTCGGATCGATGATGTATTCACCAGTCTCCGGATCATACTTACGGGATACACGTACACCAGCTGCATATGCAAGGCTGATACGAGCATAACCGCAGATATCGTTGTCATATCCAAGATCCTCAGCTGCCTGGCACATCAGCTCACCGTAACGGTTAGCTGCGATACCAGCTGCCTGGTTCTCCGGATACATAACGTGTAAATCAAATGCTGCTGCAAGCTCACACGGGAATTTGGAAGAAGACCATCCAACTAACTCGCCTCTTGCTTTGGCCTCACGCGCCTCTTTATGTACGTCATCTACGACTTTACGAAGCGCAAGAACACCAGGACTAACTTGTTTTGCCATAATAATTATCCTCCATTCTTAAAAATTAACTTAGTTACTTCTGACGGCTGGCTACCTGATATGCCATCAGGGCTGCGCCAAGCGCGCCGTTATACTGTGTCAGCGGGGATGTATAAATCTTTACGCCAAGCTCAGCCTCAAGCGCATCTACTACGCCCTGGTTCTGAGCCACACCGCCTGTCATAACGACATCCGGCACTACACCGATTCGGTGGGCAAGACCCGTGACACGATGAGCCACTGAACGATGAATACCGGCAATGATATCACATTTATCCGTTCCCATCGACAACTGGCTTATAACCTCACTCTCTGCAAAAACCGTACAGGTGGAACTGATTCCTACCTGCTTCTTGGACATAGCGCCAAGACGGCCTAGATCACTTACCTCAACTTCGAGAACGCGAGCCATAACATCCAGGAATCTTCCGGTTCCGGCTGCACACTTATCGTTCATCTGGAAGTTTGTCATGACACCGTCCTCAACGCGAAGAACCTTCACGTCCTGACCGCCAATGTCAATTACGGTATGAACCTTCGGGAAAAGGAAATAAGCGCCCTTTGCATGACATGACAGCTCACTCATCTGCTTATCGGCAATTCCGTCCATCAGAGATGTACGTCCATAACCGGTAGCCAGTGTGAATGCCATATCTTCTTTCTTGAGGCCTGCATCTTCCAGAACTGCCTCGATGGCACGGTTTGGACCGCTGGTACCTGCTCCAACGTCAATCAGAGACTTACCTACGATCTCCTTGCCATCCTTCAGGATGATACATTTGGAAGCTGTAGAGCCTACATCGATACCTAAAGTGAAAATTTCGCTCATGATGTATCTTTTTCCTTTCAATACTGACTTTCTATGCCTGATTTTTGTTTCAACGATGTTTTGGCAGATCCGTGCTATCACATCGTCTCCACCCATCATAATACCACAAAATCAACTAAAAGTCGCTGTAAAATCTTGAAAATGTTATAAAATAATTCTTAACAAAACTATTACTTATTACTTATCTGCCTGAGTATACCAATAAATCGAGCAAAGGTTCCAGTTCCTTTGCCCGATTTATCTGCAAGCATCCGGAAAAACGGTTCATTTACAGTCATACAGACAAGCCGCTTCGCCAGAGCCTCACACTATTCACACTATCAATTTGTTACTTATCACTATTTACACTATCACTGTCAGCCGCGTACTTACGCGCCTTCTCTTTTTAAAATGTTATCTTAGCGGCACCTATCACAATGCCGTTTTAATTTGATAATTATTTACCGTAGTTGATGAACTCACGAGTAGATCTCGGAGCCAGCATCTGATGCATCGGGCAGATAGCCTGAGCATTCTGATAATAAGCCTCGGTAAATGCCTGGATGTACGGACGAAGATCGGTCAGATCTACGATCTCATCAACCATACCCTGTTTTGTACAGTATTTCGGACGAGATTTGTCTGTGTACATCTGGATCATAGCGTTCATCTTGTCGATGATCGGCTGAAGCGGCTCGCCAGCTTTTTTAGCTTTAACAAGCTTTCTGGAGTACATAGCGTTTGCAGCGGTCTCACCCGGCATTACGTAGTACTCGCAAGCACCTGTACCGATAGAGAATACGTTGGTGTTGTTGCCCTGCGGACCACCCAGAACGTAGTGAGCAGCAGCACTTGCCTTACGAAGAGTAACCTCCAGAGACGGAAGTTTAGAATTCTCGATGGAGTAAATCAGGGACTGACCTAAACCAAGCAGCTCTGCCTTCTCAGCGTCATCGCCTACATCGATACCTGTGGTATCCTGCAGCCAGATAATCGGTGTCTTATCACGAGCACACAGAGTAACGAACTCGTTCATCTTAATCAGACCCTGACGGTACAGCTTACCACCGATACCTACAGAACCCTGTTTGTACTCCGGATAGTTCATGAGTAAGCCCTGTACGTTAGCGATAACACCAACCAGAAGGCCGTTAACTTTTGCAAGACCAGCAACGATCTCCGGACCGTAGCCTTTCTTGTACTCGAAGAACTCACTGTTATCGAACAGACGGCCGATTACATCGTAGATGTCGTACGGACGTTTCTGGTTCATCGGGATGATGCTGTACAGATCCTCAGCCGGAAGCTGCGGAGCCTTCGGGCTGTCAACACGGAAGAACTCCAGGTTGAAGCACGGAAGGTAATTGATGTACTTCTTGATTCCCTCGATAACGCCTAAATCATCCTCGTAAACCTCACGGAAGAATCCGGTCTCATCATAGTGGATCGGCACGGAACCCGGAGCCGGAACGTGATGTTTGCTGTTCTCGATCTGAGCGTTAACGATCTGCTCTGCTGCTTCCTCATCGATGTAACCCTTCGGGTTCATACCGGAAAGGATACCAGCGCCACCAACTGCCATGTTCGCATCTTTATGAGCGATCAGGATAGTCGGGGAAATGCTGTGGTAACCACCACCTGCCGGGTTGGTTCCGTAGATACCTACGATAACCGGAACACCAAGCTGGTTTAACTCAGCGTTGCGGAAGAACGGTGTACCACCACCACGACGGTTCGGGTATACTTTGTCCTGGTTCGGGAACTCAACGCCTGAGCAGTTTAACAGGTATACTAACGGCAGATGCAGCATCTTAGCGGTATCTGCAGCACGGAGCAGGTTATCTGCCTGTCCCGGAACCCAAGCACCAGCCATCTTCTTGTTATCAGAAGCGATGATGTAAACCCATTTGCCATTTACACGGCCAAGACCATTCAGAACGTTAGTTGTCTGGAAACGGTTGTCTTCCGGATTGTAAAGGCTGTTTAACGGGCACCATGTACCTGGATCGATCAGGGCGTTGATACGCTGTGTAGCAGAAAGCTGTCCACGTGCGTTTAACTTCTCTTCGGTTGTGATACCAGCATCAAGAGCCTGCTTAATGGACTCATGGATGTCGTTCTCAACAGCCTTCAGTTCCTGCTCGTTTTCCGGATTCGGATTAACCAGAGCTTTACCAACGGTAGGCATATTCTGGAAATATCCTGGCATTGAATACATATTCATGTCTTCTTTTCTCCTTATAAAATAAAAAATAAAAATGGTTATAAATGAATTGCTTGCGGGACAGTTCGTCTCCTGTCCCGCCTGCAATCAGTAACTAATTAATCGACAGAAATGATATCTGTCTTGATTCCCTATGGAAGGCTAATTACTTAGTCTCCTTCGGAACTTTGATGAATGCCTGACCTGGGTCGATCTCTTCACGAATAACGCGGATGATCTCCGGATCCGGACCTTCCATCAGCTGAGCTCTGGAGGTATCGATCTCGAAACCAGTGTTCTCCTGAACCATTTCCGGAGAGGAGAATGGATAGTAGTAAGCCAGATACATTCTCTTGGTCTCTTCATCGAATTTCATGATACCAAGATCGGTAACTACCATCTGCGGTCCACGGTTGCCCGGAAGACCTGCTCTCTCACGTCCGCCAGGGCCGTCCATCCAGCCACAGCTTGTGATGTAGTCAACATGATCCATGAATCTTCTCTTCTGATGCTGCATCATGATGATGGTGTTGCAGAAGGTAGCGATTCCGTTTGCACCGCCAGAACCGGTGAAACGTGTGGTAGGTTTAACATAATCACCCTTACCAAAGATACAGGTAGAGTTAACGTTTCCGTACGGGTCGATCTGAGCGCCACCGATGAATGCGATCATACGATCAGCATCATGTAACCACTCATTAGCCTCGAAACCTACGAAACGAATGTTCGGCCACTGTACTGCACAGTGAGCCATGAAACGGTTGTCACCTACAGAACGCGGAACCTCGATCGGAGAACAATCCATAAGACCACTCTCTACGATCGGATGGCAGCTCGGGCAAACAACACGTTTTGCCAGGGATGCACCGATTAACGGAAGACCGGTACCAACGATAACGATCTGATTTTCTTTAATATTTTTTGCGATGGCGTAAGCCTGCATTTCCTGCTTTGTATACTTTGTATAATCAGCCATTTTAGATTTTCCCTCCCTCAATTAATGTCTGGTAGAATAGCCAAGATGCGGCTCATTCTTAAGGTTCATGAGGCGAGCGCCGCCCAGTACGTTGAGCAGATCATCCTGATCCTTGCATCCATATACATACTTCTGAAGGTAATCCTTGAAGGTCTCCGGAATCTTGGTGCCGTCAGCAGCATCTTTTGCAGCCTGTGCAGCAACTTCTGCAGCTTTTGCAAGCTTCTCATCTTCCGGCTTAGCAGCAGCAGCCTTAGCAGCTTTGTCTGCAGCCTTCTGAAGCTGTGCCTTAGCATCCTCAGCGTCAAGGTACTTGGAAGCCTTGTCGTACTCTTTCAAGCCCTTATCATCATCATCATAGTAGCCGTAGCACTGTGCCGGCCAAGCACCGTACGGTGCACGAACAACGGCGTCTACACACTCACCAAAGATTCTTGTCTTGGTTGGGTCACGACGGATATACTCATCACTTACGATCTCCTCGCAGGTAACGATACAACGTTTTGCAGCTACAGCGATATCTACGTCATGGAACTCATCACCATCGATGATACAGGTTCCATCCGGAGATGCCTGCTGAACATGGATGATAGCGCAGTCAAGCTTCGGAACCGGAACAGCCAGCAGCTTCTCGCCTGGCTCAAGCGGGTTCTCGATCTCTACGCATTTCAGGTTGTCAACACCTTCCATGGTTCTTCTCTTCTCTTCGCTGATACCCCAGAACTTAACAAGTCCGGAGCCCTGCATCATACGTACCGGCAGGTACGGAAGACCCAGAGATGCAGCATGAAGCTGAAGCATCAGAACGTCCTGAGAATAATCCTCATATGTAAGCTCACCCTTCTCGATAGCTGCACGGAAACGACGAGCTACGTTGGTGTAACCAGAGTTTGCAGTATAGCAGTTGATGTAGGCTCTCACACGGCCCTCACCGATTAACGCATCCCAGTCACCACCTGCCGGGCCAGACCAGCCTACAAAACCAGTTTTACCCTGACGAAGGATCTCGTAAACTGCTGCATACGGTTTACGGTTTGTTGTAAATCCGCCGAGACAAAGTACATCGTTGTCACATACATACTTTTCTACGGCATCGTGTAAAGACATTACTTTATTAGCCACAATAAAGCCTCCTTTAAAAAAATTTTCTATAACTACCTATATAAATAAGTAAAAACGGGATCCGGTACTTCCGGCGCTGCGGTCTTTCGCAGGCCAGATGCAGCCAGATCCCGGCTGCAACAGCCAAAAATCAATATTCGATTAACCGAAAATCAGCATGAAGAAACCTGCTGCTACGGCAGAACCGATAACACCTGCTACGTTTGGTCCCATAGCGTGCATCAGAAGGAAGTTGGTCGGATTCTCTTTTGCACCAACTGTCTGAGAAACGCGGGCAGCCATCGGTACAGCAGATACACCAGCGGAACCGATTAACGGGTTGATCTTGCCGCCGGTTACAGCGCACAGCACCTTACCAAGGAGAACACCTCCGATGGTAGCGAATGCGAATGCAAGAAGACCCATGCAAACGATAGCGATGGTCTGAACACGCAGGAAAATCTCGCCGTTTGCGGTCGCACCTACGGTAGTACCAAGCATGATAGTTACGATGTTGCACAGTGCGTTCTGAGCTGTATCAGAAAGACGCTCTGTAACACCAGATTCACGAAGCAGGTTACCAAGCATCAGCATACCAAGCAGCGGAGCTACGGACGGAAGAAGCAGGGAGCAGAAGAGTACTACGAATACCGGGAATACAATCTTCTCAACCTTGCTTACCTTACGGAGCTGCTTCATAACGATGGAACGCTCTTTCTTAGTGGTAAGAAGCTTCATGATCGGCGGCTGAATCAGCGGAATCAGCGCCATGTAGGAGTAAGCGGCAACGGCGATCGGAGCAACCAGATCCGGTGCCAGGTTGTTGGCTACATAGATAGCGGTCGGACCGTCTGCACCACCGATGATACCGATAGCGGCAGCCTCACCTACTGTGAATAAGCCAGTTGCGTTAGCCAGCATGAATGCAATGTAGATACCGAACTGAGCAGCTGCACCAAGCAGAAGGCTCACCGGGTTTGCAATCAGCGGACCAAAGTCTGTCATGGCACCTACTGCCATGAAGATCAGACACGGGAACAAACTGGACTTAACACCGCCGTAGATGATACGCAGAACACCTGCGGTATACCACGGCTCACTTTCCTTCATCAGGTCAGCTAACGGCAGGTTTGCCAGGAACATACCAAATGCAATCGGGAGCAGAAGAAGCGGCTCGAACTGCTTTTTAATTGCCAGGTATAATAATACAAAAGCAATGAGAATCATTACACAGCTTCTCCAGGTCAATGCTGCGAAACCTGACTGTGCAAGAAGCTCTTTTAATATTTCAAAAAAGTTCATTACCTAACCTCCTAGTTCAGAGCAACCAGAGCAGCTCCTGTATCAACAGAATCGCCAGCCTTAACAAGGATCTTGCTGACTGTACCGTCTGCCGGAGCAACGATCTCAGTCTCCATCTTCATGGCTTCCATAATAACTACTACTTCGCCAAATTTAACTGCCTGTCCTTCAGATACTTTGATGTTCAGGATTTTACCTGGCATCGGAGCTTCTACGGTAGTTGCGCCCGCCGGAGCTGCTGCCGGTGCCGGTGCCGGAGCTGCTGCCGGTGCCGGTGCTGGAGCTGGTGCCGGTGCTGCTGCAACCGGAGCCGGTGCTGCCGGTCTCTGTACCGGTGCGGATGCCGGAAGAACCGGTGCTGCCGGAGCTGCTACACCATTACGATCCAGAGATTTGTATGCTTCTAATTTTTCTACTTCAACTTCGTATTTCTTTCCATTGATCGTAGCAACATATTTCATAATTCTTTACGTCCTTTCGAATAATTATCCCTGTATCGTTCTATTAGTTCAGGGTAACCAGTGCTGCACCTGTGTCAACGGCGTCGCCTGCCTTGACAAGAATCTGTGCTACTGTACCGTCTGCCGGAGCAACGATTTCAGTTTCCATCTTCATAGCTTCCATCACGATGACGGTCTCACCAAACTTAACTGCCTGTCCTGCAGATACTTTGATGTTCAGGATCTTACCTGGCATCGGAGCCTCTACGGTAGTTGCGCCTGCTGCCGGTGCTGCCGCCGGTGCCGGTGCTGCTGCTGGTGCAGGAGCCGGTGCTGCTGCTGGTGCAGGAGCCGGTGCCGGTGCTGCCGGTGCTGCTACTGGAGCCGGTGCTGCTGCCGGAGCCTCGCCGTAACGCGGCATTGGCTCGTATGCATCGATTCTTTCAAGTTCTACTTCGTACTGTTTTCCATTGAGGGTAGCCGTATACTTCATAACTGCTCTAACCTTCCTTTCGATTTCCTTTCATTCCTGTTTCTCATTACTTAACTTCTGTCACGCTCAAGATCTTAAACTTGTCTGTCGGCAATCCGAGGTCATCCCCGATCGTTGCCATCAGCACGGCAAGTAATTCCTTATCAGCTTCGTCCGACACAGCCGGTGCTGCTTTCTGTGCTGCGGCCGGGGCCTTAGCACCATCAGAAACAACGGAGCGGAGAATCTTGGAAATTACCATAATTGCCAGAGCCAGACAGATCAGAGCCAGGAAAACCACCGAAAGACCCAGCAGAGAAACGATAACTGACTGCCCGAAAGGCATAGTTGGTTCAGTCCACATTGTGCATTGCACCTCCTTATTTATTTTAGGTTCTGCTTTCTTTGTGAAAAATTATACTTATAAAATTCCACCAGTAAGATTCCGTATTGTGGAATGCATTCCATTTTTGAAAGCAATTTATAAGGGGCTTTTCCCCTTAACTGTAACAAGTGAAGCCACAGATTGACATGATCAGCTCACTTTACTTAAATTATAACAGTAACCCCCCTGATTGTCAACCAAGCCTTTCATAAATTATGCACAAAAAGCAGGGTGTTTTATTAGCAAAAACAACCTGCTTTTTATAGGTTATTACTACATTTTTCTACATTTTTCTTAACAACCCCCGGAAGAATCGCCAAGACCTCTCAAGCATTTTGCTCATATTCTAAAATGTATTCTGAAAGTCCCGTTCTCTCCTTTTTTCATCAGAACAAAGCCGCTTTTTTCTGTATTTTTTTATACATTTTCAAGATTTGTCCTTGATTTATTTCGGAAGCTTGAAAGAGCTCTTCAGCGAAACAATCCGGTTGAAAACCGGTTTGCCCGGCTCGCTGTCGCGGCAGTCCACGCAGAAGTATCCATTGCGGACGAACTGAAAGCTCTCAAATGGTTTTGCCTCTTTCAGACCCGGCTCTAAGTAACACTCCTTCAGAACGCGCAGAGAATTCGGATTTAAGTTCAGCGTTCCATCTGCATTGAGTTTACCCTTTTCCTCGTCTACCAGATTCTCATAGAGACGTACTTCTGCTTTCAGTGCAGTCTGTGCTGCTACCCAGTGAATCGTACCTTTTACCTTTCTCGCATTGAAGCCGGAACCACTCTTCGTCTCCGGATCGTAGGTACAGTGAACAACCGTTACATTGCCGTCTGCATCTTTCTCGCATCCGGTGCAGGTAACAAAGTACGCGTTCATCAGGCGGACCTCATTGCCCGGGAAGAGACGGAAATATTTCTTCGGCGGTTCTTCCATAAAGTCCTCGCGTTCGATGTAAAGTTCTCTGCCGAATGGAATCTTTCTGGAACCAAGTTCCTCATTCTCCATATTGTTCGGTGCATCCAGCTCCTCGATCTGTCCTTCCGGATAGTTGTCAATGACAAGCTTGACCGGGTCAAGAATTGCCATCACACGGGACTTCTTTAATTTCAGATCCTCGCGCAGGCAGTACTCTAACATTGCACTGTCGATGGAATTATCTGCTTTGGAGACACCTGCCAGCTCTACAAAGCGGCGGATGGATTCCGGCGTGTAACCTCTGCGGCGCAGCGCTGCGATGGTTACCAGACGCGGGTCATCCCAGCCATCTACAATCTTATCTTCTACCAGTTTCTTGATATAACGTTTTCCGGTAATGACGTTGGTCAGATACATCTTCGCAAACTCAATCTGGCGCGGCGGGTTCTCAAACTCGCACTCTTTTACGACCCAGTCATAGAGCGGTCTGTGATCCTCAAATTCCAGCGTACAAATCGAATGCGTGATGTGCTCAATCGCATCCTCAATCGGATGAGCGAAATCGTACATCGGGTAAATGCACCATTTGTCCCCGGTGTTGTGATGATGCATATGGGCTACACGATAAATAACCGGATCACGCATATTGATGTTCGGGGATGCCATATCAATTTTCGCACGCAGTACCTTTTCGCCATCCGCATATTTTCCTTCTTTCATCTCCTCAAAGAGCTGTAAGTTCTCCTCGATGCTGCGGTTGCGGTACGGGCTTTCCTTACCAGGATTGTTAAAATCACCGCGGTACTCGCGGATCTGATCAGCTGTCAGATCACAGACGAATGCTTTTCCCTTTTTAATAAGAAGAACTGCACACTCATACATCTGCTGGAAATAGTTGGATGCAAAAAACAGGCGATCCTCAAAATCAGCGCCCAGCCATTTTACATCCTCGATGATCGACTCAACAAACTCTGTCTTCTCTTTCGTCGGGTTGGTGTCATCAAAACGGAGATTGAATTTTCCGTTGTATTCTTTTGCCAGTCCAGAGTTCAGAATAATCGATTTAGCGTGTCCAATATGAAGATATCCGTTCGGTTCCGGAGGAAATCTCGTCTGGACATGATCGTAAACGCCTTCTGCCAGATCTTTGTCAATCTCGCGCTCGATAAAGTTCTTGGAGACAGTCTCTTCCTTCTCCTCTCCCTCTGCCAATGGTTTTTTATTTTCTTCCATATACATTCCCTCCGTTGTTTCTTTTCGTAAATTGATACTGTTGTTTGAGTCAAATCAAACAGTTTTATTTTTTATCATATCACATTTTGGAGTTTTCGAAAAGGGGATATTTGCCCACAAAAAAGGAAGCGCCGCGGGAGGACACTTCCTTTTCTGATTTTCAATTTTTAAGCATCTTTATTATGGCAATTTAAGATGTCCTGCGTTCGCAGGTAATTGTACTTCTTCTTATTATATATGTGTTTTTATGCGATTCTACTTATGCGTTTGCAAGAGCCTCGCCCAGTGCCTCGCACTCAGCACCTGCTGCCTCGTCCGGCGTTGCGTTGCAGATTACCGGCTCGCAAGCCATGGTTACGCCCAGAGTCATGCAGTCGCTCTCCCAGGTACGCATCCACTCGCCGTCGCCCCATCCGTAAGAACCGAATAATGCAATCTTTTTGCCAGAGAGAACCGGGCTAACCTCGTCGAACATCGGCTGGAACTCAGACTCCTCTAACTGTTCAGCTCCCATGGACGGGCAGCCAAATGCGATTCTGTCATACTCGCCAGCTTTGTCAGCGCCAAACTCTGCGGAAGTAAATAAATCAGCCTCGCCGCCCGCTTTCTTAACGCCCTCTGCTACGTAATTTGCCATAGCCTCTGTGTTTCCTGTTCCGCTCCAGTATACAATTGCTACCTTGCTCATTTTTATTTCCTCCTTGTGAATAATTTACTTACTTAGATTTATTATGCGGCTTTTACAAGCTGAATAATCGGTGTCCCCTGACGGTATTTCTCTCGGCACACTTCCGTGCATTCCCGGTATGAATCAAACCGCCGTTTTGCTTCCTGCGGATCGCCATACGTCTTCCAGTAACCGCTGCAGGTATACTTTTTTCCCTGATTTTCAATGAATCCAACAACATCCTCAAGCGGATACCCCAGGAAAATGCCAATCTCATGTGGAAAATCATGTTCCAGACAAAGCCGGTTGGAAAGCTGCCTCAAAAAGCCATCGACCGTCTTCTTCATCTGGTAACCAGACTTTTTTAAAAAGTGCTGTACAGATATTTTACCCAGAATGAAGCGAAGCCATTCCTCGCGGTACACCAGAATCAGAAACGCGCCCGTCCGGCTGCACTCTTTAAGCGCCCGCACCTGAAGCCCCGACGGTTCCAGTTCCCGGTTCCAGAAATCAAGCGCTTCCAGGAGTTTATCACGGTTCTGCGGCTGATAGCGGAACAAGTTCGACGGTTTGATGCCACGAAGAGTCGGCGCACACACCTCTACGAATACTTCTTCAAACAACCGTTCCATCTTTCTGCCTCCTGACTGCTTCTCTTGGTTAGCCATATCTACCTTTAGTTAGATACAGCTAACTATCTTTTAAAAAATAAAAGGCTTTTTCTGCCTTCTATTTTCCTTTTCGCAGGTTAGTCTCATCTAACTTCAATGAGACTATATCATGAATCACTTACCACGTCAAGCAAATTTTGTTCATTTTTGCTTACTGAGTTTTTTTATCAGCAACATCATTTTCTATCTTTTAGGACGATAAATAATCTCATTCACCGCATACACCGTCACAAATGCCTTCGGATCTGTTTTTAATATATACGGCATGAGCTGTGCATATTCGTTTTTATCTACGATCGTGATAATTTCCGTCTTCGGCTCATTGTCAAACGCGCCGAATCCCTGATAGATCGTCGCGCCGCTGTGAAGCGTATGCAGGATAAACTGGCGTATCTCTTCTTCTTTTTCCGAGATAATGCAAACTCTCTTTTTCAGATTCAGACCGAAAATAAAATGATCCAGCACAATTCCGTTGAAGTATGTACCCAGAATGCCCAGCACCACCAGTTTTTTATCGCTGAAAAACACGGATGAGAGCGCCACACACATGCCTGGAAGCGCCATCGCTTTTCCCAGCTCCATATGGAAATATTTGTTTAAGAGCTTTGCCACGATGTCCAGACCGCCCGACGAGGCATTCATCCAGAACAAAAGAGCCAGACCAACGCTGACAACAAAGATATAGCAGACCGTATCCATCATCGCATCCTGGTTGAGCGACACAAAATCCGGGAAAACCTGCTCAAACACCCACAGAAAAACCGGCAGAATCAGTGACGTATACACCGTCTTGACGCCGAACTCGCGTCCGATAAAAAGAAATCCCACCACCAGAAGCGCCGCATTTAAAATAAAGGTCAGCACTGAAATCGGCAGCGGTACCACATTTCCCAAAAGCATCGCCAGACCGGAAATACTTCCCACCGATACACCGCTCGGAATCAGAAAGAAATAGACGGCTGCCGCCACGACAAAGGTCGCCGCTGTGATCATTGTGTACTCCCTGATTACGCGCATGGACTTTTTTGCCATAACTTAAAACCTCCTCATATTACAATTTCGCGCGAGCGCGCATCATTGGCACGTTAGCGCCTTTTTGTGTAATAGAGAATTCCAAGGGATTTCCCATTACACAAAAAGACACATCGCGTCTGCAATGTGTCT
>OLOQ01002323.1_pt1 | contig 15882 bp, 12 predicted proteins | sample 1673101 | NCBI WGS metagenome assembly OLOQ01 (sample SAMEA3136754, study PRJEB25190) | human gut metagenome | biome: human gut; feature: human-associated habitat; material: faeces | place: Austria | collected 2013 | reverse complement strand
GGAAGTCCGCCACGACGTGATGGCCCATGTCTACGCCTACGGTCTGGCGGCCCCCTCCGCGGCGGGGATCATCCATCTGGGCGCTACCAGCTGCTATGTGACGGACAACGCCGACCTGATCCTCTACCGGGACGGTCTGCGGTATCTGCGGGGGCAGATCTTATCCGTTCTGGTGAATCTGGCGGCCTTTGCCCGGCAGTACGCTGCCACGCCCACTCTGGGCTACACCCACTATCAGCCCGCCCAGCCGGTAACGGTGGGCAAGCGGGCCGCATTGTGGATGCAGGACTTCCGCTCCGATCTGGAAGAACTGGATCACGTGCTGGCCACCCTGCGCTTCTTGGGCTGCCGGGGCACCACCGGCACCGAAGCCAGCTTCATGGATCTCTTTGAGGGCGACGGGGCGAAAATCGACGAGATGAACCGCCGGATCGCCGCCGCCTTCGGCTTTGAGCGCTGCTTCTCCGTCTGCGGCCAGACCTATCCCCGAAAGACCGACAGCCGGATTCTGAATGTGCTGTCCTCCATTGCCCAGAGCGCTTACCGCATGGCCAATGACCTCCGGCTCTTGCAGCATGACCGTCAGGTGGAAGAGCCTTTCGAGAAGAATCAGATCGGCTCCAGCGCCATGGCCTACAAGCGGAACCCCATGCGTTCCGAGCGGATCTGCTCCCTCAGCCGCTATCTGATGGCCGACGCCGCTAACGCCCCCATGACCGCCTCCGTTCAGTGGCTGGAACGGACGCTGGACGACTCCGCCAACCGCCGCATTTCCCTGCCGGAGGGCTTCCTCTGCGCCGATGCGGTGCTGCGGCTGTGCCAGAACGTGACCAACGGGTTACACGTCAACGAGAAGATCGTGGACCGGGCCATCCGGGAATATCTGCCCTTCCTGGCCACGGAAAACATCATGATGGAGGCGGTGAAGCGGGGCGGCGACCGCCAGGAACTGCATGAGAAGATCCGCCAGCACTCCATGGCCGCCACGGCCCGGATGAAGGAGGGCGAATCCTGCGACCTGCTGGACCGTCTGGCCGCAGACCCGGCCTTCAGCATGACCCGTGCGGAGTTGGACGCCGTGATGGAGCCGTCCCTGTACATCGGCCGCTGCAAAGAGCAGGTGGAGCGCCTGCTGGCGGAGTATGCCCCTCTGCTGACGGACGCTCAGACCGCCGACGGCGCCATCAGCCTGTAAATACTGAGGTATCAAGCTTCATGCATGAGTACCGCACCGCGAAAATGCGCAAATGCCGGTGCACGAAGTTGGTGTGCACCATTTCCGGTTGCCCCGCAGGGGCGAGAAAATGGCACATTTCTGATTTGGCATAGCAAAAAACGGCGTTCCTATTCTTCCAGCTCGGAAGTTAGGAACGCCGCTTTTGGTTTGATCTATATTTCGTTTTTCGCTGTGCCTGTCAAGGCCTCACGCTTTGATTCAGCTGATCGACAAACGGCTGCGGACCAGCTGATAGAGATACTCCACGCCGTATTTCAGCGCATCCTCATCCATCAGGTAGCGGCAGTTGTGATGGGGGAAGGTAATACCCTTTTCCTCACTGCGGGCTCCCAGCTCCACAAAAAAGCCAGGGCAGTTTTCCTGCAGAGCGGAGAAATCCTCACCGGGCATCAGGGGATCGATCTCCAGCACAGCGCTTTCGCCGAAATGCTCCTCAATGACCTTGCGGCTGGAAGCCGTCAGGGCTTTGTCATTCATTACGGAGGCATAGCCCAAGGTGAACTTGAAATCGCAGTCCGCACCGTGGGCCGCGCAGATGCCGCGGGCAAGCTCCTCCATCAGCTTGGGGAGCCGCTCCCGGGTCTCCTTGCTGAAGGTTCGGGTGGAACCGGTGATGGCCACCTCACCGGGAATGATGTTATAGGCCTCTCCGGCGTGGATCATGCACACGGACACCACGGCAGGCTCCACCGCCTGGATACGCCGGGAAACCAGGGTCTGCAAGGCTCCCACGATCTCACCGGCGATGACGATGGGGTCCACGCAGGTCTCCGGGAACGCGGAGTGACCGCCCTTGCCGATGACCCGGATATCGAAACGGTCCGTGGCGCTGGTGAGGGCCCCGGGCCGGACACCGAAGGTGCCCGTAGGGAAGTTGGAGCTCAGGTGCATGCCGTACAGCTCGTCTACCCCCTCCATCACGCCGGCCTTCAGCATTTCCGCCGCGCCGCCGGGAGGCAGCTCCTCCGCATGCTGGAACAGGAACCGCACCTCGCCCTTGAGGCTGGTCCGCTCCGCCGCAAGCAGCTTAGCTGCCGCAAGCTGCATGGCCGCATGGCCATCGTGGCCGCAGGCATGCATGACACCGGGCACTGTGGAGGCATAGGGCAGCCCCGTCTCCTCCTGAATGGGAAGCGCGTCAATATCCGCCCGCAGGGCCAGTACCGGACCGGGCTGGACCCCTTTCAGCACCGCTACCACGCCTGTTTTGGTGGGAAATTCCAATGTCAGACCCAGGATCTTTTTCAGTTCCTCCGTCAGGTAAGCCGTGGTATGGACCTCCTGAAAGGAGAGCTCCGGATTCTGATGCATGTGGCGCCGCCAAGCGATTATATCAGGCTCCAGCGCCAGGACCTCTTCTGAAATCATATTCATTACTCCTGTTCTCAAGGGGTGTTCCAATCGTTCAACTTGTATGAAACAACCGCAATTCCCGTTTAAAATTATGGTATGGTATGACCTTGACTTTTTTCCCCAGAAAGATATCATTAAAATGTCTTATTTTTGACATACGAAACGGAGGGGACACCGCTATGCTGAAAGATATCGCCGAAGCTATGCTGGGCAGACGCCCCTTTGACCTGGTAATCCGCAATGTGCAGATCGTCAATGTGTTCAGCGCCTCTATTGTAAGCGGATCTATCGGCATTGTCAACGGTCATATCGCCGGGGTTTTTGGCCCGGAAGAAGCGCTGGACAGCCGCCGGAGCATTGATGGCGGCAACGCTTATGCCCTGCCTGGCTTCGTGGATTCTCACATGCATCTGGAGAGCAGCATGCTGACGCCGGAGCATTTTGCTCAGGTGGCCCTATCCTGCGGCACAACCACGGTATGCGCCGACCCCCATGAAATTGCCAATGTCCTTGGCATTGAGGGCGTCCGGGGCCTGGCAGATGCCTGCCGGTCCCTGCCCCTGCGGGTGCTGCTGACCGCCCCCTCCACCATTCCCTCCGCTCCCGGTCTGGAGGATTCCGGTTTTGATGTTGGCCCCGCTGAGATGGAGGCCCTGCTGGATATTCCCGGCGTGGCTGGATTGGGCGAGGTCATGGATTTCAACGCCGTCGCCGCCGGGGATGAGCGGATGCTCTCCGTCATCGAAGCTGCCGCCAACCACGGCGTTTTTCTGGATGGCCACGTCTCCGCCCTCACCGGCCGCCGCTTGCAGATCTTCCGGGCCATGGGCATCGACAGCGACCATACAGATCGGAAGACCATACCACCCCCTCCGCCGAAAAGCTCCGGGAGGAGCTGGCTCTGGGCTTCACGGTGCAGGTACAGGAATGCATGCTGAACCGGGAGATCGTTCAGGCCATGAACGACGCACCGGTCCAGGACCGCATCTGCCTGGTAACGGACGATGTTCCCCTCCCCCGGCTGATGCGTCAGGGGCATTTGAACTTTGTGGTGGAACGGGCCATCGAGTTGGGTCTTGACCCCATCCGGGCCATCCGTTACGCCACCATCAACCCCGCCGTTCGCCTGCGGCTGTACCGCACTGGCGGCATCGCCCCCGGCATGGAGGCTGATATGCAGCTGGTGCAGGATCTGCGCCATCCCAGACCGGAGCTGGTGCTCCGGGCCGGAGAGATCGTCTGGGACCATGGCAGCTATCTGCCCCATACCGCCCCTTACCAGATCCCGGACCACCTGCGGAGCTCTGTTCATCTCCGTCCCGTGACGGAAGCGGACTTTGCCGTCAAGATGCCGGTACGCCCCGGCTTCTCCGGCGGCACCGCCGTGGTGAATCTGATCGGCCAGGATGGCGTCTCCATTCGCACCCAGCGGGTCCGGAAGACCCTGCCCCTGTCCGCTGAAAGAGACGGCTTTGCCTGTCTGAAAACAGCTCCTTACTTAAAAATGGCAGTATTCAACCGCTACGGCCGGGATCAGCACGGCATCGGCCTGCTGACCGGCATGGACGGTGTCACCGGTGCCGCCGCCCTGACCTACGGCCACGACTGCCACAACCTGACGGTCTACGGCGGCAATGACGCCGATATGGCCCTGGCGGCCAACACTCTCCGGGAATCCCAGGGTGGGCTCTGCACCGTGGAAAACGGCAAGGTACTGACCCTCATCCCGCTGCCTCTGGCGGGGCTGATGTGTGATCTGCCTCCGGAGGTACTGCTGGAGCAGATGGAACAGCTCCTGTCGGACTGCCGCCGCATGGGCTTCACCCACAAAAATTTGCTGACATTCTTTACCCTTATGCCGCTGGCGGTTTCGCCGGAGCTGAAATGCACGGACCGGGGTCTGGTGGATGCGCTGCACAAGCGGCTTCTGCCCTTGATTGAAGAGATAAAGGAGATAAGTTCGGATGGAACGTAAACACCGGGCACTGCTGCTGGCGCTGCCTACCGTATTGACCCTGCTGTTTTTCTTTGTGGCGCCCATGGTCTACATTCTGGTCCACACCCTGCACGAAAACGGCCTTTCCGATTTCGTGAACTTTTTCAGTGACCCCTTTTACCGCAACATTCTCTGGGTCACCTTCCGGGTGTCCCTGGTGTCCACCGCCATCTCCCTGGTGCTGGGCTATCCCACGGCTTTTTACATGGCCCGGACCAAGTCCCGCATGAAGCAGGTCATGATGATCGTGATCCTGTTTCCCTTCCTGGTCAGCGCCGTGGTGCGCTCCTACGGCTGGATGGTCATTCTGGGCACCAACGGCCTTCTGAACCAGCTGCTCCAGACCCTAGGCCTCATCTCCGCCCCTTTGAAAATTCTGAACACGGAGACGGCGGTCATCATCGGCATGATCCACCTGCTGGTGCCCTACATGGTCCTCTCCCTGGTGGGCGTGCTCCAGAGCATTGACCCCAACGTGGAGTACGCGGCCTACAGCTTGGGTGCCTCTCCTCTGCAGACCTTTTCCAAGGTGGTGTTCCCCCTGAGCCTGCCGGGCATCATCTCCGGCTGCGTTCTGGTGTTCACTATGAGCATGACCTCTTACGTAACGCCCAAACTGCTGGGCGGCTCCAAGTTCCGGATGATGGCCACCATGGTGGTCCAGGAGATCAATGTGAATTTCGACTGGGGTGCGGCCTCCGCCATCAGCTATATTCTGCTGGCAGTGATCCTGCTGGTGCAGGTCGTTGTGGTGCTGTGCACCTCCGGATATATGAAACGTATGGGAGGAGGAAAGTGATATGCGCGAAAAAGATGTGAATCTGCCCTGCCGGATCTTCGCCATTCTGGTAATGCTGTTCCTGCTGGCGCCTCTGGTGGTGATCGTCATCGCCTCCTTCACGCCCACAGCCCTCATCACCTTCCCGCCCCAGGGCTTCTCCCTGAAATGGTACGCCAATATTTTCGGTTCCTCCACCCACTTTATGGATGGCCTGGTGAACAGTCTGAAAATCGGCATTCTGGCTACGGCCCTGGACATCCTGCTGGGTGTCACGGCAGCCCTGTCCGTCTGCCGGTACAGCTTCAAGGGCAAGGACGCTCTGCTGAACTACTACACCTCTCCCATGTATGTGCCCAGTGTGGCCTTCGCCTTTGTTCTGCTGCAAGTCTACAGCCAGATCGGCGGTGTGTCCGGTATGCTGCGCATTTTCATCGGTCACCTCATTATCATTCTGCCCTACATCGTGCGGAACACGGTGTCTGTACTCCACGTGTTCAACTGGACGCTGGAGGATGCGGCTACCTCCATGGGAGCCACCCCTATTCAGGTGTTCTTCAAGATCACCATTCCCTTGGCCCGGCCCGGCATCATGGCCGGTGCGCTGCTGGCTTTTTTGTATTCCTTTGACGAGGTGGCCCTGAGCAGTCTGCTCTCCACCCCGAGGTTCATCACCCTGCCCATCCGCATCATGAACTACATGGAGCTGACCTTCGACCCCACTCTGGCCGCCATCTCCACACTGCTGATCCTGGCATCTCTGGTTCTGATCGTACTGATGGAGAAGTTTGTAGGGTTGGACATGTTTGTTAAGTGAGAACGGAAAGGTGTAAACTATGGCTACTTTGGAATTACAGGGACTGACCAAGCGATTCGGCGAGTTCACTGCGGTGGATTCCATGAACCTGAAGGCTGCCGAAGGCGAGATGATCGCCCTGCTGGGCGGCAGCGGCTGCGGCAAGACCACCACACTGCGCATGATCGCCGGCTTTACTGAACCCACCGCCGGACAGATCCTGGTGGACGGCAAAAACGTTTCCACTATCCCCCCCTACCGCCGCAATATCGGCATTTTCTTCCAGAATTACGCGCTGTTCCCCCATATGACGGTGTTTGAAAACGTGGCCTTTGGTCTGAAGCTCCAGAAGCTGCCCAAAAACGAGATCCGTGAGCGGGTGGAGCACATGCTCGCTCTGGTAAAGCTTACCGGCATGGACAAGCGTTATCCCCGGCAGCTCTCCGGCGGTCAGCAGCAGCGGGTGGCCCTGGCCCGGGCTCTGGTGACCCGTCCCTCCATTCTGCTGCTGGATGAGCCCCTCTCCAACCTGGACGCCAAGCTCCGGGTAGAGATGCAGGTGGAGATCAAGCGCATCCAGAAGGAGCTGGGCATCACCACCATCATCGTGACCCACGATCATGAGGAGGCCGTCTCCCTGGCGGACCGGGTCATCGTTATGAACGCCGGCCACATTTTGCAGATCGGCAAGCCCCAGGAGGTCTTTGACAGGCCCGCCTCTCCCTTTATCGCGGACTTTATGGGCTTTTCCACCTTTCTTCACGGCATCGCCGCCGGAGCAGAGGGGGATATGCGCCTGATCCGCTGCGGTGCTCACACGCTCCAGGTCCCGGCAGAGGCCGCCCAGGAGCTGACTGAGGGCGACGCCTGCATTCTGGCCATCCGCTCCGAGAATATCCAAACCGCGGAGCAGGAGGGGGCAAACACCGTCCGGGGCACCGTCAAAAGTGCCACCTACAAGGGTCATACCACCCGGCTGGAGGTCTCCGGCTGTTTTGAGGAAATGGTATACCCCGCTATCCACGAATATGCGGACGTGCAGGAGGGCAGTGAAGTTCTGCTTCACTTCCCCGCCCAGCATTTCTGTGTATATAAAGACATCAAATAAAATCTGGAGGATGTAAACAAAATGAAAAGCAAGCGCATTTTTACACTGATGCTGGCTCTGGTCATGACCCTGAGCCTGGCCGCCTGCGGCGGCAGCAAGCAGGAGGAAGCTCCCGCCGATAACGCCGGAAACGGCGAAGCAGCTGGCGATACTCAGGATTTCGGCGGCGCCGAGCTGGTCGTTGCTACCTGGGGCTGGGCCGAGGCCGGTCTCAAGACCCTGGCCGCCGACTTTGAGTCCAAGTACAACTGCACCATCGTGGTGGACCCCACCAGCGGCAACGGTGACCGTCTCAACAAGCTGATGGCTGAGCAGAACGATCCCACCGCTGATGTGGCCCTGCTGACCAAGAGCTTTGCCCAGACCGGCAATGAGGCGGGCCTGTTTGAGAAGATCGACACCAACATCGTCACCAGCATCGGCGATCTGTATGACATCGCTGTCAACGCCGACGGCTACGGCCCCTGCTACTCCCTGTGCCGCTACGGCATCATGTACAATGCCGACGCTCTGGAGAAGGCCGGTCTGCCCGCCCCCACCTCCTACGAGGGTCTGTTTGATGACCAGTATGCGCACATGGTGGCTCTGCCCGACATGACCTCCACCGCCGGCCCCTACATGCTGGTGGCTATGGCCGAGGCCATGGGCGGCAGCCAGGAGGATGTGACCCCCGCCATGGAGCTGATGCAGGAGAAGAAGGACAACATCGATCTGTGGTATTCCACCTCTTCCGACGTTGTCAACGCCTTCACCACCGGTGAGGCCAACATCGCCGTGTTCATGGACATCAATATGCCCAGCCTGACCGACAGCGGCCTGAACATGGTCTGGGTGGACGCCGCCGAGGGCTCCTTCTCCGCTCCCGCCACCGCCAACGTGGTGAAGAACTGCAAGAACCCTGAGCTGGCCCAGCTGTTTGTGGAATACCTCATCAGCAAGGACACCCAGGACAAGATCGCTGAGGTCATGAACGAGGCCCCCGTGAACAAGAACGCCACCATGGACGATTCCCTGAAGACCTATCTGGCCTTCGGCGACGAATCCATGAACGCCCTGAAGGAATTTGACGAGGCCTACATCACCGCCAACAAGGAAGCCTGGATCGATACCTTCCAGCGCACTGTTGCCGTTCAGTAATTTCCCCGACCATACAAAAACGGAGGAGACGCCCCGGCGTTTCCTCCGTTTTTTAAACAACTGACAAGGAGAAAAGCCTGCCATGAAGCTGACTGTCTTATCGGAAAACGCCGTTCTGTACCCCGGCCTTGAGGGGGAATTCGGCCTGTCCGTCTACCTGGAGGAAGGAGATACCCGCCTGCTGTTCGACGCCGGGGAACGGGACGCCTGCCTGCGGAACGCGGAGAAGCTGGGTATCGACCTCCGGCGGGTCACTGCCGTGGCGTTCAGCCACAACCACCGGGATCACTGCGGTGGTTTTCTGCGCCTGGCGGAGCTCCTTCCGCCGGACGTACCCATTTATGCCCATAGCGGCTTTTTCATCCGGAAGTGGTGGGATCACCGGTGCGACCCGCCTCAGCAGGAAACCTATTCCCAGACGCTGGAGTTGGTAGGCCCGCCCATGGAGGCATCCTGGTTCTTCCAGCAGGGGCTGACCGGCTTCCGCTGTCTGGCAGACGACTGCATACAGATCGCTCCGCATGTGTATCTTCTGGGAAACTTTCCGGACCCTGAACCGGAAGAGGCGGTCCATCCCTCCTCGGTCATGGAGGGGCCGGACGGCCGCCTTGTCCTGGATACCTTCCCGGAGGAGCAGGTCTGTGTGGTGGATACCCCAGCAGGGCTGGTGGTACTCACCGGATGTGCCCACAACGGCATCCGCAACATTCTCTCCACGGTGGAACGGCGCTTCCCGGAGCGGCCCATCCAGGCCGTTTTCGGCGGCACCCACCTGGTCCCCCCGGACCCGGAACGCATTGCCCGGACGGCAGACTATTTCCGGCACAGCTCCATCACCTGTGCCGGTGTCTGTCACTGCACCGGCCCCATGGGTCTGGAAGTCTTTGCCCAAACAGTGCCCGCCTATCTGCCTACCGGCGCAGGCTTGGTATGGCAGACGCCCTCTTTCGCAAGGACATCCGCAGGCAGAAAAGAGAGTTGACCGCCATGCAGAGCCCGCAAGCTCAGGAATAAAACCCCCGGATACCTTATCCTCCCTGTCAGGGGAGCAAGGTATCCGGGGGTTTTATCTATTACGGAATCGGGCAGTTCTGCCCCGCTGTACGGTTTCTCACCGGATCATTCCCGCAAGGTAGGTGCGCTGCCAGATAAGCGCACATCCCGGGCAGAAACTCGTGGTGCTTCGGCAGAGGCCGTGCACCGGAGCGCAGCCGTCCGATGCGGGAGGGATTCATGCTGATTTCCCGTCCCAGCTGGCTGTTGGAAAGTTCCGCAATATTCATCAGTCCGTCAAATCGTTCGACAAACATGGTGATCTCTCCGCTTTTTTCTCCATTATATGACAGCTATCCGCACGAGCCAACAATTTTGGCACGGTTTGTGCCAAAAATCTGGCATGGTCATTCGAGCGCGTTCGCTTGTTTTTTTCCTCTTTCAGCCCGTATCCTATATAGGTAAGGAGGCACCCCCCCCGGTTCCGCAGCGGATCATCAATTTCTTAACAAGCTCACTTAGCGCAAACTCTGTCTGTCAACTCTGCAAACGCCTTGTTTTTCATGTTCACGTATGGTAAAATACACAAATAGCCAGTCCCACCCCCGCATTTATTTTGCATTTTGACGGATTTTGGCCATCACTGCCAAACAATTCACTTCCGCTTCAAGGGCGGCAGCACCGCCGCGGTATAAATTCAGCCGGGACAAACCCATGGCTGAACTTCTTCTATATTCCTACATTTAAGGGAGGAAAGAAACTTATGAAACGAAGGATTTCGTCAACCCTGATGGCACTTGTGCTGTGTCTCACACTCCTTCCGGCAGCGGCCTATGCCGCCGGGGGCACGGCGGTCTATGTCAGCAGCAGCGGCAATGATGGAACCGGTGACGGCTCGGCGGACAAGCCCTTCGCCACGCTGGCCAAGGCGGTCGACGCAGCGGATGACGGTGCGACGATCTACGTCATGAGCGACCTGACCATGACGGCGCCGCCCGTTTCAGACCTGTTGCAATCGCGAAAAAATTGTCATTTTGACTAAGCTGACCCTTGCAGGCAAACCGGCTTTATGCTATAATTTCCCCGTAGCTTCTGCGGGGTTTTACCGCAGTTGTAAATATGATCCATATCCGGTGGAAAGCGGTGAACGCCTATCAAGCAAATCAGCAAACATCCCTGAACCCCATCGCATCCCCCCTGAACCCGGGTCCCGGATGGGACTCAAAAGAAATCGCGTGGAAAGAAGGTATAGATTTATGAAATGCAAACGACTATGCGCATGGCTCTTGTCTCTTGTCATGATGTTCTCCCTGCTGCCCGTTTCGGCAGCCGCAGTGGAACATGAGCCTACTATTAAATGGGGCGGGTTAACACCGTTTAACTATACCCTCTCTGTGCAAGTCTATTATGAAAATAAAGGTTTGCAGTGGGAAAAACAGAAACTGAGAAGCATTTATGGGTAGATGTACATCCTGCATCAGGAACAGAAGTTTACAAAGCGGATTCTGATGGAGGCTCTTATCTTAAAGGAACAGGGCATTTTACTTTTGGACCAACAAAAGCATCCCTGAAACTCTACACCCGCAGCACGGCGGGCCACACGGTCACAGTCAATTATGTTTTCAAGGATGCCAGCGGCAATACCAAAGCCCCTGTTACAAAGTCAGTCAAGTATAATGACACGGAAACCTTTGAACTTACTCAGGATCATTACGACTATACGATTAAGCACGAGTCCGGCGATGCGACTCACAAAGTCGACGCGTTTAACAGGCTCTCCGTGACCGGCGGTGCGGAGAATTCTGTTTTTACCGTGACCTATACGCCGAAGAAAAACATGGCCTATCTGGATCAGTACTACAAAAAGGAAGGCGTCATCGACTATCCCAAGTGGAACAAGGAACACCTCTCTTTTAACGGCCCGGACGTGCTGGACAATAACCGCTATGAAAAAGCCTATCTGATTCAGGGCGGCCACCTGACGGAACTGCTGGAATCCGCCCGGTTCCTGGATGTGGACGGCACAATTTACGACTTTACCGCCGCAAAGCGGCTGCCCAGCGATCTGAAATTGGATTTGATTGATAAAGTCTGGTATGACCGGGAAGATGCGAAATGGTATTATACCTCCTCTGCAACGCCGAATATACCAGCGCAGTTTACCGGTATTGTGAACCTCTATTACGGCGAAAAGCACACCAAGGGCAGCGAATACCACGACTTTGTGGCTACGACGACCGTTGAACCCACCTGCACGGAAGGGGGCTATACGGATTACGAGTGCAGATACTGCGGCAAGGAAGGGCAGCGCGAATATGTTCCTTCGCTCGGTGGTCATCTCTGGGGCGACTATAAGCAAGATAAAAATACGAAGGAGAAGGACAGCCAGCATTATCAGGTCTGCCAGCGTAAGGGCTGCAATGCAACAAGTACTCCAGTAGGCTGCAATTTTGTTGACACGTCCATCGAGACAGGAACAAGACATACCTGTAAAGATTGCGGTTATTATTACGATGAATCCACGCCGCAGACCACTCCTGTATATGTCTATTTTAAGACGGTGCATCCCATAGATGGAAATGTAAAGGTAAATGATGGCGTTACCTATAACAATAATACCGGTAACAATAATACCGGTAACAATAATACCGGCGAAAAATGGGCAACGCTGGGCAAGCTGACCACAAAACTGGAAGTTAATGCTTCAAATAAAGACGCACTCGGCAACGAGGTCAAGACAAGCGGTAATTTCGAGAAGCACGACAGTAATAAGGACTTTGACCTCAAGTTGATCGAATGGGTGGAACTGAAAAAAGACAACGGCGCGGCCGGTTATGGCGACGCTCCTGTATGGGCCTGGCACCTGAACGGCAAGGTCAATGTCTATAAGCTGTCCTATAAAGCCAATCGGCCCGCCGGTGTAACGGCAAATGTTACGGTCCCCGATTCTGCGTATTACCTGCCGGGCGGGAACGCCACGGTAAGCACAGATGCTCCCACGCTGCAGGGCTATAACTTCGGAGGCTGGTATAAGGAGCCGGAGTTCGTGACCGAGGCTAAGGGAACGATTGCTGTAACTGAAGATACGGTCCTCTATGCTAAGTGGACTCCGGCACAGCCCACCACCGCCTTCGGCTCAGTGGTCATCACTACCACGAAGCCGGAATTAAAGGAAACTGTGGACCTGTCTGGCGGCGCTTATGAAGTCCCCTATACCGCGACCTACACCATGTCGAACAAGCTGCTCAAAATGCTGGAGGCTGCCCCAAGCGGCGTGCCGATGACCTTTGTGGTGGAGCTGGACAACCGCCTGACTGCGAAAACGGACGCTGACGGCAAGTTCCTCTACACCTTTGACGGCGACGGCGTGCTCAACGTCGATAAGAGTCAGATTAAGGTGAGCGCCGACGGACATACGATCACGGTTGTCTGCACACCTGTGGACAACTGGCGAAAAGCACTGGAAGGCAAAACTTCGGTTGTTATGAAGCTGGACGGCACCGGCGTACTGGCGGCAACGGATTTCGACGCCGGTAAATATCTGAACACCACGGGCCATATCGAGGGCACGATCGGTTCGCTCCCCGTTATGATCCTCGCCAATGTCTGCCGGACCAAGATGACCGCCCAGACCTACACCGTGACCTACTATGGAAACGGCGCTGACTCCGGTGAGACCACCGACAACACCGCCTACGCTCCCGGCACAACGGCCACAGTAAAGGAAAATGGCTTTACCCGCAGCAGATATACTTTCACCGGCTGGAACATGAAGGCGGACGGCAGCGGTACATCCTACGCGGAAGGCGATCCCATCAAGATGCTCCGTAATGTCGTTCTCTATGCGCAGTGGACGCGCAACAGCAGCCGCGACGACGATGACGACAAGTATTACTTCGCCATTCAGAAGGTGGACGCGCAGGACGGTCACGCCCTGAACGACGCGAAGTTCGAGCTGTATCAGCGGGACAACCGGGGCAACAAGCTGCCAGCGTCCCGGAAGACCACGGCCCATTGGGGCCCGGAGAGCGGCATCGCCCTGTTCAGCGTGTCCGCCACCAAAACAAATGAGGGCGGCGATACATGGTATTACCGGGAAATTACCGCCCCGGAGGGCTACGTTCTGGACACAAAGGAATATGAAATTTCCGCAACGGATTTCTATCACGATGACCAGAGCAAGGCGGTGGCCAAAGCCAAAACGGTGCGAAACTACCGCGGCACCACGCCTGATCTGCTGAATGACAGCGACCACTTCGCCTACGTTATCGGCTACATGGACGGCAACGTCCGGCCCTACGGTCTGATCTCCCGTGCGGAGACCACCACCATTTTCTTCCGCCTGCTGAAGGATTCCGTCCGTGACGGCAATCTGCTGACCAGCAATACCTATACCGATGTGGCGGACGATTACTGGGCCAACACCGCCATCTCCACCATGACCGGTCTGGGCATCGTGCAGGGCCGCAGCGCCACGACCTTCGACCCCAAGGCGCCCATCACCCGCGCTCAGTTCGCCGCCATCTGCGCCCGGTTCGACACCGGCAAGAGCAGCGGTGAGCAGACCTTCACCGATATCAAGGGCCACTGGGCTGAGAAGTACATCCAGCGGGCTGCGGAGCTGGGCTGGATCAAGGGCTTCGAGGACGGCACCTTCCGTCCCGACACCTACATCACCCGCGCGCAGGCCATGACCATGATCAACCGGGTGCTGAACCGGATTCCTGAGGATGAAAGCGACCTGCTGCCCGGCATGAACGTCTGGCCGGACTGCAACCCCGGTGACTGGTTCTATCTGGCGGTTCAGGAGGCCACCAATTCTCACGACTTTGAGCACAAGGCCGGCAACTACGAGACTTGGACGAAGCTGATGAAGAACCCCGACTGGACCCGGTACGAAAACTGACATTTTGTGAAACTTTTTTGAAAAACGACCGTCTATATCAATATAGACGGTCGTTTTCATTTTTTCAGATGGAGGTGCTTCTCATGAAACGGATCTTCGCTCTTCTCCTTGCCGCGGTCAGTCTGATTTCCCTGACCGCCTGCGCGCAGCCCAAGGCAAAAACCGCCAGCAAGTACCAGCTGGCCGCCCCGCAGTATCCCCAGATGGCGCAGTACCCGGACGAAACCAAGTTCAGCAAACCCAACGGAGACTTTGACAGTGACGGTTTCAATCAGGTTTATGACGCATGGCAGGCAGACCGCAGAAAGCAGACGGATCAGCCGGAGGGCTATACGGACGTGCTGGACGGCTACCTCCGCGCCGTCATCCCCCAGCTGCTCACCGGTGGCAGCGGAGAGAACAAGGTCTGCTCCCCCCTCAACATCTACATGGCCCTCGCTATGCTGGCAGAGGTGACAGACAGCGAGAGCCGGGAGCAGATCCTCGCCCTGCTGGGCAGCGGCGATGTGGACGCCCTCCGGGCCGAGGCCGCCGCTGTCTGGAACGCCAACTACTGCGATGACGGCGCAGTGACCAGTATTCTGGCCAACTCCCTGTGGCTCAGCGACAAAATCAGCTTCAAGCAGGAAACTATGGACGCGCTGGCAAAGTATGATTACGCCTCGTCCTTCCGGGGTGAAATGGGCTCCGCCGCCTTTGACAAGGCGCTTCAGGACTGGATCGACCAGCAGACCGGCGGGCTTTTGAAGGAGCAAGCCTCCGGCCTGACGATGGATCAGGAAACGATCCTCGCGCTGGCGTCCACCATCTATTTCCGGGCCAAGTGGGACGGCGAGTTCTCCGAAGCCAACACCGTGCCGGATACCTTCCACGCCGACAGCGGCGATACGGCCTGTGACTTCATGCGCCAGCGCGGGACGAACACCTATTACTGGAGCGACCGCTTCTCCGCGGTCTCCAAGCCGCTGGAGGGCAGCGGCGCCATGTGGCTCCTGCTGCCGGACGAAGGCGTTGCGCCGGAGGAGCTGCTGGCCGATGAAGCGGCTATGGACTTCCTTCTCAGCGGCGGTGAGAGCGCGGAGAGCAAATACCTCATCGTCAACCTCGCTTTGCCAAAGTTCGACATCGCGTCGGATCTGGATCTGGCAGACAGCCTGAAGGCTCTGGGCATCACGGATGTCTTTGATCCGGCGATCTCGGACTTTTCCCCCATGACCGATGATACGGCGGCCTATCTCTCTCAGGCCAAGCACGCCGCCCGCGTGACCGTTGACGAGGAAGGCGTCACCGCCGCGGCCTATACCGTTATGATGGTGTGCGGCGAAGCCGCCCCGCCGGAGGAGGAAGTGGATTTCGTTCTGAACCGTCCCTTCCTGTTCGCCATCACCGGGACTGACGACCTGCCGCTGTTTGTGGGCATCGTCCATCAGCCGCAGCCGTGATTGGAAGGCCTGCTTCGCAGGCGGCAGATACGAGGGCAATGTCCGTTTCCATATCGCGGGGTTTCAGACACGCAAACGATCTCAAACGCAAGGGGCGGCATCTGCCGCCCCTTTTTCATGGCCAGAAACACTGCTG
>OLOQ01002322.1_pt1 | contig 15885 bp, 12 predicted proteins | sample 1673101 | NCBI WGS metagenome assembly OLOQ01 (sample SAMEA3136754, study PRJEB25190) | human gut metagenome | biome: human gut; feature: human-associated habitat; material: faeces | place: Austria | collected 2013 | reverse complement strand
CCCTTTTTTTGAATCAGAATCTAATTGCAATCGGCTGGGAAGAGATGGGCGACTTGTCGGTCATAAGTGCATCTCGTGATGCCTACAAAGAAAAATATATTGCGACCTATCCGGACGCTAAAAAAGGTTCGGTTGCCACAAGTGCTGGAATGCTGTACCGGTTTGTTCATGAAGTGCGAGAAGGCGATTATGTCGTGTTCCCATCTAAGATCGACCGTAAAATCAATATTGGGATCGTTGAGAGCGCCTATTTTTATGATAGTACAGCAGCACAGTATCACAATCGTCGGAAAGTAAAGTGGCTCAAACATCTGCCTCGTACGGCTTTTTCGCAAGGGGCTCTGCATGAAGTAGGATCGGCATTGACTTTTTTCTTGGTGAAGAACTACGCGGATGAGTATTTGAAGGCGCTAGATAAAGATTTCAAAGGTAATATCATGGAGCCGGATACCGATGAGACAGTGGCACAAACGGCGGATGAAATTATCGAGGCTACCCGAGATTTTATTTTAAAAGAGCTGAGCAAAAATCTGAAAGGCTATGATCTGGAGCCGTTTGTCGCAAATCTTTTGCAGGCCATGGGCTACCGCACGATTCTATCCCCGCATGGTGGGGATAGTGGCATCGACATTACCGCCTATAAAGACGAGCTGCCGCCCCGCATTGTTGTCCAGGTCAAAAGCCAGGATGGAGACATCAAAGAGACTACCATCCAGTCTCTGAAAGGCGCTATGCGCGAAGGAGATTATGGCCTCTTTGTGACACTGTCCAACTATACCAAAAATGCGCAGAAATACCTGGATAACACCCCGATCATTCGCGGCATTAACGGCACAGAACTTGTGGATCTGGTCCTGAAATATTACGACCAGCTCAGTGTCAAATACCGTAAAATGATTCCTCTGAAAATGGTGTACATCCCTGTTCCGCCAGAGGAATAAAACTGGCATTTAACAGAAGGACGAGTGCGTCTATTGACAATCTTACTTATTACATGAAAATGTGTAGAACTTGCAAGGGTGGTGAGCTGTGATGAAAAGTAATTTTGAATTTCTTGATAAAGAGTTTCCTGTGTTATCCCAGTTCGGGAAAAAAGCAGAAGCATATCTTTATTCAGATTCAAATTCCTGCTTGATGAAGTTAGGGATGATCGGCGAAACAATCGTGAACTTGATGTTTACTTATGATCGGATCATGCCTCCTTCTGAAAATACAGCGGTCAATCGGATCGGCGTACTGTTCCGAGAGGGCCTCCTCACGCAGGATCTTGTGGATATTCTTCATGCGCTACGCAAGGTGCGCAATAAGGCGGTACATGAGAACTACTCCTCCGTTGAAGAGGGAAAAGTGCTGCTTCAAATGGCGCACAGCTTATGCGAATGGTTCATGCAGACCTACGGTGACTGGAACTATCAAGCAGTTCCTTTTGTGATGCCGACTGACTCGCAGAAGCAAGATATTGCAGATACTGACGATGCACAGGAGGAAAGTCTGGTCAAAGAAGCGGAAGAAAAGGCTGCCGCTTCGAATTCTGTCACAAAAGAAAAGCGTCGCCAGCAGGCAGCCAGGGCGGCCAGTCAGCGGCAAAAGACAGAAGCAGAAACGCGCTACATCATTGACCAGCAACTCCGTCAAGTGGGCTGGGAGGCTGATACTGAGAATCTGCGCTTTTCTAACGGAACTCGCCCAACCAAAGGTCGGAATCTTGCCATAGCTGAGTGGCCTACTGACTCAACTGTGGGAAATCACGGCCGCGCTGATTATGCCCTTTTTATTGGTCTGCAATTTGTCGGTATCATTGAGGCAAAAGCGGAACACAAGGACATTCCCTCCGTGATCGACTATCAGGGGAAAGACTATCCCCGTAATATTCGTGTTGAGGATGCTCGGTACCAAGTTGGAACTTGGGGTAGCTATAAAGTGCCGTTTACCTTTGCGACTAATGGCAGACCATATTTGGAGCAGTATAAAACAAAGTCCGGTATTTGGTTTCTGGATCTCCGTCGGTCTTCCAATGTTCCAAAGGCTCTGAGGGGGTGGATCAGCCCTGAAAACCTTCTGGACCTGTTGGGTAAGGACATTGACGCCGGCAATCGGGCGCTGGAGCAGATGCCCTTTGATCTGTTGCGGGACAAAGACGGGCTGAACCTCCGCGATTATCAGCTACGGGCCATCCAGGCAGCGGAACAGGCCATTATGGACGGAAAAAATACAGCTCTGTTGGCCATGGCCACCGGTACCGGCAAGACCCGGACGGTGCTGGGCATGATCTACCGTTTCTTGAAAACAGGCCGTTTCAAGCGCATCCTATTCCTAGTGGACCGCACAGCTCTTGGAGAGCAGGCATTGGATGTATTCAAAGAGGTCAAGTTGGAGGATTTGATGCCCCTGGCGGACATCTATAACATCAAAGGGTTGGAAGACAAAGAAATTGAGAGAGAGACCCGCATCCAGGTTGCTACCGTACAGGGGATGGTAAAGCGTATTCTCTACAATGATGGAGAAACCATGCCCGCAGTCAACGACTATGACCTGATTATCATAGACGAGGCTCACCGGGGCTACCTCCTGGACAAAGAGATGGGAGACACCGAACTTCTCTACCGGGATCAGCGGGACTACCAGAGCAAATACCGCAGCGTGATTGAGTATTTCGATGCGGTGAAAATTGCTCTGACCGCTACCCCTGCCCTCCAGACCACCGAGATTTTCGGCCAGCCGGTTTTCAAATACACTTACCGGGAAGCGGTCATCGAGGGGTATCTGGTGGATCACGACGCGCCTCACGACCTTCACACCAAACTGCGGGATGAGGGTATCCACTATCAATCCGGTGATACCGTCACTGTCTACGACCCGGTGACCGGAGAGATTACCAACAGCGAGCTGCTGAACGATGAGCTCAACTTCGATGTGGAGCAGTTTAATAAAAAAGTCATTACTCGCCCCTTCAACGAGGCAGTGCTGGCTGAGATTGCCAAAGATATTGACCCGGAAAATCCGGAGGAACAGGGAAAAACGCTTATCTATGCCGTGGATGACCAACATGCCGACATGATCGTGGACATCCTCAAAAATATCTATGCAGAATACGGCGTGGACAATGATGCGATCATGAAGATCACCGGCAGTGTAGGTGGAGGCAATCCCAAGAAGGTGCAGGAGGCCATCAAGCGGTTCAAAAACGAGCGCTATCCCAGTATTGCCGTCACCGTGGACCTGCTGACTACCGGTATCGATGTGCCGGAAATCACCAATCTGGTATTCCTTCGCCGGGTGAAATCCCGCATTCTGTTTGAACAGATGTTGGGCCGTGCCACCCGTCTGTGCCCCAAGATCCATAAGACTCACTTTGAGATTTATGATCCTGTCGGTGTCTATGAATCGTTGGATGCCGTCAATACCATGAAACCGGTGGTAGCCAACCCGTCTGCTTCCTTTGGACAACTGTTGGATGGTCTCGAGGTACTGGAGGACGAAAAGCAGATCGCGTACCAGATCGATCAGATCATCGCCAAGCTCCAGCGGAAAAAGCGAAAGCTGGACGGTAAGACCATGGAGCATTTCGTCAGCATGACCGGCGGCATGGACCCAACGCAGTTTATCCAGCAGCTGGAACAGGAGCCGCCGCCGCAGGCCCGTAACCGCATTTTAGCGCATCGGGATCTTTTCGAACTGCTTGGGGAGACCCGGGCCAACGGCAGCCGCCCGGTGATTATCTCCGACGCGCCAGATGAACTGGTCAGCCACACCCGTGGTTATGGTACCGGCAGCCGCCCAGAAGACTATCTGGATGCCTTTGCCGACTATGTAAAGAACCATATCAACGGAATTGCGGCGTTGAACATCGTCTGCACCCGGCCAAGGGAGCTGACCCGGGCGAGCTTGAAGGATCTGCGCCTGACGCTGGACCGGGAGGGTTTCACCACCCAGCAGCTCAACACCGCCATATCGGAACTGACCAACGAGGAGATGGCAGCGGACATCATCAGTCTGATTCGCCGGTATGCCATTGGCTCCACCCTCATCAGCCATGAAGCCCGCATCCGTCGGGCGGTGGATAAGCTGAAAAAAGCCCACAAATTCACTGCCATTGAGCAAAAATGGATTGGCCGTATGGAAAAATACCTCATGGAGGAATCTGTCCTCAATGTAGGCGTGTTTGATGAAGATACCCGTTTCAGAAGTGAGGGCGGATTTAAGAAGATCGACCGGATTTTCCAGAATAAGTTAGAGAGCATCGTGCTGGAACTCAACGAATATCTGTACGATGATGGAGGAAGAAGCGCTTGACAGAAAATAAAGAATTGAAAACGGAAGAACAGCGCATTGGGGAACTGGCACTCCGCACAGCTCAGTGGTGTAATGCCAGCCTATATCAATTCAATCGCTTTGTGAGTGCAGTTGAATTTCCGAATGAAGGGAAAACCCCTTGGGATCAAGGTGAAAGTAGCAGTTTATTACATGCTGAGAAGATATTCCTAGTTACAGCGTTATGTCAAATGATTCAATACTTAGAAGCTCTTCAGAATAAACTACGGGAACGGGGCGATGACTCACTGACGCCGCTTTTAGATGCCGTCGCTACAGAAGATGAACGAAAGCAAATTCAGCAGTGGCGTAATATCAACGAGCATGAGCGAGAGTATATTCAAGGAAAGGGAGTCAAGCAAAATCGGGCTAAAGATTCATCTTTATTCCTTTCTAACTTTTTTGTAGGTGTGACTGATAACATGATATATGTTAACGGTAATACGAAAGAGTTTTATCTTGGACGGATTCGGATTGACCTTCTGATTCCCCGGATAAAGGAAAACCATTCTGCCATTTTAGAACGAACAAAAGAGATTTTTAATACTTACTATTATGGAATTGCGCCATAAAACGAGAGCCTATACTTACCTCGGGGGGAACAACCATGACTACACAGGAAATTGTATCTAAGCTCTGGAATCTCTGCAATGTACTGCGGGATGACGGCATTACCTATCATCAGTATGTCACCGAACTTACTTACATTTTGTTTTTGAAAATGGCCAAGGAGACTGGCGCGGAAAGCCAGATTCCCGCCGCATACCGCTGGGACCAGCTTACTGCCAAAAGCGGCATCGAGCTGAAGAAGTTCTACAAAGAACTGCTAACCCATCTGGGTGAAAACTGCACCGGTCGGGTGCGGGAGATCTACCAGGGCTCCGCCACCAACATCGACGAACCCAAGAACCTGGAAAAGATTATCACCACCATTGACGGCCTGGACTGGTACTCAGCCCGGGAAGAGGGGCTGGGCAACCTGTATGAAGGGCTGCTGGAGAAAAACGCCAACGAGAAAAAGTCTGGCGCGGGACAGTACTTTACCCCTCGCGTCCTCATTGATGTGATGACCCGGCTAATGAAGCCCCAGCCCGGTGAGCGGTGCAACGACCCTGCTTGTGGTACCTTCGGCTTTATGATTGCCGCCCACCGATATGTCAAAGAACACACCGACGATTTTTACGATCTGGATTCTGACCTGGCAAAGTTCGAGCGGGAGGAGGCCTTCACCGGCTGCGAATTGGTCCATGATACACACCGTCTGGCGCTGATGAATGCCATGCTCCACGACATCGACGGCCAAATTTTGTTGGCCGATACCCTGTCCAACCAGGGCAAGGCCCTCCATGATTTTGACCTGGTGCTCACCAATCCGCCTTTCGGCACCAAGAAGGGCGGCGAACGCGCCACCCGGGACGACTTCACCTTCCCCACCAGCAACAAGCAGCTGAACTTCCTCCAGCACATCTACCGCAGTTTAAAGACCAATGGAAAAGCCCGGGCCGCCGTGGTGCTGCCGGACAATGTGCTGTTTGCCGACGGCGACGGCGAGAAGATCCGTTGTGACCTGATGGACAAGTGTAATCTGCATACCATTCTCCGCCTGCCCACCGGCATTTTCTATGCTCAGGGCGTTAAGACCAATGTGTTGTTCTTCACCCGGGGCAAGAGCGACAAGGGCAACACCAAGGAAGTCTGGTTTTACGACCTGCGCACCAATATGCCCAGCTTTGGAAAGACCACCCCGTTGAAAACCGAGCATTTTGCGGACTTTGAGAAGGCTTACGAGGCTGAGGACCGCCATGCGGTGCAGGACGAGCGGTGGAGCGTCTTTACCCGGGAACAGATCGCAGAAAAGGGCAACAGCTTGGATCTGGGCCTCATCCGGGATGACTCTGTGCTGGACTACAACGACCTGCCCGACCCGGCAGAGAGCGCAGAAGAAGCCGCCACCAATCTGGAGGAGGCTGTGGATCTGCTGATGAGCGTGGTGAAGGAGCTGCGGGCGCTGGAGGTGCGGGATTGATGACGAAGAAGACACTGGGTGATGTTGCCGATTATATTAACGGTAGAGCATTTAAGCCAATAGAGTGGGAAACTATTGGGCAACCTATTATTAGGATCCAGAATTTGACGAACTCATCAACAGAAATCAATCGAACAACTGGAAGTTATGAGGAGAAATACCGAGTAAAAACTGGTGATTTGCTATTTGCTTGGTCCGCTTCGTTAGGCGCATATATTTGGAACGGTGAGAATGGGTGGCTTAATCAGCATATCTTCAAAGTGATTCCCAAAGAAGGTGTCAATAAAAAATACCTTTATTATTATTTGCTTCACGTTGTAGACCAATTATATGCAAAAACGCATGGTTCTGGGATGGTACACATTACAATAAAGCCCTTTAAGGCGACGGAGATTCCCATTCCTTCTCTTGCAAAACAGCAACGCATTGTTGACCGTATTGAAAGTCTGTTTGCCAAGCTGGATGAGGCCAAACAGAAGGCGCAGGATGCACTGGATAGCTTTGAAACCCGCAAAGCCGCCATCCTCCACAAAGCCTTCACCGGCGAACTCACCGCCCAATGGAGAAAAGAACATGGTGTGGGGATGGAGAGTTGGGAAAATGTATCCGTTTCCGAAATTTGTCATTCGTTAAAATATGGTACGGCAAAAAAGTCCTCATCGGAAGGTACCGTAGTAGTGATAAGAATGGGAAATTTACAGGATGGTGAGATCAGCTGGGATGATTTAGCTTATTCCAATGACGAGGAAGATATAGAAAAATACAAGCTAGTACCGGGTGATGTTCTGTTTAACAGAACGAATAGTCCTGCCCTTGTAGGCAAAACATCAATATATCGCGGTGAATATCCCGCTATTTACGCAGGGTATCTGATTAAACTTGATTATGACCGTTCTCGTGTTATTGGCGATTACCTAAATTATTCGCTGAATACTGTTTCTGCTAAGGAGTATTGTAATTCTGTCAAAACGGATGGTGTCAATCAGTCTAATATTAATGCTAAAAAAATCGGAGCATATATATTCGCAATGCCCCAAATCGATGAGCAGGCTGAAATCGTCCGTCTTCTTAATGACCTCCTTATCAAAGAGCAGCAGGCCAAAGAAGCCGCTGAAGGGGTGATGGAGCAAATTGACCTCATCAAAAAATCCATCCTCGCCCGCGCCTTCCGCGGCGAACTGGGCACCAACGACCCCGGCGAGGAGAGCGTGGAAGAACTGCTTTTCTCTAAAAGCTAACAAGACACTACAAATTTTTGTAGTGTCTTGACAAATATGACATTTTGGTGTATAATGCAGGCCATGAGGTGAACCCCTATGAACAACTTAAAACAGATCCGAGAACTGTATGGGGCCACACAGGAACAGATCGCCCAAGCCATCAATGTGAACCGTGTCACCGTGGCAAACTGGGAAAACGGAACCTCTGTTGCCTCCAGTAGTAACCAGGAAAAACTGTCAATCTACTACGGTATAGGCCCGGAGTATTTTTACGAGAAAGAATTGGATGAAGTCGCCAAAAAGATTGTAACTGATACCAGCACAAGGGCTCAGGAACTCACTCAAAATTCGCAAGGGAAACGAGTCAAAGAACAAGACTTCCATAAGATTTTTGAGTCCGTTACATTCAAGCAGGCAATGGCTCAATACATGTTTTCCATGAAGATGCTTTTGGCAACTGCTGATAGTGGTGAACTGGACAAGCTGAAAACAGCAGCCCTTATCAACAGAAAAATGGGTGCTAGATTAGACGCAATCATTGATCTCCGTGAACAGGAAGAAAGTTCCGGAGAGCCATCACTGTTTGACCTTATCGAGGAGGTCGAAAACGGCTAGTAAAACACAATATATAGTGTTTCTATAAAAAGTAAATGCAATATATAGTTGACAGATTTCCCCTGTCTTGCTATAATCATTCCAGATTCCAGGCAAAAGAAAACAGCGCTCCGGCTGGTACCCGTTGCGCTGTATCTTGCGTCTACACAGAATACGATGCTCGGAAGCATGATATAGACTGTGTTTCCCTTAGACACATTTACTATATCACGTTTCTGGGCTCGGTTCAATATGGGATATTTCACGAAGTTGACTTGTTCCATGTAGCCGAGCTTTTCTTTTGGCTGTTTTGAATAGATGTTCCTAACAACCAACCGTCCGCAAACTGTGCGGAGAAAGGAAACGTGATACTTATGTATGCGACAAAAATTAAGATGATGCCGGGATGTGACAGTTCCAGTAAGCTGTTGGAAATCGATTCAATCTACATCGAGGGCTGTGAGAATCCTGGCTTTTTTAAGAAGGCGGTTCTTCACGACTTTTTGAAAGAGAACCCCGGCACTATCCAGGTGAAGATTTGGCCCTACCCCAATGTGATTCCTGCCACCAGTAATGCGGACGAGAAGTATGTGCGTTCCAGCCCTAACGACTACACGCACGACAATCTTCTCGACCTGCCGCGTGAGTGAAGGGGGAATTACTGATGGGAAAAAATCAGCATGTGACGCCGCATCCGGATGGAGGCTGGCAGGTAAAGGGTGCAGGAAATTCCAGAGCTACGATTCGTACTGAGACTCAGGCAGAGGCCATTGCCGTAGCCAGAGAAATCGCACGCAACCAGGAAGCAGAATTGTTCATCCACGGGATGAATGGACGTATTCGGGAGAGAGACTCCTACGGAAACGATCCGTATCCTCCGGAAGGCTGAACAGATGGGGTGGGTTTATGGGTACCAGGCATAAACCCGCCCCATTATGGTAATGGCATAGATGAATAAATCAGCAAGGAATATAGAAAGAGAGGATTTCCGATGTTGGTATTTAGCACTCGTCTGCCGCTTAAAGCGGAAATTACACATGAAGACTGTATGCGACTGTTTACTGAATGGGTTAAAGGAAGTCCTCACTATCAGACGGATGGACTTTATTTTGATGTGGACTCACACGATGATTATGATTACACCAAAGATAATATGACATTTTCCGTTCGGCATTATAAGGATGAATCTGTAGAATTATCCGCTTGTAGACTGCAAAACCGAGAGCCAAATCTTGTTTGGGACACAGACTGTGTTGCTTTAACATCCGAAGGTAAAAAGAGTCTTCTCATTCAATTAAATTGTAACTGGGTAGATTTTCGAACAGACTTTCCTCGGGTTCATAAGCCGCATATCGTTAAAATGTGTATAGAAAGTGGATACTGCTCCTTTGATGGGAATATCCCTGTAACAGATACACCGATTATAGCAGATGAAAGTATTTATGAAACTTGCCGAGACATTATATGTGGTAAGCACCCCTATGAAATGCCGGTTGTATATATCAGTAAGGATTATTGGGGAAGAACTGCAGTTAGTGCTGATTATCTGGCACGGGAATTAAGCGGTGTCGCTCATGTTTTTGTGGAGAAAGATTACGATATTGCAACAAAGCTTCAAAATGATACAGACGGAAACAACGCTTATCTCGGCTATGTTGGTATTTATTTTCCGGGAACGCCGTACTGTCAAAGGCATGGACTTAAGTATTATGATGATAACTTCTACAAAATGTGCCAGGGTATCATCGATGATGTCTGGGATGCCATCATGAATCGTGCGGACTCAACCCAGTACAACTGGAACCAGATTCTTGCGCTGCAAGCTCGGCAGAAAATGCTGAAAATGAAAGGTGTTAGTGAGCGGAGTAAGGAGGAACTAGACGCTTATATTGGTACATTTGATCAGGAAAAGAAGGAATTAGAAGAGAAAGTTGAAGACCTAAGTCGGAAAGTACTTTCTCTTCGAGCTGAACGCGACGGCTTGATCGCAGCTAGAGGTACCACAAGTAGAGACGGACTTTTTTATAATGCTGGATCAGAGGATGAACTGTATCCTGGTGAGCGCAATGATCTATTGTATAGTATTTTGTCTCAAGTATTGAACAAATACGAAGAAGGTACACGTCCGCATAGTATTATTAAGTCGCTTCTTGATGCAAATCCCAAAGTCGGTACCTGTGAGAAAATAATAAAAGGCGTTGAAGCCGCCTTTCGGTCAGGCGAAAAGCTGACTAAAGCTTCGAGAGGGAAACTGCGAGATTTAGGATTCACGATTGAAGAAGATGGACCGCATTGTAAACTGGTTTTCAAAGATCCAAGGTATATGTTTACTGTGGCCAAGACCCCAAGTGACTACCGCGGTGCCAAAAACTTGACTGGTAATATTTGTAAAGCACTTGATGTAGAGAAAAAACTATGAGCGGAATAAGTGGAGTAAAATAAAGCAGTATCCTTTCTGGAAAAGCTAATCGGCGTGTGCTATAATACTTTTGAGCCACCCGATCGCCCATCTCAAGCACCCCCCTGATAGGATGGCCCGGATAGATTTTTGATAGCAAAAGTCCGAATAGACCTTAGGATAAGGATAATCTGCATCAAATAAAACCACGACGAATTAAATCCTCTATACAAAAAAGTTTAGAAATGGATTTAACTCGGCGAGTGGGAATAATTTCATAGCTTGAATAAAACCCGTAAACACTGGACTTTTTGAGCCATGATGCCCTTCGCGGCAACGATTTGGCAACAGAATTTCATTATTCCCAGGAAAAAGAGCTATCTGATTTCAAATGAAGTCAGATAGCTCTTTTTTGTCATACGCCGATTATCATAAACTCTTCGTTCTTGCCAATTTTCTATCCTGCCGGGAAACTCTCCGCATCTTGACATTTTCCGCCCGCTTGCCTTATCATGTTCTTAGAAAATCAGTCCTTTGCAGCAGCGTACAGCCTGAGGTCAATGTTTTTAGGAGGGGCGGTGAATCTCTCTCCGGTTTTTAAGCAGAGATCAGCTTTCTACTGCAAGAATCGGCCTTTATGCCAGAGGATATGCTTGAGCATTGTCCGGTTTCTGATCTCCCACCGCAAGTCTGATCCACGCTGCCATTCCCCGTCATTTTTTGAAGCATAAGAAAGAAGGTCAGAACAATATGAATTACACTTCCGCCGAGGCAAATAAGCTCTTGAAGAAGCTCAACGACGAATATACCGCGCTGCTCGACAAGGAAACGCGCAGCCGTGACTTCCGCGCCGCGATGGGCGAGGACGTAGCGTCCGTGCGCCCGGTCTATGATTACGCCGAGACGCAGGCGCGCCTTGCAGCGCTCGAAGAAAAGACCCGCCGTCTTAAGCACGCGATCAACTGCTTCAACACGACGCATTTTGTCGATGGCTTTGACATGACCATCGACGAGATGCTGGTCTATATCCCGCAGCTCACACGGCGTAAAAATAAACTTCTTGAGATGAAGAGCCGCCTTCCCAAGGAGCGCGTTGAGGAGCAGTACGGCCGGCCGTCGAACATCATCGACTACCGCTACGCAAACTACGACATTGCCGCTGTGGAGGCGGACTATGAAAAGACCGCCGACGAGCTCTCCCGCGCGCAGCTCGCGCTCGACGCGGTGAACGGGCGGGAGACCTTCGAATTTGGTGAATGAGATTCTCCGTCGTTTCCATACGAATGCCAGACTATTTTGATAACAGAGTTACGATCTCCGTAAGTGTTTATGGTTCGGTGCGAGCATCGGTTATTTTGATGGTTATTTGTTATGCCGCCCCGTGTTCAAGGTTTGGGGGACAATTGATCAAGGCATCGGTGGGGCGAGAAAACTTTCTGGGGGCCGAAGTACGGTTACAGGTCCCCACATCGAATGAACTATGCAAAAAGAGCCATCTGAACTACCGTGGAGTCAGACGGCTCTTTTTTTGAATTCTATGCTTCGGCGATCACTTCCGCTGCGATCTCCAGTGCTTTGGTCATCAGCGCAAGGCTCATGCTGGGGGCGTTGCCGTCCTTCGCCTGCTCGGGAAGATATGGCACGTGGACAAAGCCGCAGCGCGTGGCGGGGAATTTCTGCGCGCTCTCGTGCAGGGCGCAGTAAAGGAGATTGTTGCACACGAACGTCCCCGCCGAGTACGAAAGCTGGGCGGGAATGTCCTCTCCGCGCAGTTTTTCGACGATCCGGCGCGTGGGAAGGGTCGCAAAATAAGAGTCCGGCGCGCCGGAGACGACCGGCTCGTCCACGGGCTTTGCCCCCACATTGTCGGCAATGCGGGCGTCGCGCAGGTTGACCGCCACGCGCTCAACGCGAATGCAATTTGCCCCGCCGTACTGCCCGACAGACAGCACTGCATCGGGCCTCAGCTCGTCAAGCTGCGCCCGCAGCGCGGCACAGGCGGCGTCAAACTCCGTCGGGATCTCGCGCTTTAAAAGCACCGCTTCTCCAATGCGGTCGGGAAGGCGCTTCACCGCCTCCCACGAGGGGTTGATCTGCTCTCCGCCAAAGGGCGTAAAGCCCGTGACCAGGATCTTCACTTCTTCGCATCCTCTCCGATCATCAGGCGGATGATCTCATTGTCCGTTTCGCGCATACCGTCGCGCGCGATGCTGCTGACGGCACGGATGGTATTCTCCACACCCTTGACGATGATGCCGTCGCCGCCGTAAAACTGGCTGTCGTGGCGGTACATCTGAAGGCCGAGCAGTCCCGCCTCGACCGCCGAGGCGATCTTCGCCGCGCAGGAGGCCTTCGCTCCGTCGCAGAGCATGCCCGAGTTGATGGCAAGCGCGTTGACCACGGTGTGGGCGATCTCATCGTAGCGTCCGCCGTAAAGGTAGCACACGCCCGCACCGGCACCCGCGCCCGCGCTGGTCGCGCCGCAGTAGGCGGAGAGGCTGCCGATGCCCGTTTTCAGGTGGATTGTAACAAGATTCGACACGACAAGCGCGCGATAGAGCTGCTCCTCACTCGCATGCAGCTCATGCGCGTAGACGATAACGGGAAGCGACGCCGTCATGCCCTGATTGCCGCTGCCGGAGTTGATGATAACAGGCTTTTCGCAGCCGTTCATGCGCGCGTCCGACCCTGCGGCAGCCCACGCCTTAGCGCGGTTCTGCACGCTGTCGCCGTAGGAGTCAAGCAGGATCTTGCCGACGGCCGCGCCGTACTCGCCCGTCAGTCCCGCCTCAGCGATGGCGGTATTGTACTCGATCTGGCGCGCGATGGGTGCGCGCACGTCATCAAGATCGACCTCATCTGCAAACGCGATGATGTTTTCGACCGTCAGCAGCTTGCGGCTTTCGTCCGGCTGGGCGGCCTCCTCAGAAAAAGGTTTGCTGAACAAAATCTCACCGTTGTGCTCGATGCGCACGATATTCGTGTGGCTGTCGACGATCTGTACAAAGGCCGTCTCGTCCCCTGCGTGGGCGCGCACCTGAATATCGAACGGGCAGCGCAGCGGCGACTTTGTCACCGTGATCTCCACTGCGGAAAGGTAATCGTCGAGCAGCGGCAGCTGCTCCTGCGTAACATTGGCCAGCACCTCAAGCTGCGCGTCCGCGTCGCCGACGCGCACACCCGCTGCGACGGCAACAGGGATTCCCTTGCGCCCGCCCGTGTGCGGGACGATGACGCTTTTGACATTTTTAATGATATTGCCGCTGACGGTCAGTTCGATCCGCTCCGGCAGTCTTTCCAATGTTTTCCGTGCGAGCGCGCCCGCGTAAGCGATGGCAATGGGCTCCGTGCAGCCCATCGCAGGCACAAGCTCTTCGTGCAGGATCCGGACATACGTTTGATAAAGCGCTGCATCCATGGTCATTTCTCTAATCTCTCTTTCCGCCGCAGCTTCAATGCGGCGGCGCTTTTGCCCTTTATTGTACCAAAAATTTATCCGAATTGCAATGCACTTTCTGTATTTTGCGCGCAAAAAAGGAGATGTCCTGTCGGACATCTCCTTTCGGAATGCTCATGGACTTACAGGCCGTAGAGCTCACCGTACTTTTCTTCAAGGTAGCTCGTGTAGACCGTAGGGTCGAACTTCTCGCCCAGCGCCTGCTCCAGCAGTGCGCCCGGCTTCTTGAGGCAGCCGTACTGCCAGATGTGCTCGCGGTTCCACGCGTTGATGGGCGCGAAGTCACCGCGCTTCAAGCAGTCCTCCACGTCGACCGTTTCCTTCATCTTGCCCAGCAGCTGCGCACCGTAGGCGCTGCCGAGCGCGTAGGACGGGAAGTAGCCCACGCTGCCGCCCGACCAGTGGCTGTCCTGCAAAACGCCGTGCTTGTCGTCCGGCACGTCGACGCCGAGGTACTCCTTGTAAAGTCGGTTCCATTCGCCCGGCAGGTCGTGTACCTTGAGTTCGCCGTGCATCACGCGCTTTTCCAGCTCATAGCGCACCATGACGTGCAGGCTATAGGTGACCTCGTCGGCCTCGGTGCGGATGAGCGAGGGCTCGGCCTTGTTGATAGCACGGTAGAATTCCTCCGCCGTGTGGCCCGCGAGCGAGGGGAAGAGCTCGCAGAGCTTCGGGAAAACAAAACCCGTGAAGGCGCGGGAGCGGCCGAGCAGGTTCTCATAGAAGCGGCTCTGGCTCTCGTGGATACCCATGGAAACGCCGCCGTCGAGCACCGTGTAGGCAAGCTCGTCCGCGCTGCCGGTATCGTAGAGCGCGTGTCCGCCCTCGTGGATGACGGAGAACATGGAGGAAGCAAAGTTATCCTCAAGATAGTGCGTCGTAATGCGCTCGTCAAAATGAGAGCCGAGGGACGTGGTGAAGGGATGCTCGGTCGTCGCAAGGCCGACATGGTCGAGATCCAGCCCCATCGTGCGCATGAGATAGCGGGAGAGCGCGTCCTGCGCCGTTTCAGGGAAGCTGCCGTGCAGCATCGCGTCGTCAAGCTGCGGCTGCGCCTTGATCTTCTTGAGAAGCGGCACAATGTGCTCGCGCAGCGTCGCGAAAAATTCGTCGCACTGCGCCATCGTCAGCCCGTCCTCATACTCGCTGAGCCAGTAATCGTAGGGGTCCTTTTCCGGCGCGCAGTAGTGCGCGAAGCGGATATTCGTTTCGAAGATCTTCTCAAGCACCGGCTCGAAAAGCGCAAAATCGCTCGTCTCCTTCGCCCGGTGCCATACGTCGTCCGCCTCGACCAGAAGCTGCTGGTAGGCGACGTATTCGTCCATCGGGATCTTCTGCATGTTGCGGATATCCTTGATGAGCAGGAACACCATGCGCTGCTGCTTTTCGTCGAGTTCAGCCTTGTGCGCGTCGAGGAATTCAAGCAGCGCGACGGTCTCGCCGCCGGTGGTGAGCTTATAGTGCTCCTCGCTTAAAATGCTCATGGTCTGGCCGCGGTTCGCCGCCGTGCCCTTGGGCGCGGTGGTCGCCCCATCGTAAAAGAGCAGTCCCATGGCGTGACCGTAGGCGGCAAGCTTTGCCTGCAAAGTCATCAGGGACTGGATCGCTTCAGAAAGAATCATCGGTAGTGTCCTCACTTTCTCTATAATGGATTTATCATAGCACGAAGAGGGGGCACAGTGCAATCCGCATTTTTGCTATCCCGGCAGAAAGGCGCGGATGGAGGCAGTGCTTCGCTCGCGCCCTGTTCGACCCTCTGCCCGCTGGAGCCAAAAAATCGGCGCTTTTGCGCCGTACAAGCGTTTTGCGCAGCAAAACCTTGGCGGAGGGCGAATTCACTTCGCCCGAGCATTTTAATTTCCTGCCGGAATCCAAAAAA
>OLOQ01002320.1_pt1 | contig 15886 bp, 9 predicted proteins | sample 1673101 | NCBI WGS metagenome assembly OLOQ01 (sample SAMEA3136754, study PRJEB25190) | human gut metagenome | biome: human gut; feature: human-associated habitat; material: faeces | place: Austria | collected 2013 | reverse complement strand
GCTGGACGAGGCGGCCAACGGTGTGATGTTCATCATGATCCTCATCATATTCTTTATCATTTGGATCATGCTTGATGGCATGCGTTATCGCCGCTATCGCCGCCGCTACATGATGCCCGGCATGGGCATTCCGACGGTGGTGTACCGTCCCATCTTCTGGGGACGCCGTCCCCCGCGCGGCCCACGCCCGCCCCGTTCGGGCGGCCCGAGGCCTCCGCAGGGAGGGCCGAGACCGCCTTATAGCGGCGGCAGCTTCGGCGGCAATCGCCGCCCGCCAAAGCCGCCGAGACGGCCATCGAGCTCGGGCGGTTCGTTTGGAGGCTTTGGCAGCACAGGCCGCGGCGGAGGCTTTGGCAGCGGCAGTGTCGGTGGTTTCGGCAGCAGCCGAGGCGGTGGCTTCGGTGGAAGCCGCGGCGGCGGTTTTGGTGGAAGCCGCGGCGGCGGTTTTGGCGGAGGCCGCGGTGGCGGCTTTGGCGGTCGGCGCTGAAAAGCTTCAAAGTCATCTTACAGGACAAAAAGCACGTCGGTTTGAACCGACGTGCTTTTTCTGCTTGCGAGAAATAAAAAAGCGCCGGAGCAAAGCCTTCTTTGCTCCGGCATGGTGCCGGTGACCGGACTCGAACCGGTACGCTGTCGCCAGCGGCGGATTTTGAGTCCGCTACGTCTACCAATTCCATCACACCGGCAGGTGCAAGAGCTATTATATGCGATAGCCGTCCCATTTGCAAGCAAAATTTTGCGCAGCAATGGTGAGAGTAAGGTTTACGCGGCTTTCATGATTGCAGGCAAGAGCGATCGGGCGAACTGCCCCGGGCATTTTTGGCAGAAATGGTAGCATTCCTTGCACTTTCGTGATAACCTTTAATAGAACAAATCGAAAGCTGACGAAAGGAGCGTGGCGAGATGAACAGTACGGTATTGATACTTTTTGTTTTACCGTTTTTGGCTGGAGCAATGATCAGGTCAATGCTTCTGAAATGGAAAAGAGGATATATTTTATCGGGCATTTTCGCGCTGACATCAGCTGTTGTATGGCTTTGGACCAACCACCTTGCGGATCACGGAGTCGATGGAACTGTAATGCTTTGGGCTTTGATGGCGATTGAACTTGCCATTGGCTCGCTGATCGTTGGAGGACTATCACGTTTGATCAAAATAATAAAGCATCAGAAAGAAACTGACCGCCCTTAAAGGAGCTTCCGCTTTACCGAACGGATCGGCCTTTTTCAGAATGAAAGAACACGCTTCCATAGCAATGCCCCGCCGTATGCACCAAATCATACGGCGGGGCGATTATTTTGTCTGGTTCGTTGTATTGCACCGGAACGCTTTCTGCTGCGAGCATCACACGTAGCGCTGGTTGATGACGTCGAACACGCCGCGCGTGGTGAGGCGCAGCGTCGGAATGACGGTCAGCGCCATGAACGAGAGCGTCATAAACGGGTCGACCCCGCGCGAGACGCCGAGCTTGAAGGCCTGCTCCTTGGCATTTTCCAGCGCCTCGTTGACTTCGATGAGCGGCGCTTCGCTCATGATGCCAGCGATCTGGAGCTGTACCTCACCGAGCACCTTGCCGCCGTCCATCACGACGATGCCGCCGCCAAGCGCGACCACGCGGTTGACCGCCGCGGCCATGTCCTCCTCATTTGTGCCGACGACGATGATGTTGTGGCTGTCGTGCGAGATGGAGGTCGCTACCGCGCCGGAGGTGAGCCCGTAGCCCTTGATGTAGCCGATGCCGATGTGGTGCGTGTTCTTGTGGCGCTCGATGACAGCGATCTTCAGAATATCGTCCTCAACGCTGATCTTTTCGGCGTAGCCTGCGTCAGTCGTGACGATCTCGCCCGGTACCATACCGAGCACGGCGCGCGGACGGCCTTCGATGAAGTCCTTCGCCTCAAGGTGAGCGACGTGGAACGTCTCATGCGAGCGCTTGACGAGGTGCGGGTCGATCTCGGGCGCTTCGAAGGGCGTGACGGTCTTGCCGTCGAACATGAGCTTGCCTTTTTTATAGACCTCAAGAATGTTGAAATCGTCAAAGTTGTCGATGATGACAAAATCCGCGAGGAAGCCCGGCGCGATCGCGCCGCGGTTGTTGAGCAGGAAGTAGCGCGCGGCGTGGTGGCTCGCGCATTTGACGGCGATGATCGGGTCGACGCCCGCCTTGATGGCGCGGCGCACAATGTAGTCGATGTGGCCTTTTTCAAGGAGGTCGTTGGGGTGCTTGTCGTCGGTACAGAACATGCAGTAGGTGTAGTACTGCGGTGTGAGCAGCGGGAGCAGCGCGTCGAGGTTGCGTGCAGCCGTGCCCTCGCGGATCATAATGTACTGCCCGCGCTCAAGCTTGGCGATGGCGTCCTCGACGGTGCTGCACTCGTGATCGGAATAGACACCAGCTGCGATGTAAGCGTTCAGGTCGTTGCCCGCAAGCCCCGGCGCGTGGCCATCGATCTTCTTGTGGTGCGCCTGCGCGGCGACGATCTTTTCCAGCACCTGCTCGTCGGCGTTCGCAACGCCGACATAGTTCATCATTTCGGCCAGACCCTCGACGCGGTTGTGCTCGTAGAAGGAGTCGATCGCGCGGTAGTCGAGCACCGCGCCGGATTCGTCGAGCGGCGTCGCGGGCACGCAGGAGGGCAGCATGAGGCGCACGTCGACGGGAAGATCCTCGGTGGCTTGCAGCATGTATTCGATGCCGTCCGTTCCCATGACGTTTGCGATCTCGTGCGGGTCGGTGATGACGGTGGTCGTTCCGTGCGGAATGACGGCGTTGGCAAACTCCTTGGGGGAGACGAGCGAACTCTCCAGGTGGATGTGCGCGTCGACAAAGCCGGGCAGCACGAGCTTGCCGCCCATGTCGACCTCGAGTGCGCCCTCGTAATGCTCGCCCATGCCCGCGATGAGCCCCTCGGCTACGGCAATGTCACCGTGACTGAGCTCATTGCAGAATACATTTACATACGTCGCATTCTTGAGCACAAGGTCGGCCTTCTGTCGGCCGGACGCCACCTCGACGACGTGAAGCTTCTTGTTCAGCTTGCGGTTGATCCTGCCTGCGTAGCTTTCCCGGTATGCCATGCGTGTTCCTCCTTATTTTGTTGTGTTTGACCAGTTTGTGTGATACCTCGTCTGGTTTACTCGGCTATTTTTTATAGGATACTACGTTCTTTTGCACTTGTCCAGCAGAAAAAGCTGAAAGTTATTTAGCGAAACTGACGAAAAGTAAGCCGCCGGCCGGCTTTCGAGGCTTCCGTTTACAAACGCGAGCAGATATTGTATAATAAATCAAAAAGGGCAATTTGAGATCTGAGCCTTTTCCTTCAGTCACAGGATTTTCTCCCATTTCCGCAGTAAGAGCGCACTGTAAATTCATTCACGATATGCAGAAAGGAGCAAAGCGTATGCGTTCAAGACTTTCCCCGCCTTCTGACCCCTTGAAGCCTCGCCCCTCCTCGGCCATCATATTCGCGGGCAACGCCGTCGTCTTTCTTGTCCTGTCACTTTTGACGCAGCGGATGATCTACAGTTTCCTCTTCGCCGTTACCTTCCTTCTGTTCGTGTATGAGATCGTGGCGCTGTGGAAGCAGAAAAGGACGCAACGCGGTCTGCATCGCCGGGACTATTCCGATGCAGAGTATCGATCGCTGGGCATGACTCGCCCGAAAAAGGACCGGCGCAGCGCAGTGCAAGCCGCGATCAACGTGCTTTTGTCGCTCGCCGCTGGTGCGATCACACTTTGCGGCTTTACAACAAACGACCCGGCACTCTCTCCCCTTCTTGGCGCCGCCATGCCATTCCTGCTGATTCTGCTCGACTACAATACCGTCCGCTTTACCTGGCAGGAGATCCGCGGACAGACCTTCCGCCTCAGTGTCTACGCTTTATCGCTCACGCTGTTTCTCTATCATCTGCTGGCGTATTTTGAAGTGATTTCCCTCCCGCTCCCCGAGGCACTTCGACGCAAACTGACGCTGCTGCTTGGCCTCGCCTTTTTCCCGCTCCTGCTGGTGATGACGTACTATATCATCCGCGATACCTCGCGCCGCGCGAGCGGGAGAGCGCTGTGACGCGCACGGAAGAAAATGCGCCGCTCTGGCACCGACCGTGATGGAGCGGACGCACTCTCAAGCAGACACTTGCATGTTGCTACCGTCATCACGCTCGTAGATCTTGTTGTTATCGTGGGTATCGGCATATACCTTCTCGCATGCACACAATTTTTGCAGTAAAAAAAGCATCGAAAGCTTCGGCTTTCGATGCTTTTTTGTCGTGTGTCGACAGAAAAGATGCCCTTTGCACATCATTTGTTGTATCGCTCTGAAATTTTCTTTCTCATATCTGGAGTCATAACTTTTTTGTACTGCTGTGCCATTTCGCAAAACTGGATTTTTAGTTCTTCGGTTACTTCCTTTTTCTTGCATCGTGTCTTAAACAAAGTGGGTTTTCCACCCAGAAAAATTGGAAATGTCAAGAAATGTGCAGTCGGGAAATACCCAAAATCTGAAAAGCTCGGCGGTGCCGGTCAGGCTGCCTGCTGTGCCTGCGCCCACTCCCGGTACTTCACAGGCGGCAGCCCCAGCGGGTTGCGCGTATAGATCCTGACGCGGTTGTAGTAGATAAAAATATAGCGAAAAATGATCGTTTTGACCTGTTCTCTCGGCAGCTTGTACGCCGCGATCTGATAGATCTTCTCTTTCTTGAGCGTGGCGAAAAAGCTCTCCATCCGTGCGTTGTCGAAGCAATGTCCGATGCCGCTGAGGCTCTGTATCATGCCGCAGCGAGACAGCTCGGAACGAAAGGCTAAGCTGGTGTATTGACTGCCGCGATCCGAGTGGAACACCGCTCCGCTCAGACTCGGATAGAGCCGCTCCAACTGCCGTACCGTATCAATGCACAGCTCCTTCTTCCTATTGTCCCGCATCTCGAGCGCGACGATCTCGCCGCTGAAGCAGTCCATGATCGGCGAAACATACAGCTTGCCGTCTGCACACTGTTCCTCGGTAATATCCGTGAGAAATTTTTCCAAAGGGCGCTGGGCGCTGAAGTCCCGCTTTAAAAGGTTTTCCTGCTCCTGTGCTTCTGTCGTGGCCTTCATGATACCGTGCGGAATGCGTTTTTTGTGGAGCCAGCCATTCTCTTTCATCACGCGGTACACCGTTCTCCGGCTGATGTCAACGCCGTCCTGCTCAAGCGCGAGGCAGACGCGATCCACGCCGTAATTGCGGTTATCCGGATGCTCTTCGAGAATCTTTTTGACCTTTTCCGCAAGAAGCTGACGACCGCTGTGCCTGTCCCGGTTTCGAAGCCACCGGTAATAGCCGGATTCGCTCAGGCGCAGGACGCGGCACATCTCCTTTGCCGTGTAGATGCCCTTGCGTTCGACTACGAACAGGTGTCGTTCACACGCTTTTACTTCTTGCGGTCTTTTGCGAAAAAACCGAGTGCATCCTTGAGAATGTCGTTTGCGGTGCGAAGCTCGGAAACCTCACGCTCGAGCTCGCGGATGCGGATAGCTTGCTCCTCCGCACTCAGCGTCTTCGCGGGCGGCGCGTTTCGGCGTATGCTGCGCCAGTCCGCCAGCGTGTAGTACGCGATGCCGAGCTGCTGCGCGGCTTTCTTTACGCCGATCTCATCTGACAGCTTCAGCGCTTCTTCCTTGAATTCTTTGCTGTAATGTTTCATTGCGATTCCCTCCGTCTCTGTTCTTTCAGTTTAACAGATTTTTGGGGGATTTGCGACTGCACTTACAGTGTACTACTCCAGACTTTGACCGTCGCAGCTACCAGCGACTGCTGCGCAAATTGAAAGACGGCGATACGCTTGTGATCAAGAGCATCGACCGTCTCGGAAGAAACTATGAGGAAATTTTGGAGCAATGGCGCATCATCACAAAGGAAAAGGGTGCGGCAATCGTTGTGCTGGATATGCCTCTGCTTGACACGCGGCGGAATCGCGACCTCACCGGAACGTTGATCGCGGACATCGTGCTGCAGCTGCTATCCTATGTGGCACAGACAGAGCGCGAGTTCATTCACCAGCGGCAGGCGGAAGGGATCGCCGCAGCGAAGGCGCGCGGCGTGAAATTTGGCAGGCCCCGCAAGGCGTTGCCAGAAGGATTCGGCGAAGTCAAAGCGCGTTGGGAGCGCGGCGAGCTGTCCGCACGTGCGGCAGGAAAACTGCTGGGCGTCACCCACCGGAGCTTTTTGCTCTGGGCGCAGGATGGCAGATGTAAAGAAACTGTTAAGAAAGAGCGGACTGAGATGCGTGGATAAAAAAGTACGCTTTTTTAGTCGGTTTTAGGCCCTTGCCTTATTGATATTTTGTTGGGGGTGTGCTATAGTAAATAAATAAGATTTTTTGTATATCGCTGTGGTCGGCAACCTGTACTTTTTTAGCCACTGTGCCGGATACACAATCAGCTATAAAAGACCCATCCGCCTGTAATACAGGCGGACAACGATTCTGCGGGAGGTGAGCGGCGATCCGTCCGTCTCTGTACGATTTCTGCGCCGAGCATGATCAAGCTTACCTGCTGGCACAATGGGATGGTGAACGGAATGCGCCGCTCACGCCGAAGGATGTGACCTACGGAAGTCACCAAAAGGTATGGTGGCGATGCGCCAGCGGGCATCACTGGCAGGCGAAGATCTATTCTCGCTCCGCCGGCAGCGGATGTCCATACTGCTCAGGACGTCTGGCAGAGCCAAAGAAGGCTCTGCGAATGTGCCATCCGGAGCTTGAGCCGGAATGGGATGCAGAGAAGAATGGTCTGCTGCAATTCTCTGAGCTGACGGTTGGCAGCCGAAGGCTTGTATGGTGGCGATGCGCTAAAGGACATTCTTACCGCTCTGCAGTTAAAAGCCGCACACAGGGGACGGGCTGTCCCATATGCGCTGGCCGCATCGTTCTGCCGGAGGAAAACTCCCTGGCGGCAAAATTTCCTGATCTGCTTTCGGACTGGGACACAGAAAAGAATTCCCCGTTGCTGCCGACGCAGGTCATGCCGGGAGCACACCGGAAGGTCTGGTGGAGGTGCCCGAAAGGACATAGCTGGCAGGCGAGCGTTGCCAGCCGCGTCACATCAAATGCAGGCTGTCCGTTCTGCGCGGGACAAAAGGTCCTGTCCGGATTTAATGATCTCGCTTCGCTGCATCCGCGGCTTGCGGTCCAGTGGGACCGGAAAAAGAACGGCGCGCTGACGCCGGAGGCGGTGAGCGCATATTCCAATCGCCGCGTGTGGTGGCTCTGTGACAAGGGCCATTCCTTCTGTGCGGTCATCGCCCACCGTGTGAATAAGGGGAGCGATTGCCCGTACTGCACCAACCGCAAGGTCCTGCCGGGATTTAATAATCTGGAGACCAAGGAGCCGGTGATCGCGTCGCAATGGCATCCAACCCTTAACGGCAGCTTCACGCCGCAGCAGGTGACGCCCGGCAGCAGCCGGAAGGCCTGGTGGCTGTGTGAAAACGGCCATGCGTGGAAATCGGTCATCAGCAGCCGTACAGGAAAACAGCGCTGCGGCTGCCCTGTTTGCGCAGGCAGGCCGCTGAGCCAATGTACGGCGATCTTAGCCGGGCAGCCGGAGAAACCGACACACTAATATAATAGGTGCTCAACTGCGGGGAGCCGCAGAAAACATATACTGTAGGAGGAGATCACATGAAAAGATTGCTTTCGCTGCTGCTGACATTCTGTTTGACGGCATCACTGCTACCGGCACAGGTTCAGGCAGCGGAGAACGCAAGCAGCGGCGGACTTGACCGACTGGGTATCCGGCAGATATCCGAAAAGGAATATGCCATGACACCCGATGTCAAGGAATACGAATGGATATTGAACAATGGTGCACTGACCCAGCAGATGATGGGTCACGTGATGGAGGTCAAGGTGGGCGAAAACTCCACGGCATCCATCGCTGTTGGCTACGGTGACGATAACATCGCAACCATCGCCAGCGGCAGGAACTGGGCCATGACGGAAACGACCAAGCAGGCACAGAGTATGCAAACCCGTCGCGCAACCAATGTTGTCGGCGCGATCAACGCCGGCGGCTATGATATGAGCAACGGGCGTCCCAGCGGTGCATTCATCATGAGCGGGACACAGATCAACCCCCCGACCGGCACGACCTTCTGGATCGACAAGGACGGCAATGCGCACATCACCGACGCGCAGAAATGCAATGCCGCCCTTGCAGAAGGCAATGTTCGCGAAGCTGTTGCCGGCTTCGGCGATATCTTTGAGAACGGTCATGCCCGCAGCGGTCTTGACAATTCCACCCGCGCCTCCCGCACAGCCATCGGTATCAAGGCTGACGGCACGGTGGTGATGTTCATGGTGGACGGCCGTCAGGCGCCCTATTCGGTCGGCATGACTATGGCGGAGGTTGCCGCTGCCATGGAAGATCTTGGCTGCGTGCAGGCCGTCAATCTGGACGGCGGCGGCTCCTCGACCTTTGCCACCCAGCGTGAGGGCGAGCAGGAAAACAACAGTACCGCCGGTCTGACCCTGCGCTGCCGTCCGTCCGACGGCTACGAGCGCAAAGTGTCCAACACCATCATGGTGCTCTCCACGGCGGAGCCCACAGGTCAGTTCAACCACGCGGTGGTGACGCCCAATGACGAGGTCTATACCCCGGGCAGCACGGTGCAGTTTACGGCGACCGGCGTTGACGCCGCTGGCGGAAAGGCGAATATTCCCGCTGGCGCTTCCTGGGCGGTCCTCTCCGGCAGCGGCACTATCGATGAAACCACCGGCCTTTACACGGCGGAGAATACCTGCGGTACAGTTACCGTTGGTCTGAAGGTTGGTGGGCAGACTGTTGGTCAGACCAGCATCCAGGTGCAGTGGCCGGACAAGCTGGGCTTCACGAACAACAGCGTTTCCATCGACTTCGGTCAGACGAGCGACCTGACCTTCAAGCCTACTTGGCAGGGCAGAGCGGTCCATTATAAGGATGGAGACTTTGTGTGGACGCTGGACGAGAGCCAACCCATCAACTATAAGTACAATACCAAGGTAGAGGAAAAGGCTTGGGAGGGGCGAGATGTCCCCAGCGCAGGTTTTCCAAAATGGAAATACTCTGACTCCAATGGCAATGTCTATATGTCGCTTACCGGTAGCATCGGTGTGCAACAGAAAATAGAGTGGGGTTCTACAGAGACAAGAACCTATTTAACTTATTTTACCGAGGCAAGCCGCACCATCAGTTATACTGATGGAACAATTGGGATCCACGAGGTTCTGACACATGATAAGGCTGAAAAGCTGGACATGAAAACCAATACATGGTCGGATTGCACCCCGGAAGAAAATGCAGACAGAGTGAATTTAACCCATGATTTCGCAGTTGGTAAATTCACGGGCAATCGCTTTACCGCAGACACGAACAACTCCCTGCGAGCAACGGCCAAGGTGACACTTGCCGGTAACTCGGCCTTGACCGGGCAGGTGGAGTTGGTGGTGGGTCTGGAGCCCCTGGTGCTTATGGACTTTGAGCCCCGGGATGGCGTCAATTGGAACACCTACATTACAAGCGGAAAGAACGGCGGAGAGGGTGATAACCTCACATATGGCCAATTGACAGACGCCCATATCCGGGAGTACGGACTTTGGATGCGAACGGCTACCAACTCCGGTGTTAAATTTGATGGCTCCGGTGTGGTAGGCGCAACGGTGGATGAACGCGTCCGCTTTGGCGAGCAGGCGTTTAAGCTGTGCTTTGACTTTTCACCCTGTGGTGAAACATCAGTTGCGGCAGCAGATGGTGGCTTCTCCTGCGACCTGTATGTCAATACTGTGCAGCCCACCAAGATCGGCATGTGGGTAAATGTGCCGGCGGATTTGAAGGGTTGCCCCTATAATCTGAAGGCTATTTTAGCCGGCGGAGTAAGCGGCACAACGGCGGCACAAACCGATGGCGGGTACAACACACTGCAGCCGGACGGAACCTTTACATATGGCAACTTCGGTGTTGCCGGCGAAAAGGGCGAGATTCCCAAGGGTACGACCATGTACACCCAGTACTACGGTAAGAGCAAGGATGCCGAAGGGAACGAGATCATCCTGAATACTTTGGGCGAAATGGCCGGTAAGGGCTGGCTTTGGGTGGAGGCGGATATATCCGCCATGCAGATGCCCATTGATGTCTACCGCGCCTATACCTTCCGCGTTGTCAAGACGCAGTTGATGAATGAACGCTTCAAGGGACATATTCTGGTGGATAATGTCCAGTTCATCTACGGCACGAATACCAACGATATCACCAACCCGGTGCTGGAATCGGTCACTGAGACCTCCTCCGGCACGGCGCTGTCGAGCGACGGTTCTACCGTGCTGAACCGCGGCAATCTCACCTTCAACGCCGTCTACTCCGACAGTGAGCAGACCGATAAATACGCCACCGGCATTGACACCAACGGCATTCGGGTGTGGCTGGACGGTACGGACTATACCAGCAAGCTGGAGATCAATGACGGCTCCCTCTACCTCACGGGCGTGGCGCTCCGTAACGGCACGCATACCCTTACCATCCGGCTTAAGGACTTCTACGGCAATGTGACCACCGAAACACGCACCTTCCGTGTGGAGGACGCAAAGGGGATGCAGTCTGCCATTGATATCCTGCCCCAGCCCGAGCCGCCGGAGATCGGCAAGGAATACGTCTTTGCTATCGTAAATAACACTGGCGAGCCTGTCACAAAGGCAGAGTTGACGGTGGATTTCCGCGCTATGGGCAACGCTGCGGAGTATCTTAAGGGCGCTAAGGTCGAGTCACTCAGCAGCGACTATACTCTGACACTGGACCAAAGCGCTTTGGCAAAGGGACTTGCCAAAATCACGGTCACAAAGCCGCAAGCTATGCAGGCCCGGCGGGCGATGCGTACCGGTGCGCAGGACATGGATTACAACTATGTTTCCGAGTTGGGTTATCTCATCATCACGATTCCCGCAAATGCCGCATCGGACAGCGAGCTGAAATGCACGGTGACGCAAGGCAGCTACACCGTCGCGGACGGCAGCGAAACCGGAACGACTTATACCTTCTCCGGTACGGAAAAGGTCGTCCCCATGACGGCAAGCTATCGGCTTACCTGCGAGCAGGCTATCGTCGGAATGCCCGCCGAGCTGACGGTAACGGATGCCGACGGAAAGTCTGTTTCCCGCGCGATCATCTATCTGGTGAACAGTGAAGGCAGCGGCACAAAGCTGGGCAGCACGAACATGAAGGGTACATTTACCAAAACCTTTGACACGGCGGGTGAATATACCTTCTATGCCGAAAAGGCCGGCAGCGGCCGCTCCTGGAACCAGCGCGTGATCGTCTGCGAAAGAACGGCTGAGAACGACGGCAAGCCTTTCGGTATCCTCACCAACGGTGTGACGAAAGCTGGAACCAAGAGCATTACCTGGCTTACCCAGATCGACGGCTCTGAGGCAGAGGCACAGGTAAAGTATTCCACCGATGCCGCACTCACCGATGCCGCTATGGTGGATGGAACCTCCGCAATCCAGACCTTTGTGCAGAGCAGCCGCGGCGACGCGCTGCGAAGCAACAAAGTAACGCTTACCAATCTGACGCCCGGCACCACCTACTACTATCAGGTGGGTGATGGCACTACTTGGTCTGATACGCAGAGCTTTAAAACGCCTGCCGCGGACGCGGAAGCCACCAACTTCTTCATCCTGGGCGACATTCAAACAGGCGACACAGCAAATCTGGCTGCAGCGCTGGAAAAGCTGAGAGCAGAAAGCTATGACTTCGGTGTTCAGACCGGCGATGCCATCGACAATGTGACAATGTATGAAACGCATTGCCGTCCGTTCCTGAATACGGTCAACAGCGGTACGCTGGGCGGCGTGGATCTGATCCATGTGCTGGGCAACCATGAGTATTACGGCGATGCGGATGGCAAGATCAGCAAGGCGATCTATGATCTGCCTGAGAGCGCGCAGAACAGCTGGTACAAAATGGAATACGGCAAGGTCTGCGTAGTCGTCGTGAACCATGGCACGAAGCTCTCTGAGACGTTGACGGACATTGCCGAGAACCTGACCACCGACTGCGTCTGGAAGGTACTCGTGTCGCACGAACCCATCTATGGCACCGAGTCCGTTTCCGCAACACCGGAGATCCTTGCCAGCATTGAGAAGGCAGGCTTCAGCTTCGTTTTCGGTGGTGATGACCATGCCTATGCCCGCACCTATCCCATGCTCGGCGGCGTGAAACAGACGGAAAACAGCCGAAACGGCGTTGTGTACTTTGTCTGCGGTGATTTGAGCGGCAAGAGCAACAAGTTTGAAAATCGAGAGTACTATGCGTGCGCCAAGCCTCATACCGAATACGAGGGCATGTATCTCACAGTGCAGGCAACGGAAGCGTCCTTCACAGTCAAGGCTATCAAGTACGATGGCACTGAGCTGGATTCCTACACCAAAACGCGCACCGACTGCGAGTTGGGCACGCACACGGTGAATGGCACCAGCAAGTACGATATGACCGCTGGAACGATCACCTGTGCAGTCTGCGGCACGGCACTGAAACCTGAAGGCGACTATGCTTTCAGTGGTCTACTCTCTACCACAGACAGCAAACAGGTCATCCTTGTAAACGGAAACGTCAAGAAGAACGAGTTCTCTTCTCAGGGCGAGGACAGATACCACTCCTGCGCGGACGGCTACGCCTTCCGGACCACGGAGAGCGACAGCCGCACCTGCGTGACCGGCGGCTATATTACCTATACCTGTCCGCAATGCACGGCAACGGATCGATCTGATTTTCAGCGCCCCGTCGATCACAAATGGGATGAGAACCATATCTGCACGGTCTGCAAGTTCCGCGGCATCGATATCAACAGCGAAAATGTCGTCTTCAAATTCGGAAGCCCTGAAAAGCCTCGCGATATCGACCCGGCCCCCAACTATTATTACACCGACACCGGTGTTCGTCCCGGCAGCTTTGCCAAACGCGGCGACTACGTGCTGACGCAGAACAATGACGCCAACCTCATCAATGGACAGATCCCCGATCTGTTTGTGGAATGGCCGGACAGCAAGAATGTCGGCAAGGCCGAGATCAAATGCGAAGGCCGAGGAAATTACTACGGCAATAAAACACTGACCTACTACATTGTTCCGAACAATGTGGAGGATTTGAGATGCACCTCTGCTGCGATAGATTCCCTGACCCTTGCATGGAGCGCAGCTCCCGGCGCGGAGTATTATGAGGTCTTCCGGTGCGACGAGGAGAACCAAAGCCGTCAGTCTCTGGGAACCACTGAGAATACCACTTTTGAAGTCACGGGGCTGAGCGCGGACACAGCGTATTATTTCGTAGCGGCTGGCCGGACTAAGGTTCCGACAGAAGACAACAAGGTCTACACCAGCGTAAAATGGTCCAATATCCTCTGCGCAACAACGTCTCCTCTTTCGGCAGATGTAACGGCTATGACTGCCACAGTAGATGGCATGCAGATTCCGGCGGTCGATGTGGACGGTACAAATTACCTGTTCCTGCCTGCCTCGGCAGATCTTGCGAACCTGAATGTCACCATCACCCGCTCGGCTAATGACGGCAGTCTGGTGATTGCAGGCGATCAGAGCAGCCAGCCTGTTACCGGCAATGCTGCTAAACTGAATGTTTCCGCTCTGGCTTCTGAGACGGACGGCTATCGCCTCCTGACTGCAAAAGTCGGAAACGGTACAGCGTTCACCGTCCGCATCATGCAGGCGACGAGTTTGCCGACCATCTATCTGACCAGCACGAATGCGAACACGCAGGGACGCAGCTATGTGGATAGCAGCAAGCAGAACACCACGACGGCGGCGCTCAAGATGATCGACACAGCCGGCAGCGAGATCAGTACGATGGGCATCAAAGAGCTCAAGGCACGCGGCAATTCCACCTTTACCTACGCTGCGAAGAAGTCCTATCAGATGAAGCTGGAAACGGCCTCCAATCTGCTGCAAAACGTCGAGAACGTGAAGACGTGGGTGCTGCTGGCAAACTACTTCGACGCTACACTGATGCATGACAAGCTGTTCAAGGACATGGCGGCTGCTTTGGGATTGCCCTATACAGCGAGCTGCGATTGGGTGAACCTGTACTACGATGGTGAGTATCGCGGCGTGTATCTGCTGAGCGAAAAGAATGCGGTCAAGGATACCGGCATCAATATCACCGATCTGGAAGCGGCGTACGAGTATCTGAATCCGGCGTATGGTACGAATATGAGCCCCTCAACCGGCACCAATGCCTATGGCGGGAGCTATACCTATACGACCGGCCTTACTGACCCGGCAGACATCACGGGCGGATACCTGCTGGAGCTGAACCACGACGCACCGGATGAGGTCAACGGATTTGTGACCAAGAAGGGTAAGGGCGTCAATGTCAAGAGCCCCGAATGGTGCGGTGATGCAGCTATGAAGTACATCAGCGAGTATTATCAGGCGTTTGAGAATGCGGTCTATGCCACGGACGAAAACGGCAATTACACCGGCATCAACGAGGACGGCAAGCACTATTACGACTATGTTGACCGTGATTCGCTCGTGAAGATCTTCCTGCTGCAGGAACTGGCGCTGAGTCCGGACGGCTTTATTTCCTCGCTCTATTTCTACAAGGATGCCAACGGGATCATGTATGCCGGTCCCATCTGGGATCAGGACATGACGCTCGGCACCGGCTGGACCAAGTATATCTCGCCGGACACGACCGACTATCACTATCTGGCGGAAGTGCTGATCCAGATCCCCGACTTCCGGGAGGCTGTCATCGCATACTATAACGCGACATTTGCTCCGCAAGCCAATGCTCTGATCACGGAGAACGGTACGATCTATGGTTATGCGGACTGCCTGGCAGATAGTGCGGAAATGAACTTCGTCCTCTGGCCGTATATCCGAGTGGGAGATCCGAATAATGCCGAACACATTTGGAAGAACACCACCTATGCTTCGGTTCTTGCAGATATGCAGAATTGGCTCACACAGCGTATCGCAAAATTGGACATGACTTTTGCGGAAACTGTCTTTGTGACGGGCGATGTGAACGGCGACGGCGTGGTCAATATTTCCGACGCAGTGGCTCTGCTCCGTTACCTCGCGGGGGATGAGAGTGTAAATATAATCATCGGAAATAGCGATATGAACGGTGATGGCACCGTAAATATTTCGGATGCCGTAACGTTACTGCGACGCTTGGCTGGCTACAACGATTGAGGTTCTCTTTTCTACCGAAGGATGCTGGATAGGGCATCCTTCGGTAGAAGCACCAACCCTTTGTGTACCATGTGATACAACATTTTTTATAAAAGAAAGGAGCAGAAAAACATGAAGAATGCAAAACACTGGTTATCGGTGCTTCTTTCCGTAGCGGTAGTGCTCACAATGGCAATCACCCCTGCTATGGCAACTGGCACTGATGACAGCAGTGCGGCGACTATCACTGTTGAGACTGTGACAAAAGCAGTTACAGCGGGCGAGGAAGTCACACTGAATGTTTCCCTTGCGGACAACCCGGACTTTGCTGGCCTTGACTTTACCGTTGTGTATGATCAAAACAAGCTGGAATTGAAGGACGTTGTCAAAGGAGCCCTGCTCAGCAATGGTTTCTTTGAGCCCAATGTAGAACAGAATAAAGTAGTCTTTGCTAACGCAGGACTTCTTAGTGGCGATGGTGCACTGTTTACTCTGAAGTTCATTGCTAAGACGGATTCGGATAATGCTAAGGTGGACATCGTAAACAATGGATTTACGGGCATACAAAATGAAAGTTTCCAAGTGAATATCATTCCCGGCGGAGTGAATGTGCCTGGCAGCACTACCGGCGGCAGCACTACCGGCGGCAGCACTACCGGCGGCAGCACTACCGGCGGCAGCACTA
>OLOQ01002319.1_pt1 | contig 15892 bp, 13 predicted proteins | sample 1673101 | NCBI WGS metagenome assembly OLOQ01 (sample SAMEA3136754, study PRJEB25190) | human gut metagenome | biome: human gut; feature: human-associated habitat; material: faeces | place: Austria | collected 2013 | reverse complement strand
TTCCTATGTCGCCGCTTTCCAGAAAAGCAAAGACTTTCACACTGCATACGCCGATCGCAGTATGCAATACCGAAAGGATCAGTACGGCATACCATTTCATTTGGAGCTGCCGCCGCATCCTGTACAGCCAGAACACATTGAAGATAGTTCCCAGAAGCAGGAGCACGATCAGTGAATGCTCCTTCAGCCAGATAAATACAAGATCAAGCAATACGTACTCCTTTTCGTATTCGTATCTTCCATGGGGTATGGCGCTAAAATCACCATACCCCATGGGTCTTTTGGTTATTTGACCATCTTGCCGTCTGCATCGAACGTATACGGACCGGCGGGAAGAAGGCCGTTGGTATCAGTGACCCAATAGCTTCTGCCGTGAACGACCTCACAGTTGGAGGTTTTTACATAATAGTAATCACCGTTCAACCGAATGAGCCCCGCGCCGGTCAGGACGCCGTCCACATAGTAGTACAGGCTTCCATTCTCGGCAACAATGCCGTTTTTCACTCCCGGTTCCGGGCTGGGATCGGGATCAGGCGTAACGATGGGCGGGTTGACCATCTTACCATCAGCGTCGAAGGTATACTGTCCTGCGGGCAGCAAACCGTTCGTGACCGTGATCCAATACGCACGCGCCTTCACCGCTGTGCTGGTAGACGTTCTGAAGTAGTAGTAATCACCATCGATGCGCACAAGACCAGCGCCTTCCTGAATGATACCCGCGACACAGTAGTATGTCTCCCCCTTGTAATCAAACAGGCCAGTGAGATGCTCCTGCCAGACGCCGTTTTCGTCAGCGGCATAACGGGTAGGATACTCGTAGATATGGAAGATACCCGTTTGGACATAACCATTCGGGCCATAGCCCAGGTAATACTTTTTGCCGTCAAGCTCCAGCCATTTGTTGCACATCCACTCGCCGGCCCAACGATAGTGCGTACCGCCGGCATCTTTCACGAAGTCGCCGCGAACCAGCTTGTGATTGCTGAATACGTAATTATATCCGTCGATCTTCTGGTTTCCGTCAACAGCCTGGAACGTTTTCGTGCTGAAAAAGTAGTAGGCACTGCTGCCGTCGGCATCCGTAAGGTTCCACCAGCCAGACTTGGCCACACCGTTGATGGCGTAATACCGTGCGCCGTCAAGTTCGAACAGGCCTGTGACCTTACCCTCGCAAGCACCGGTCGTCTCATTGAACTGGTAGAAATACTCGTTGCTTTCATCGTTGAGACCAGGGACCTTGTGAACGCCCTTCACAGCGACGTTATCCACAAAGTAGTAGGTTGCGCCGTTGATCTGCTTCCAGCCGGACCAGACTGTGCCATCCAGAATGAACTTATCCGTAAATTTCTGATACGATTCGCAGTAAAAATGGCCGCCCTTAGGATGTGTGACATTTTCCGGCTCCTCATAGGGATAGATCCCATACTGCTCCTGGAAGGAGGTCTGCTTGGCCATGCTGTAGAGCGCGTTTGCGCCAAGATAGATATCATAGCCGATCGAACCAGCGTTCGTAATTGTCAGCGTCTGATTCGCGCCGTTCTTAGCGGTCATCTTTACACCACTGAGAATGCAGATGGGGTTGGCCGTTTCAGGATCAATGGCCTGGCTCTGCTTGATGAAATTGCACTTCACCGTGAGCAGATTATTCTCGTCCATGGATGCGGACGTCAGACGGAAATAATCATTCGACACCGTCAGGTTGGAAATGTCCACATCGACATTCTGGTCGAACTGGAACTTCACCGTCACCTCGGTCTTCGGGCTGACGCGCTCTGCCAGCTGGAGCAGCAGGTCCCAGGCCGTGATGCCGGAAATATCGCCGCCAGCAACCATGGACAGAAGCGGCTTCAGCTTTTCAGGCATCTTGATCGTCATCATATCCAGTCCGAAGACATAGGTGACGTTCATGGGCTGGCTGGGATCGATCACATGATAGCGGTCTGTCTCGCCGTCGCCGCCGGGGAGATATTCCGCGTTGGAGACTTCTCTTGTCCATGCGAAGGTTCTGTCGCCGCCTGTGGCGTTGTCAAAGTCGAAAATCGCCTGATTGGCACTGTACATGGCGACCTTGATCGTGGCACTGATGGAATAGTCCCGCGTGATCATAGCCGTAATGGTCACATTGCGCAGACCGGATCCCTCGCTGCCGGTAAAGGCAAAGCCATTGTTCGCAGCTTCCACAGTACCTGCTGCGCTGTTGCTCAGTTCAAATGTGATATCGCCCGCGCATACAGCGACGGGATTCTCGTTATAGGTTGCAACCAGAGGAAGGCGCACCGAGTCTCCGTAAATGGCGTTGATGCTCGTTTTGGAGAATTTCAGTCCATTCGGCTCGACCACAGTAAGCGTCTTGCTGCCGATCACCGTGTCACCGGACAGGAGCTGAATTTCCACGCTGCCTTTCTTGACGGCGGTGAAAACACCATCTTCAGAGACGGTACCGATGGTTTCATCTGCGGACTTCCATGTAAGATTGGCAGGGAGTTCCGCAGCGCTGCCGGACACACTGACACCGGAAGCAACCAGACGAACCGTGGCGCCGCTCGTCAAGTAATCGTAAGCAGAGGTGATCAGGGCATGATCGAACTCCGTGGAGACAGGAGCCGTAGAGACCACCATCAGAGAGGAACTAACGGAACGCTCATAACCATCCGAAGGACGGTTCACAACCGTGAGCGTATTGCTGCCTTCCTGCTTCGCTACGAAGGTAGTGGAACCGCCGCCATCCAGATTGATTGCAGTCACACAGCCTGCGTCCAGCATGATCTGTGCCAGTTCTTCAGCACTGCCGCCGGCGGAGAAGGGTTCCTGACGGCCGTCCAGCACCATCATGATGACCTTGCCCTCAGCAGTGATACCCACACAAGTGCGGGAATGACGGCTGTTATAATAGTCCGCCGCACTGGTCACGACGGGCTTTCCATCCTTGACCAGATAAACGCTGCCACCGACAGCCTCCTGGATCTGATCCTGATAAGCTGCGTAATCGCTGGGCCCGCCGATCATGGCGGTTCCATCCTTCAGAATCGCAAAGAAGTTTTCGGAGGTGCCGCCGTGATACTCGACGCCATCCATGACCAGCGCGCCGCCGGGAGCGCCGGTCGTCATGTTATAAAAGTCTGCATTGACGCCGACCACTGCATTGTAGTGCTCGACGTAGTTTGCCGCATCGGACGGATCGGAATGACGCTTCTGAGCCGCCGCCATCTGATCGGACACGCGGGACATTGCCCAGCCCTGGCTCGGATCGTTGTCGTGATAATTGGCGTGGATGCTCACATCCTCCCGGGCGATATCCGCCGTGGCAATGTAGTAGACGATCTGCTTGTCGTCCTTGGTCAGTGCGTAATTGATCGTCTGTGTCACGCCGGGGGCAACAGTCGTCGTATCCGAGGAAAACACAGAATAGTAGGCATTATCCGGCTTCGGCTCGGGCTTAGGATCCGGATCGACCGGGTCGGGATCAACGGGATCCGTGCCGTTGGGATCGCCAGCCAGATCAAACAGATAATCCGCAAATGCATAGCAGCAGGCCTTGCGCAGCGTCTCGCAATTGGGCAGATCTGTCAGCGAGTACGAGCTCTCCAGCGCACCGATCAGGGTATTCCCGGTATAGGTGCTCAGGACCTTGCTCCGGATACCGTCTTTGGTGACCATGCCGCCCAGACGGTTGGTCAGGAAGTAGGAAGCGCGGCTTGCGTCTGTAAGCCCTGCGGTAAAGTAGTTCTCAATGATCGTGCTCAACGCCACACCGCCGCGGTTCATCTCCGTTGTGAGATAGAACGCATCCATGTCGCCATAGAGGTCCGTATCGGTGAAGGAGTGTTCTACACTGTTGAGCGTGCCGTAATCCACGCCGAGGTATCTTGCGCGAATGTTGGCAGCAAGCGTATCGACGTCAGTCTCCGTTGTATCTACCTTGTCAGCAATATCCACGTTTTCGGCGCAGTACATCAGATCCGTAATGTCACCGGCCCAACTGCCCATGTCGGCACGAGCCTGAACAACAGCATCCGTCATGCCCTGCATCTTGGCGTAATTGGCCACATCCATTGCGCCAAACACATGGCCAAGGTCAACTTTATTGCCATTGGGCAATGTGAAGTTGCCCAAGTTCTTCAGTGCAGAAGCCGAGGTATTGTTCGCGGTATCCTGCTCGGAAACATAGGCGGTAAAGGCAGTATTCTCCTTGCCGCAGACCATTTCCCAAGTGCCGGAGGTGTACCGCTCCACACCTGTACGGATATAGTTGATGATCAGCGCATTGGCATCCTCACCAGCATTTTCTTCCGCATAGGTCTGGGCATAGCCTTCCAGAACATTGAAGCAGGAAAGGAATGTCGCATAGTCTGAAATCTCAGTGACGGCAGATGTGTCATCCGCCTGCTCTGATTTCTGGTCTTCCAGTTCAATGGAGACATCCTCGAGTTCAGAAGCAACAGGTTCTTCGTAGTTTGTGGTGGTATCCTCAATTGCCGAGTCATCTGCCGCATACGCGCCAACAGGCAGCAGTGTTGTCAGCAGCATGACGACGACAAAGCACATCGACAGATACCTTTTCATCGTTTCTCTTGCCATGTCAGTTTCTCCTTACATTTATTTTAAATTATCGATTAGATAATTTAAGTCCTCCTGCATTGCGTAGAAGCGTGTCTGCTCTGTCTCTTCCAAGCCAGAGTCGGCAGGCAGTTCATCTACATGCAGATAAACATTTCGCTGGGTCCCTGTGTCATCCGTCAGGCTGCCGACAACCTCACTGCTGTCATCACCAATTAAAACCTTGAACAATTCATAGGTTTCTTCTCCGCTCTTGGTTTCAAAGGTAACCGCAATCGTGTTTCCGTTCTGCTCCTGGCGAATGGTAACATACTCCTGCCAACGATCCGGATAATGCAGATCACCGTAGCCTGTATGAACGACTACATCTTCTGGAATCGTATCTGCAGAAGCATTATCATTCTGTTCTTCTTGCACTTTGTCATTTCCACACCCGGCCAACAGGCCACACAAAAGTGCAACGCATAACAAATAGCCTATCAGTTTGACTGGTGTCTTTCTTTTCATTCCATAACCTTCCTTTATTTTTGATTTTGCTATATTCTTCAGGGCGTATGCCATAGAGTGTGTTTCCAAAGTCATCAGCAGACGAAATTATGCAAGCCAGAGCAGAGCAGCCGCCAAATGAATGAAAGCGAGGAATCTGCAAGCGAGCTTTTCGAAGCGCATAGCGATTCTGCGATGATCTTTGAGTTTCATGAAAAAGCATTCAACAAGATGCCTTTCTTTGTAGTGATAGAAATCGGTGTACCACGGATCAGCTGAATTCGACTTCGGCGGAATACAGAAATCAGCGTCATGGTTAGCGATATATTCACGGTTTTCCCATGAACCATAGGCCTTGTCAGCAAGAACCGTACTGCCGGAAATATCGAGCTGTTCAAGACAATTTTGCATCATGACTCCATCATGTACCTGTCCACCGGTGAGCTCCAGTACCAAAGGGTAGCCGAGCCCATCCACTACCGCATGGATTTTGGTCGATCTTCCCCCTCGGCTGATTCCGATATGCTGATGATCATCATATCCCGGAGCCCCTTTTTTGCACCGGCACTTGACCGATGCGCTTTTATATAAGTTCCATCGATACACAGATCCTGTATATCCGGATTCTCGCGAACACTTTCAAACAACTGCTTGAGTTTTTCGTCTTTTTTCCCACTGCGAAAACCGTTTGTACACTGTTTGCCACGGACCATAGTATTCCGGAAGATCACGCCATGGAGCCCCGGTGTGCATGATCCAGAGAACTCCATTCAGGAGTTTGCGGTTATCCGCTTGCGGTCTTCCGGTTTTCTTTGGTGTATTACCGAGAAATGGTTCGATCTTCTCCCACTGGACATCATCGATTTCATATCGTCTTGCCATCTTTGCGCTCTCCGTGTTTATCTTTGTCGTAATCATATTATACACGATACGAGCGATTTTTGCAATATGTTATTCGATTTCTTTTAAATAATTGAGTTTAGAAACACACTCTAAAATCCCAAGTATTCCGTGTATGGGTGCTCGGCATCTAATTTCAAATATCTGTGATGGCTTCTTTGCTTATCTGGCGGTGGATCTTGCCGATAGTCACCATACTTCTGCTTCAGATATGCATCACAGTCTGCCGGAAGCCGGACAGGAAGTCCCTCGAACATGCCGCAACGGCCATCTCCATATATTTCTTTTCTGTGATATTCCAAGCGGCCTTGCCAGTTCCCGTGGTTTGCGATGACATTCGAAGATTCTACCGGCCACGCAGAGATCAATGCTGTATAGGCCGCAGCAGTTTGTGCGGTATTTTTACCAAAGCCCAAAGCTCGCAGCGGATTCACAACTGCTTCTTTCCATCGCTCAGGACGAACACAGGGAATAGATAGCTTTCTGACAAACCAGGCTTTCTTGCGCTCCAGTCGTTCCTGCTCTTTTTTATCTGTCGGGTAACCATCCAGGGGGAAAATGTCAATGCTGATTCCATGGTTGATTGGAAGTGCCGCGACGCTTTCCTCAATGCAGGTCGTTTCTGAATTCCTCAGCTTGCTGTAGATTGCAGGAAACGCAGGATCTGATTGAAAGTTTTGAAGGAAGAGCTGTTCCGGAAGCAAAGCCGGAGCTTCCTTGCAGAAGCGTTCATAATCATTGCGGAATAGCGCGACATCGACATCATCATCCCAAGGGACAAAACCGCCATACTTAACCGCCCCCAGCGCACTGCCACATACTAAGAAGTATTTCAACTGTAGCTGATCACAGATCTGCGTGAAGATTTGAAGTATCTGGAACACTTTCTTCTGGATCGGGGTCATTCTCTAATCTCCTAATCATTGCACTGACCATTCCATCCACTACGCACAGAGCGAGGAAGAAGTTCAATGCACCTTCCCAAATTGGTTCAACAAAGCAATTGACATATGCGCCGATATACAAGAACAGAAGAAGGTATCGCAGTGACGGAAGGATTTGTTTGCTCTTCCATATCACCGTCACATTGGCGAAGTTTTTAACGGAATAAATCAGCAACAAGCAAAATGGAATGATTCCTGAAACTCTGCCAACATCCAACCACATGTTATGGCGATATATCTGACTGGCTCGGCCGCCCATCGGGTACTGAATCAATTCACGCAGTCCGATCCAAAAGCTTTGAAAGCGGAAAGAATCTGCATTCTCTAAGGATGCCCGCCGCTCATAGCGCGCCGCCAGATTTGTACTCAGGATATAGTCCCTTATGGACAAGACATTGAAATGGTAGAGCAGAAACGCAATCAGGCTGATAACAGCCATGATTCCAATACATTTCAAAACTCCGGCAATGCCCTGCTCGCTGTATGCGAATTGCAGTGCGGCAAGAATCACGATCAGCAGAAGAATTGCAAATTGTGTTCGTGTTCCCAGCATGAACATGTACTGAATTGTGGCAAAAAACAACGCAAGGAACATGATCTTTACCGGGAGCCTTTTCTCGAACTTCACCGCATAGGGGGCAACTGAGATCGGCAACGTATTTAGTGCGCCGGATCCCGTTGCAGCTCGATATGTACCTGTCCAGAAATCGATCAAGCGGTATCGGTTATTTCCGATGTTGACCAGCATATTCAAGGTCGTATAAGTTCCAAATCCGGCTGCCAGCGCCAAAATGCCATCTCGGATTTGTTTATCAGAACTTCCCTCAGCAATGAGCCAACCGATCGCGAATGCGACGACTGGCAGGACTCCGTGGTGGTACACACCTGAGATCGTCCGCATTCCAATCAAGGCATATGTCATGCCTGCAGACAGCAGCAGCCAAAAGCCTGGCGCATACAAGAAGTTAAAATAGATTTCTCTGCCCAGCATTCGCTGCCGCAGCAGAGCTACAAACAGGAACACCAGCGGATATGCATATCCCCAATTGATCGCGCCGAGCGTCAGCAGGAACAGAGGTACAATTGTCATGCGTTGCTTTGCTCCTTATGAATGAAGTCCAGGACCCGTCGCATTTGCACATTTCGATTTTTATTCTTCAGCACGAACTCTCTCCCTCTCGCACCCATCGCATCCAGCTCTGACGGACTTAATTCCCTGAGAGATTCCACCGTATCCCGAATGGAAGCAGCGCTCTCCTCTGGAATATAAGTTAAGAATGGATCATACTCTCCGGGTATCCCGTCCAGACGAAACATCATGACCGGACGCCCCGATGCCATATACTCCATGGTCTTGGAAGGAAAGCTGTACTTCGTGTATTCGCCCTGATTGGTTCTGGGGTTAACAAGCACGGTTGCTTGCTTCTGCAACTGCACCGCTTCCTCATGCGGTAAAAAGCCGAAGAAGCGAATACGGGAATCCTGCGCAGCATACGCACGAATTTCTTCCTCCATTTCACCGGAGCCGCACAGCCACAATTCAATATCAGAATCCTGCAATTCCTTCATCGCTTGAAAGAGTAATTCAAGGCCATAGCGCCGGTTCAACCGTCCTGTATATAGCATGGAAAACGGCTGTGACTTTGAAGCCGGTGGTTCATCTGCAACATCCCCGCACATTCCCTCCATCACGAGGTATGGGCGATTGCCCACATGCAAAGGCACAGCCATTTGTTCCGTCAGGAGGATGAAACGATCTATCCTTGCCATAAAATGATAAACAATTTTGCAGTGGATCTTCCGCAAGAGCTTCCTAAATGCAGAAACCTGGTGCATATCATAAAACTCGGGGATATCCGTAATCACTGCCGTTACTTTGTATTCGGGCTTCAGTTTATTGACAGCCCACAAAAACGGAAGATATGCTGTGAAAATCAGGAGTTCCGATTCACATGGATACTTCTTCAGCCACGCCCGCACCTTCCTCATTCGTATGAATTGTTTTACGAGCGGGATATTCCAGCAGCCGACCTCATGGCCGACTATGCTCCCACAGGACCAGTCTGTATCTTTCAGGTGAAAGATTTTGAAGTTTTTAGGCCATGTTCCAACCGGCAGGGCATTGATAACAATCAGCGGTTCATCTGTATTCGCATGGATTCCCTTGATTAAACTCCATTGAAAGTTATTCGCCGCATTGGAGACGCCTCGTTTTGACGCGGATATAATTTCCTGTTCCCGTTCCTCCGGGAACAATGGTCCTAAAATAATCATACAGATCGCTTCACCGCTTCTCGTTCCGTCAGTTTGTAAATTTGCTCTGCCAACCCGTCAATATCATTCTCTTTTACAATGTACTTTCCGCCTGCACTCTCAGGGCTGCCACCGACATCATAGGTGATGACTGGCGTCCCACAGGCTCTGGCCTCCAAGTTCACCGTTGGGTATGTATCCTGATGCGTAGGATTGACGAACACGTCTGCCGCACTGTAGATTTCGGCCAACTCTCTGGGACTGGCTGTACGGGGCAGGGCCAGGATGCCCGGCAAGAGCCTGCTTTTTTGCTTATCCGTCACGCCTACCAAGACGATTGCAAACCGGCTGTCCAGCTTTTCCCGCAGCCGGCAAAAATCGAGCAGTCCTTTCTCCTTATCCCAAACGCTGGCTACACCCAAAATAACTGTTTTCCCGTCCAATCCGTATTGTTCTCGGAAATCACTCGGTGTTGGCTTGAACAGGCTTTTATCGATCTGATTGTGTACTACTTCAACAGGGTACTCTTTTAAGAAGCTTTGCTTCACTGTCCGGGCCAACCACTCCGATGGAACAATGATCGTCAAGTTCGCAAGGCCAGTAAAGCACGCCTGTTTCTGCCGGTAGTTCCTCTGCGTGTGATCCGCCCCATATGTTTTGGGATACGCCTTCAGTTGTGGACATTCTCCGCAGCCGGATTTCCAGCGGTCGCATTTTGCGGCGCTGAAATAAGCACAGTGTCCGGTAAATGCCCAGCAGTCGTGAAGCGTCCAAAGGATCTTGATTCGAGAATGCTTTTTCAACCATTTGAAGAGCAGTTCAATATTTAAATAGTAGCCATGCAGATTGTGCAGCCAAATCACATCTGGCTGAAAATGCTCGATTTGCGAAAGCAATCGCTGTGTTGCCGCTCTGGAGCCGTATCCATTCAAATCGAATAAGCGCGTAATTCCTGCGTGAAACAGATAATCCGGCTTCGTGCCGATTCGAATCAATTGTGCCGCGCCGTTATCTGCACATGTTCTTCCATATGCGGCAGCACATTCATGGCCCTCGTTTTTGAGCTGTTCACATTTATCTGCGATAATTCTGCCTGTACTTCCAAATCCATAGACAGAGTTAATGAATAGATATTTCATGAAAAGCAATTCCTTAGTTGCCGTGCGTAATACGTTCTTGAGCAAGGCGACATACTTGTTCAAGCCGATGCCCTTTGCATACCTTTCCGTGTATAGTCTCACTGCATTGTCTGACATTTTTTTGCCCAGTTCCGGGTTACGATACAATTGCAAGATATTCTGGGCGAGCTGCGCACCATTTCCCACATCTGAGCATAGTCCGATTTCAGAATGCAAGGCTTCCTTTGATAAGTAGGAGTTCTGTTCCGCAACGGCCAGAATTGGCAAACCGCCCTGCAGATAGCTATAATATTTACTGGGGGCGCACATACCGGTCAGCCCCTGTTCGAGACTTACAATGCCGCAGGAACTGGCAGCGACCGCATGCTCAAAAGCAGTTCCGGTGAGAAAATCGCAGATTCTGACATTGGGAAGCCGTTCTGCCGCCTGTCGGACTGATGGCATTTTGTTTCCGTGCCCGGCAATTAAAAATTTGATATTCTTGTAATCTGCCAATTGATCCATCGCCTGAATCAAGGCTGTTTCATCCTGACAGATACCGATATTGCCAAAGTAGGCAACGATAAAGTCCTCATCTGTATATCCCAGTTCAGCCCGTGCTGCGGACTTGCTGCCAGCTGTTGCTTCATGCGCCCAATTGGAGATGGTGACAATGCGGTCTGCGGAAAGCTCAGGTCGATGATCAAGAAGGTATTCCCGCATCTCATCGGTCAATGCAACGACGGATTCAGCGCGTTGGAAGAGGCTTCTATTGATTCGCTGCATCACGCTTGAAACGGTGCTTCCTTCTCTAAGACTGCCCGAGGCGTAGGCAACTTCCGGATAAACATCGTAGGACACGAAAATGATTATCGTTTTAAAGAGTCTATTGGCCAAAATTGCAGCAATAGGAAGTACCGGTGGATTCGAATAGACAATGACCGCTTGGTAGTCCTTAATTTCGAAAATATGGAGCAAGACCGAGAATGTAAAAGAAAAATAGTTGATCAGTCTTCCAATCTTACTGTGTCGGCTGAGCTGCATATAGTGAAGCCGGTGAATGGAAACGCCATCCTTCATCTCTCTAACTGGAACCTCACCGCTGGTGTTATATTCCCTTGGGTAGCCGCACAAGGCACCGACAGAGTATCCGTTTTGCGCCAAATAACTGGCAGTATCAAAAGGGAGCGTTGCGGAGGAATTGTATTCTGGATAGAAAAACTGGCAGAGGAAAAGGATGTCACGTTTCATTTTTTCACAATCTCTCTTACTTGTTTCTTGTTCCGGTTTAAGGACCCTAACGCACCAATATCACCTGGCTCCCTCATTAGAAAAAACGATATGTACAGTCTTTAAGAGGCATTTGATGTCAAGGGCGATGGATTGGCGTTCAATGTATTCCATATCGTAGATAATCTTTTCTTCCGGCTTCAGTGAGTATCCGCCGTTTACCTGCGCATACCCGGTCAGCCCCGGTGTGACCAGCAGGCGGTTGGAGAAGTCTGGAATATATTTCTCAAATTCTCTGTAGAAATAGGCACGCTCCGGTCGCGGGCCAACGAAGCTCATGTCGCCGCGTAGGATATTATAGAGCTGGGGAAGCTCGTCCAGCCGAGTGCGCCGGAGGATTTGGCCGAAGTGTGTGCATCTTGGATCCTGTTCATCCGCCCACTGAGGACCGTTTTCCTCTGCATCAAGGCGCATGGATCTGAATTTATAGATCATAAAAGGCTTTCCATTGATACCGAGCCGCTCCTGCTTAAAAATCGGGGCGCCCGGCGAGTCTATGGTGATGATCAATGCAATGATCATCATCGGGATTGCCAGAATCAGCAGGCCCAAAAAAGAGCATACTATGTCAAAAACACGCTTCGTTATCAGGTACAGCTTCTTTTGCCGCAGTACAGGTTTTGCTACCTGAATAATCACATCTGCGGAGCGCTCCTCTGCCAAACAGCCGGTCGCTGTTGTCGCCATATATCCCACATCCCTTCACTTTTAATCTCTAATAGCTGCACCGTCAGGTCGGTGTTGAGCCAGATGGGATCAAAAGCTCTTCACAAACGTTAGGTACAACAAAGCTGTATATCTGTTCAAATGCCCACTGTGTGGTCGCATCATCATCCGGCATCTCACCGCCAAGGACTCTTGCGGCAAAAGACAGTATCGTGTCAAAAACCTGATGAAGCAACATGTTAACATTGGCTTCTGGTTTGAAAGTCTGCTCCATCGCTGCAAACAGCTCCTGGAAACATTGGAGATGCTCCTCGTATGCATAAGTGCGGCAATTTGCAGAATAGTAGTATCGAAGGTAAAAGAGGCAGTCATCCTTTTTTCCGAGAATGAACCTCCAACTTGCCGACCACAGTTGAAACGCTCTGTCCCTCCATGAAACATTATAGCATATTGCACGTCGGAATGCAACTGCCTCAACAAGGAAATGGAAGAAAAAAGTGTGATTTTATCAGCGCACGGCAATATTTGTCGAAGAAATACCTTGATTTGAAAGTTTAGCGCAGTCAATCCGGCAGTCTGGATGGATTTAAAATAAGATCCACACCCCTATGATCACAGCACAAGGAGGAATTACAAAATGGCAAATGGTGAAAATATCTTCAGACGGCGGGATGGACGCTGGGAAGCCCGCTATAGCAAAGGGCGCGAACTATCCGGAAAAATCAAGTATGGATACTGCTATGGAAAAACATATCGTGAGGCCAAAGAAAAAGCAGAAAAGTGCAAAGCGGCGTTAGCAAGCGGAAATCCCTTGCCAACATCCAGGACTCCAAATCTGTTTTCCGCCTATTGTATGGGGTGGCTTCACGCAAAGAAAAGCAAGGCGAAAGAATCAACATATATCAAGTATAGCACAGTAGTTGAAAAGCACATCATTCCCAAGCTTGGTGATTGCTGCCCTTTGGGATTTACTACGGAACTGATGGACGATTTCATCAGAGAATTGCAGTTTGAAGATGAGCTGGCACCAAAGACCGGGTGAGGTCAGCACATCGGTAAGTGGATAGTGTCAGCAGATAGGTAAGCCGCTGGTAAGTACACACCTGTCTCGTCAAGGTGGAGATCAACGCAATTTCGGCAGGAACACAGGGAGGAAATTGTGTTGATACGACCTTGACGACGGGACAAAAGATATAATGGGAAAGAGGCGTGTAAGCAAGATAGGGCTTACCGCCCTTAATCGCCAATCAAATTTATTATAAATCCTTAAGAGGATAAAAACAACAGGAATCGAGGTCAAGCGTACCGAGCAGAAAATCTGCTATGAAGACAAGAAAAGAATGTCCGTCATCCAATGGTTTCAGCCCTACATGCCAGCCTCGAAGAGCATAACCGATCGTTATGCGAACACCATTCAGAAGAATCTCTCCGCCGCCGGTTACCTTTCGGACAAGAAAACCGATTGGATATTCGAGTTCGTCATAATCGCCGGTGTATTTCCGTTCTGATTTTGTGTAGAGTTCATCCGGCATTTTCATTCCGATCGCCTCATTCGGTCTGACAGAGTTGTATTCCTTTACCCATTCGTCGAGCACAGCCTGATTCGCCGAAATCCCGCCGGGCACTTTCCCCTCTATCTCGTCTGCAATATCTTTGTGCATTCGCTCCAAAGATCCGTTCTGCTCGGGATGCCTAACGTGATCCACCAAACAGCGAGTGTCGTGAGATTCAAAATGCCGTTCGGCGCGGCAAAAGGCGTACCGTTATCGCTGTGAATGACCTTAGGAAGACCGTATGTTTTAAACAAGTCTGTCATAACAGCCCTGACGGCAACGGAGCTTTTTGACTGCATCAGCTTTGTGCAAAGGATTTTTCGACTGTATCTGTCACGAACGGTGAACGGTTCACAGATTTCCCCGTCGGATTTCCACCATCCCTTGAAGTCAATGCTCCAAACGTCATTTGCCGCCTGAGCCTGTATTTGCTGCTGCAATCGAGGACAATCGGAGGATACCGGAGGTCTTATCTTGCGTGGTTTCACTAAACCGGCTTTGTCAAGAATCCGTTTAACGCTGGATAACGAAGGAACATCCTTTTGCGGATACGCTTTTGCGTAAATCTCCCGAATCTTTTTCGGTCCCCACGCCAAGTGCGCATTCTTGATACGGATCAGCTCCGCTGCCGTATCTCCGTCAATCATGTCCTGTGTTAATCTGGCGCGTGACTGTTCACACAGTCCGGCTTTTCCCTGTTCGTAAAAACGATTCTTCCACTTGTGACCCGTTTTTTCGGAAATTCCGAAATCTGCACATAAATGTTTGAATGGTTTTTCATTTGCCAACATCGCTTTGATAAACAATTCTTTTTGTTCCATTTTATCGGTTTCCTTCCATGGCATAATGTTCACCTCTTTCTGTGTCCATTATACCTGAAGACTTACCGATGTGCTGAACCCGCACCAGACTGCTAGAATAATCCCAAGTCCTTAAAGGTTTCAGGAGTACACCTGACAAGTTTTGGAGCTGTTGCAAAATCAAGTCATATTTGCAGCAGCCTCTTTCTTTTTTAGGAGGGCAATCCGTGGAGTGCCGGACATTACATTTTTCGGCTCAAGCGAAGCCGGCTCATGCAGAAAATGTGATTTTTGTGTACGGCAAACAGACCTGCTCAGGTTTTGTTGTTCTCGGAAGGTTATTTCAGGCTGTTTTCGGTTCAAACAGTGCTTTTCCGAATCGTCCGTCAGCAAGCCGACCGCACAGTTTTCGGATATTGAACGCTGTTGCGAGGATAAAAAGGCGGGTTTCGTTGCTGGGCTTCCCTCGGGTGAGGAATCTTCCGAACCCGTAATCCTGTTTTAAAACGCCGAAAGCACCTTCAACTTGGATCGAACGGTTCATTCGGAGAAGAATGCCTTTATCGGTTGAAATGCGTTTTTCTGCTTCATCTTTTTGACGACGCATTGTTTTTGAAAGTTCTGTTTTACGGTTCTCGTATTGTCCCTTAAAGCAGTTTTCCCTGCGGGAGCAGCCGGAACAGTCCTCACAAACATAATAACTTTCCAATATCATGCAGCCGTTATCAGTCTTTCCGGTTCTGTCATATGCATGAAGCAGTCTTTTGTCATTCGGGCATGTAAAGCTGTCACTCTCCGCATTGCACGGCATATCATCCTTGTGATAGATGTTTTTCTTGAATTTCATTGTTTTCTTCAGTTCATGATCCGCTGGTTTGATGTATGCATTTTGCTCCGTGCTTTCAAGGTAAGTGTAGTTTTCCTCGCTTGCATACCCTGCATCCGCAACGATATTGCCGTGCCTTCGGCCGGTTCCTTCCGCTGTTCGTTCAAGAAATGGTATCAATGTTGTTGTGTCAGTCGGGTTCGAAAATAATCAGAGACCAACTATATACTCGCTTTCAACTCCTATCTGAAGATTGTACCCGGGTTTGAGCTGTCCGTTTCCCATGTGGTCGTCTTTCATTCTCATAAAAGTTGCTTCGAGGTCCGTCTTTGAATAACTCTTCCGATTAAATACAGGATCGTTTTCGTCAATCATTGTTACAACATTTATCGGCATGACTGCTTGATTTTTGCTCGTTTTCATTGCATAATCAGCTCGTTTTCTGTTGGTTTTTGAGCAATTTAATTATACACGAAAGCAGCAAACCGGACAACCCTTC